>ERZ778495.2129-NODE-2129-length-11799-cov-5.027163_pt1 | contig 11799 bp, 8 predicted proteins | sample MGYA00433100_ERZ778495 | MGnify/ENA primary metagenome ERZ778495 (study PRJEB29527, sample SAMN07138962) | mouse gut metagenome | material: feces | host: mouse | place: China:Nanjing | collected 2016-01-25 ...
AAGCACTAAAAAAGAGAGGCTGCGCCGTAAACCTTAATTACGACACAGCCTCCCGGCAGGTTAATTATATCTTCGTGTTAAATTCAGTTTTCAGGGTCGAGCAGAACAACTCGGTAGTTATTCTGGTCAAGGAGCTTCTTCATGAAATCGCACACATCGGCTGTGGTTATGGAGCTGACACTTTCGGCGGCGCCGTTGAATGTGTCTACTCCGTTGAGGCTCCAGCCGGAGATAGCGCTGAGCCATGAACCGTTCTTTTCCTTGCCCTCAGTGTAGCTCTTGACCATGTATTCTATTACCTTGGCGAGCTCTTCCTGGGAGATATTGGTTTTCATGTCCTCAAACTGTCCGCGGATGGCTTTGATGACCTCTTCTTTCATTTCAGGCTTCATCGGAGCACCGGTCTGAATAGAAATTTCAGAGTCTATGCGATCCATGGAGCCGCTTGCACCGATTGAGTAGACAGCGCCCATCTCCTCGCGCACAATATCGTTCAGACGCTTTGACAGAATCTGACCGGCTACAGAGCTGAGCTGCTGGTTGCGCATGGTGTATTCCTCGGTTCCGGTGCTTATTACAAGCATCTGGGTCTGAGGAGTCTGCATCGGAGTGCTGTAGGTGTCGGTGCCGGTGCCTTTTTTGATAGAGAATGCCGGCTGCGGAGCCGCAAGCGCGCGGCTGGCGGTGGCCGCGTCGGCAGGCAGAGACGCTATGTACTGCTCTACAAGAGGCTTGAGGGCTTCGGTGTCAACCGCGCCTACGAAAACAAAGGTGAAGTCGGCGGCATTGGATGTCATGGCGCGGCTGATTTCAATAATTTCCTCTCTGCTTGAATTTTCAATTGCAGATACGCTGACAGCGCGCATGCAAGGGCTTGTGAATAGCGATTCAAGCACCTTGCAGTTGAAAATATACGACGGGTCGCTCTCCTGGTTGTGGAATGCTCCGGCATATGTCTTCTGCAAAGCCTCAAACTCTTCTTTCGAGAAGTTGATATTGGTGAAAGCCATGTATATCAGTTCCATGAATGTGGGCATGTCCTTCGGTGTCGAGTTGCCCGATACCATGCGCGAATTGCTGCTCCAGTTCAGGCGTATGCCGCACTGCTTGCCGCTCAGGTACTTCTGCAGGTCGGAGTTGGTGTATGAGCCGAGTCCGTACTGACCGAGCGCGTAAGGCATGAAAATTATAGAGTTCGCATAAGAGTCTCCGAATTTCGGGAAGTATCCTCCGTTGGCGGCTGCCGAAAACACAATCTCGTCGTCCTTGAAGTCTGTTTTCTTTACAATCACGGTAGCTCCGTTGCTAAGTGTCCACACTGTCGCGCCCCACTGGCTGTCGGTCTTTTCGCTTACAATCTTTCCTGAAACGGGCTGTTTCTCAATCAGCGGTTCGCTTTTTACTTCGTCAACAAACGGTTCGAGAGTCTCGCCGTCTACGGCTGCGAGAGCTTCGGCAAAATCATTGTCGGTGGGGTAGGTCATACCCTCCTTTTCCGGCAGAAGGGCAAGAAGTACACGGTTGTCGCCGCGTGCCAGCTGGGTTGATATCTGATTGATTGTCTGAAGGGGAATCATGGCGGCAAGCTGCTGCATCATAGGCCATTCAACCTCTATGCCCGGTATCGGCTCGGCGTTGAGGAAATTCTGTACATATTCCTGCACATAAGCGTTGTTTTCACGCTGACGGCGGTTATTGTAAGTCTTTTCCCAGCGGCTCAGCAGCTCGCTCTTGGCGCGCTCGTATTCGCTTTGGGTAAATCCGCCGCGCACGGCTCTGAGAAGCTCACGGTATGCGGCAGCTATCGCCGAAGGCAGGTTGGCGTCCTTGGCAAGAACATCTACCGACATAGCCTCCTTGGTCTTGGCGAGGAAAAAGTCGCCGAAGCTCACGCTTGCACTGCCGAATGGCGCATCAGGCTTGGATGCTATGTCATTCAGGCGTGTGTTGAGCATCAGAGCTATCATATCCTGAATGTAGTCGGTGATATAATATGCCTGTGTGTTTTTGAGGCTGTCGGGAAAGGCGTCATCCTTGAACATTAAGCTCACAATGGAGTTTTTCTGTTCAGGGTCATGACCGATGGCGTAGATGGTGCCCTTGTTGTCGCTGACAGGGAAGTACACACGCTCTGCCGGATTTTCGGGCATCTCGATGTCCGAAAACATCTCTTTGATTTTATTCTCAATACGGTCTGTGTCTATGTCGCCGACCACAATTATGCCTTGCTGGTCAGGACGATACCACCTCTCGTAATAGTCGCGCAATGCCTGGTGTGGAAAGTTGTCAACAACCTCCATTGTGCCTATCGGCAAGCGGTAGCCGTAGCGGTCTCCGGGATACATGACAGGCAGTAGCTTCTCCAGAATGCGCATCTGACCCACATTGGAACGGCGCCACTCTTCGTGAATAACCGCGCGCTCGGCGTCAATCTCTTCGGGTAGAAGAAGAAGGTCGTTTGCCCAGTCGTGAAGAATAAGAAGGCATGAATCCTGCACCCCTTCGCGGGCAACCGGCACATTGTTGATATTGTATACAGTCATGTCGACTGCTGTATATGCGTTGAGGTTGGCACCGAATTTCACGCCGACACTTTCAAGCCAGTTAATCAGATTCTTTCCGGGGAAATTGGTGGTGCCGTTGAAGCACATGTGTTCAAGGAAATGGGCGAGACCGCGCTGGTTGTCCTCTTCGAGAATCGAACCGACCTTCTGCGCTATGTAGAAATCGGCCTGACCCTTGGGGTATTCGTTGTGGCGGATATAATAGGTCAGTCCGTTGGGCAGCCTGCCTATGCGGACATCCTTGTCAACAGGCAGTTGCGGCAACATCTGCGCGCTCACAGCCATTGGCAGGAATAGCGCTGCCAGAAGCAGCACTGTTGTGAAGAATGATTTTTTCATACTAAAAATACTGTATGTAAGTAAAAGAAGGATATAATTCGCAAATGTACTGAAATATCCGGAGTTATTGCATTTTTCAGCAAAAGATTTAGAGGTTGTTTTTAAACAACCTCTTATAATCGCGCATGAATTTTAAGTACTGGCTTATACCTATTGCCACTCCAGCCGCTGCTCCTGTCGCAATGGCGACTCTCATCCCGGTGTAACCCTCAGTAGCATAAATGAACATGCCGACGATTGCAAGGCTCAGAGGTATGAGTACGCACATGCACAGGTGATGCATTCTGCGGTAGCGGGCTGCGAGTGCGCACACTCTGCTGATGCTCATTTTGCCCGGATCTATTGTCTTGATGCCTCTCATAAGACATAAGTCCATAATCGCCGCACACAAAAACTCTACTGCCATGGCTATAGGAATTATGTACCTGAATATCCCATGAAAAAAATCGGCATTGAACCATAGCGGAGTCATGGCGGTCATCGCACCCTCTATGGCGGCAAAACGCCGGTAGCGTCTTGCAAGATTGTCTCGTGAGGTTCTGCGCCTCAAATCAATGGACAGGCTGTCGCCGGGTGTCGGCTCCATGCTGTCGATACAATTTGACATCTGCTGCCATGTGAGTTTTAGTTCTTCGTCTGTCATAATGATTTTTTTGTTTGTTGGATGCTGTGATAAAGAAACGGATACACAGATGAGCGTCAATTGCACAGACGGCTCTTTAATTTCTCTTTTACTCTGTGCAGTCTGCTGGCTATAGTGTTTATGGGAAAGCCCATAAGCTCGGCTATGTCGTTGTAAGACAGCCCGTCGAGCCATAAAAGCAGCAAAGCCTTGTCCTGCTCCGGAAGGCGGGCTATCTGTTCGTGCAGACGCACAATGTTGTCGCTGTCGTCGCAGCCGCTCTCACCGGATATGTTCAAAAGTGACGACAGACTTACATAATCGGTTTTGGCTCCCGGTTTCCTGAAAAAACTCACACAACTGTTGATTGTTACACGATAAATCCATGTGCCGGTGGCGCACTCGCCTCTGAATCCGGGCAACGCCCGCCATATACTTAGCAGCGCATCTTGTCGTAGGTCGTCGAAATCATCGCCGGAACTGGCGAAGGTATAGCAGATGCGGTTTACTATATGTCCGTACTCGGAAATAACGCGGTGAAAACACTCCTCGTCACACTCCCGCGATGATGTGTCTGCTGCCTGTAGTATCTGCATCGCCAGCTCAAGCAGGCTGAATCCTGCGCCCGGCATTGCGACTGTTGTTGTCATCTCATTAAAAGTTTACATAATTAGACGCTACAACGATGTGCAAAAGTTGCACAATGTAAGAAACTGTTGTTGGAAATAGAGGTAAAGACAGCCGCAATAGCTTCATTTTCTGCGCTCAAGCGCCTCCAGCATCCCCACAAGTTTTTTTCTGATTTCTTTAAGTCGCGCTACGGCTCTGGAGCGTTTTTCCATGCCTGACGGATTGCTGCGTATCTCTCTCTTAGCAGCCTCGATATGAAGCCCGCGGTCCTTTACAAGAAATTTAATCATGTGCAGGCGCTCCATGTCTGACTGGGAGTAAAACCGTGTGCCTTTGGCATTGCGTTTGGGGCGCAGGCTTGGAAACTCGCTTTCCCAAAAACGCAAAGTCGAGGCAGGAACTCCGAGCAGCTCTGACACTTCTCTTATTTTGTAATATTTCTTCTCCGGTGAGTCCATATCTTTCTGCTTGCAAAAATAATAAAAAATGGATAATTTTGCACCCGTTTCGCGCGCGTTGCGCGTACATTAATATGTTATAAGCTCATTAATTTATATAATATGCTCACAGCAAAGCAAATACGCCAATCGTTCAAAGATTTCTTTGAATCAAAAGGCCATCGCATTGTTCCCTCTGCCCCCATGGTAGTGAAGGATGACCCCACATTGATGTTCACCAATGCGGGCATGAACCAGTTCAAAGATATAATTCTTGGAAATGCCCCTGTCAAATACCCCCGTGTAGCCGACTCTCAGAAATGTCTTCGCGTAAGCGGTAAGCACAACGACCTTGAAGAGGTGGGAATGGACACATATCACCATACAATGTTTGAAATGCTCGGCAACTGGTCCTTTGGCGACTACTTCAAGAAAGAAGCCATTGACTGGGCATGGGAATACCTGGTGGATGTACTCCGCCTCGACCCGGCAAGACTGTATGCGACAGTGTTTGAAGGCTCTCCGGAGGAAGGTCTGTCGCGTGATGACGAAGCAGCCTCTTATTGGGAGAAACATCTGCCTGCCGATCATATTATAAACGGCAACAAACATGACAATTTCTGGGAAATGGGTGACACAGGTCCCTGCGGTCCCTGCTCCGAAATACACATAGACCTGCGCAGCGATGAAGAGAGAGCCGCAGTGCCAGGCAGAGACCTTGTGAACCATGACCATCCCCAGGTTATTGAAATCTGGAACCTCGTGTTCATGCAGTACAACCGCAAGGCTGACTCTTCTCTCGAACCGCTCCCCGCAAAAGTAATCGACACCGGCATGGGCTTTGAACGCCTGTGCATGGCATTGCAGGGAAAAACATCCAACTACGACACAGACGTATTCACCCCCCTCATATCTGCAATCGCCACACTCTCGGGCAGACGATACGGCGACGACCCCAAAGTGGATATAGCAATGAGGGTAATTGCCGACCATGTGCGCACTATAGCGTTCTCTATTGCCGACTCTCAGCTCCCCGGCAATGCAAAGGCAGGCTATGTAATACGCCGAATCCTGCGCCGCGCAGTGCGCTATGCTTACACATTCCTTGAACAGAAGCAGGCATTTATGTATCGCCTTGTCGACACTCTTATCGACACCATGGGCGAGGCTTATCCCGAAATCGCTGCACAGCGCGAACTCATAATGCGGGTAATCAAAGAAGAAGAGGAAGCATTCCTGCGTACACTTGAGAACGGCATTAAGATGCTTGAAAATTCAATTGCCGCGGCAAAAACGGCTGGCAAAAACGAAATTTCCGGCAAAGAGGCGTTTGTACTGTACGACACATACGGATTCCCGCTCGACCTTACCGAACTTATTCTGAAAGAAAACGGCATGACTCTCGACCACGCTCAGTTCGATAGTGAGATGGAAGCGCAGAAAGCCCGCGCACGCAATGCCGCCGCTGTTGAGACCGCCGACTGGGTGATTGTAAATGAAGGAGACCCCGAATTTGTCGGTTATGACAGCTTCGAATGCCCTGCAAAAATACTGCGCTACCGTAAGGTTAAGCAGAAAAAAGGTGAATACTATCAGATTGTGCTCGACAAAACGCCCTTCTATGCTGAAATGGGCGGTCAGACCGGCGACCGGGGTACTCTCACCGATTCCAAAGGCAACATAACCGAGATATACGACACAAAGCGTGAAAACGGTATGGGTGTGCATCTTGCCGCAAAGATGCCCGACAATGTAGCAGACACTTTTACAGCCAGCATTGACCGTGATGCTCGCCTTGCAACTTCATGCAACCACACCGCCACCCACCTTCTGCACAAAGCCCTCAGGCAGGTGCTCGGCACACATGTAGAGCAAAAAGGTTCTTATGTGTCGCCTCAGGTACTGCGCTTTGACTTTTCCCACTATCAGAAACTCACACCAGAGGAAATTTCTGTCGTGGAAAAACTCGCAAACAGTATGGTGCGCTCGGCTGTGGCTCGCGACGAACACCGCAATGTGCCCATAGCGAAAGCCCGCGAAATGGGCGCTATGGCTCTGTTCGGTGAAAAATACGGCGATGAAGTCAGAGTTATCCGTTACGGCGACAGTGTTGAGCTGTGCGGCGGCACCCATGTTGATAACACCGGAAACATCGGCATGATACGCATAGTGTCGGAAAGCAGCATCGCCGCCGGAATCAGACGAATTGAAGCTATCACTGGGGTAGCCGTAGAGAAAGCTATTGATGAAATGAACACCACTCTCCGCGAAATTGGCTCAATGCTCAACAACGCGCCCGATGTGGTGGGTGCAATGAGAAAGGCGGTGGAAGAAAACGCCGGACTCCGCAAGCAGGTAGAGGACTACTTCAACGAACGCGCAGCTTCATTTGCCGCCGAGGCACTGGCATCTGCCAAAATTGAAAACGGAGTGAAAATAGTGTCGTTCAGAGGTGTCAGAATCCCCGAAATGGCAAAAGCGGTTGCATTTGCTGTAAGAGCCGCTTCGCCGGAAGCTACGATTTTCATCGGAGCCACACAGGATATAGCACACAAACCACTCCTTACGGTCATGGTTACGGAAGACCTTGTAAAAACAGGTCACAATGCCGGCACCATGGTGAGAGAAGCCGCGAAAGCTATCAAAGGCGGAGGCGGAGGTCAGCCCGGATTCGCCCAGGCAGGAGGCAAAGACTCCGACGGTCTTTCCTCAGCATACTCGGCTCTTGTGGAAGCCGCGTCAAAGTAAGCGCACCTTAATTTATACAGTACAACAATCCCCGCAGCGGTCAATAGGCGCTGCGGGGATTGTCATAAGTAAATGTTCGAATTTAATAATATGCGAGCTTGTTTTTAAGTCGATTCCGGTGCGGAGCGAAGGAAAATATCGAGATATTCAACTGAGCGACAAGCCGGAAGCAATAAAAAAGAAGCCGCAGAGTGCATAAAAGATTTCCGTTCACTTACTATCGTTTAAATTTGAACACTTACTTATACAAAACAGTGTATTATTTATGGCTATAAAAAAATAAGAGTCGAATCCTATGGATTCGGCTCTTGTCTCTTAAAGCGGTATTTGCCCCTGAATTACTCAGCAACAACAGCGCTGTCAGCGCAAGCTGAGTCACATGCTACTGTGTCAACAGCTACAACTTCTTCAGCAACAACAACCTCTTCAGCAACAACAGAGTCTGTAGCTTCAGCAGCCTTGTCAGAAGAACCGCAAGAGAAAAGAGATGCGCTGAAAAGAACAGCAAGCATTAAAACTAACTTTTTCATTTTACTTTGATTAAATATTAAAACAATTTTTAGCTTCAAAAACGTTGCAAAGGTAATGCTTATTTACGATACTGCAAGCGTTTTTTATCTTTTTTTTCTCCGAAACAGCGAATTTCTTTAAAAAACCACAATTTTTGTAATCGGGCTGTGGTTTTGTTAACATTATTCGGCTTTGGAGGCTGTTCCGGCAACAATTGCGTTTGCCATTTTAACAGCCTTGGTGATATGGTCGCAGATATGGTCCTCGCCCACAAGTTTCTCTATGTTCGCATGTTCAAGCACCTTGTGGACATTTTCGTTTACACCCGACAGTACCACATGGATGCCCACTGCCTGTGAAGATTTTATGAGAATCTCCAGATTGTGCACTCCGGTGGCATCTATGAAAGGAACCTTGCGCATGCGCAGTATGCGTACTATCGGCTTGGCAGACATGGAGCTGCGCATCAGCTCGTCAAACTTGGTGGCTACTCCGAAAAAGAAGGGTCCGTCAATTTCGTATATCTCCACACCTTTTGCAACATCAAGCACCTCGTGTACGGTAGCCTCGCTGCCTTCCGCAACATCAAGCTGCTCGGAGTATACTTTTATCTGGGTGTTCTCCATTACTCGGCGCAGGAACAGAATCACTGCCAGCAGCAGACCTATTTCTATAGCTATTGTCAGGTCGAATATCACTGTGAGCAGGAATGTGACGATGAGTACGGTAACATCGCTCTTCGGGTTGTTGAGTATACCCTTTATTGTGCGCCAGCCGCTCATGTTGTAGCTGACCATTATGAGTACTGCTGCAAGGGTTGCCATCGGCACCAGATTTATCAGCGGCATCATGAACATGAATATCAGAAGAAGTACCACTGCGTGTATGATTCCGGCAACCGGGGTGCGTCCGCCGTTGGTGATGTTTGTCATTGTGCGGGCTATGGCGCCTGTTACGGGAATACCGCCGAAAAACGGCACTGTTATGTTGGCGAGACCCTGACCTATAAGCTCGGTGTTGCTGTTGGTGCGTGAACCTGTGACACCGTCTGCCACTGTCGATGACAGAAGTGACTCAATGGCTCCGAGTATGGCGATTGTGAATGCAGACGGCAGGAGCATGTTTATTGTAGCCATGTTCAGCTCAAAGCCGTGGGGCTGGGGAATATCGGTAGGAAGTCTGCCGAAGCGGTCGCCTATGGTCTCCACATGAAATCCGGGTACTGATTTCAGAAGCCAGCAGGCGGCAGTGACTATTATGATTGCAATAAGAGCTCCGGGAAGTTTCTTGGAAATTTTCGGTGTTACTATTATAATAAGGAGTGACACAAGCCCCACACCCAGTGTCACAAGGTCTACGTTGGCGAAATTGCGGATGTATTCGCCCCATTTCGGCAGAAATTCACTTGGCACATTGGTGAGTCCAAGCCCGAAAAAGTCGTTTATCTGTGTAGAGAATATTGTCAGTGCGATACCAGCGGTAAATCCGACTACAATGGGGTAGGGGATAAATTTGATGACTGTGCCGAGATGAAACACACCTAACAGCACAAGTATAAGCCCAGCCATGAAAGTGGCTATCGCGAGTCCCTGAAGTCCGAAGGTAGCTATGATATTGTATACAATTACAATGAATGCTCCGGTGGGTCCACCAATTTGTACCGAGCAGCCGCCGAGCGCGGAAACCATGAATCCGCCTATTATGGCGGTGATAAGTCCTACTGTCGGGCTGACGCCGCTGGCTATACCGAATGCTATTGCAAGGGGCAGGGCGACTATGCCGACTACTATGCCGGCTATCAGGTCGCTTTTGAAGCGTTTGCCGTCGTAATGACGCAACGCGGAAAACAGTTTTGGTCTGAAGTCGACCGGTCCAGATAAATTCATATACTTTTTACCTTAGAAATGTGACAGGAGCAGCTCCTGAAAAAATGAAGTTGCAAATTTACGCAAAAATATCTGACAAAAACATAATACAAGGCTCTAATTTTACCGAAGCCTTGTTGATAGCCGCTTGCGCATAAGCAGTTAAAAAGGATACGTCATTCTCCGAATTCGTTTTGCTGGCGCTCTACTTCCTTGAGTTCCCTCGAGCTTTCCTCTCTCTTTTTCCTATCGTTTTCAAAACTGCTTTTGTCGCTGTCATTAATGGGATTGACCGATTCTGAGAATTTAGCCTCACTTTCCGAATAGATCATATTCTTGTCAGATGGAACACTCTCAAGCTCGATTTCGCCCGCTTCCGGGGTGAGGGCTCCCTCTTTCAGCACCGAAGCTTTCACTTTTATTCTTCCATTGCGGAGCGTGGATCGCACTATTACCGGGGCTGTTCCCCATTCAAGCCTTACATTATTGCTTTCACATCCTGTAATCAGATACCCTTCTCCTTCAATTTCAAAATGCAGTGTCGAGTTGTTCAGACGTTTCACATTTCCGTTTTTGTCGGCAATGGCGGCTATCACCGTCACAAAGTCAGACCCATCGGCGCGCAGGCTCTCGCTACCGGTGCTGTCAACCCACAGTATTATCTTTTCAGGTCGCCGGGCGGGGCGTACCTCATGTTTCGCAACCACTTTGCCGTCAATCAGTCCTTCCGCAAGAAGATATACATCATCGCCGTGACCACCTCTGGTAAGGCTCTTGTCTTTCATAAAGTCGTATGTGTCCTTGAAAACCAGCGGTGGATTTTTCATACCCTTGTGTGTGCGGTCGCGTTTAATCACCATGGGTTCGCCATCCTTGTTGAATTTCAGACGAACCTCGTCGCAATTGGAATATACTGTAACATCTTTTCCTGAGAAGGGTGTCATTTCGTGCGCTATCCTTACCATCGGGCCGGTACCTGTGCAATACAAGCTGTCGGTTCCGGCGGGTCTCTGCGACATGAACATATAATAGGAGTATTTGGGCTGCCGGAATGAGTCCATAATTCCTCCGTAGAAAGGGTCGGGGTGGTATCCGCGTTGGTGGTCGAAAGAATGCCACAGGCATCCTCCGACATGCTGGCGCGGCTGGTTTATAAGCATGTCGTAGTTGGTGACATTATATTCAGGCTGGGCGTAATGGCGTGCCTGCACTCTCATCGGTTCCTCTCCCCAGGCTCTTGACACACGGCTCGGAGAATTGTGCGACCCCCAGTCATCGACATTGTCACCCCATTCGCGTGTGAAATAAGGTCTGTCAAGGTCATTCCTGTCCTGAGTATCAGACATGGCTTTGGGGTGAGCGAACCATACAGGGAAATTCTCGCTGCCCCTTGCTTCGCTGTCGCTCGCGCTGTAGCATCCGGACCAGGGGTATTCGTTATCGACTATATTTCGGGCATTGGCAGCAAAATCAGCCGGGTACCATGTTTCGTTCAGAATCGGTTCCCAAAGCCATACAGAGGGGTGATTGCGGTCGCGCCGCACAAGATTTCGGATATCCGAATAGACCCGTTCCCCAAATTCGGGCGCGTCATTCCAGAATTGCCATCCGGGAGTGTTGTCAATCACAAAAAGCCCAAGCTCGTCGCAAGCATCCATAAAGGCGGGGTCCTGAGGACAATGGGCGTTTCTAATCACATTCATGCCTGCTTCTTTCAGTTTTATGGCATCGCGACGGTGAGCGCTGTTGCTCAGGGCGTTCCCGATCAGGGCATGGTCCTGATGCCGGTTGGCACCAATCAGAGCCTCCGGATAAGGCTGTCCGTTGAGATAGAATCCCTCTTTGCCTTTGAATTCCAGACTGCGTATGCCAATGCGGCGGCGATAGCCGTCGACCGCTTTGCCGTTTCGGTCGTAAACACGTACAATAAGATTATAGAGATGCGGTCGGGAGGGTGACCAAAATTCGGCATCCGCAACATTCAATGTCGAAGAAAATGAAGCCGCCTTCCCTTTAGCTAACCGGATATTGTGTCTGTTTACCGCCGCAGTGTCACCTTTGGCATCTGTCAGCAAATATTCAAC
>ERZ778495.2131-NODE-2131-length-11785-cov-4.847059_pt1 | contig 11785 bp, 19 predicted proteins | sample MGYA00433100_ERZ778495 | MGnify/ENA primary metagenome ERZ778495 (study PRJEB29527, sample SAMN07138962) | mouse gut metagenome | material: feces | host: mouse | place: China:Nanjing | collected 2016-01-25 ...
TATATTTAATAGTTAATGATGCCTCTTTATTATTGGTTGTAAATCTAATCTTTTTTGTTTTTCCAGAATCTTGGTAATTATAAACTAAGTTTCTGTCCTTATTAAATTTATCAATATAAAGATAACTTGTTCCAGATTCTTCAGTTATACTAACATCGGTAATTTTTGTTTTAGAAACATCATAAAAATTTTTTTTTATATTTTTATTGTTTTGGGGGCCAATCTGCCATACTTCTGTTATTTCGGCCATTCCATCTTCTAATATTGCAATCTCGACATCCATTCTATTTACTTTGGCAAGAGCAAAGGCATTTGATGAAAAAGCAAAAAAGCAGATAATTATAAGTAAAAGTTTTTTCTTCATAATTTTATACTCCTAATAAAATATTTATAAATTGGTAAAATAGACCACTGTTCCAGTAAATTATTAACATACTTATCGCTAAGAAAGGACCAAAAGGTATCATACCCTCACTTTTTTTTATGGTACTATATATGGCATAAGGAAGTGCTAAGATAGCACCTAGAAAGATATAGATTATTCCTAGTTTAAAACCTAAAAGCATTCCAGCAATAAAGGTTAATTTTACGTCACCCCAACCTAGTGATTCTTGTTTAAAGGATTTATCGCCAATCATTTTTACAATAAGCATTATTAAAAAAAGTATTCCCCCTCTAAAAAGGCTATGTAATAGATATGAAAATCCCCCAGTTATAGGGAATACAATTATAAATATTAAAGTTGTAAAAAGTAATACTTCGTCTAGTATAACCATATATTTACAATCTGATATTATTGTAATTACTACCATAGAAACTAAAACAATTGATAAGATAGTTTCTATAGTAAAGCCAAAAATAGAAAAACTTAAACAATATAGAATACCAGTAATGATTTCTATTAAGGGATATTGTATAGATATTTTTTGTTTACATTTTCGACATTTTCCTTTTAAGAATAGATAAGAAAAGACTGGTATTAATTCATACCAGTCTAAAATATGGTTACAATTAACACAATGAGATCTAGGTGATATAAGTGATTCGTTCTTTGGTAGTCTTAATCCAACTACGTTGAAAAAAGAACCAAAAACAATACCAACTATAAATAAGCAAATGTAGATAAATATCATTGTGTTTACCTCCAATTCATTAAAGTATCTCTTGATATAAACTAAACATTGGAACAATTACAGCTATCATTATTCCACCTACTACAACAGCAAGGAATATAATTAGCATTGGTTCAATTAATGTCTTTAATGAGTCAACTATCATCTTGTGTTGCTCAGCATAATAGTCTGATACTTTTCCCATCATCTCTGCAAGCTCACCAGTAGATTCTCCTGTTACCATCATATAATAAGCAACTTCTGGTATCGCCCAATGTCCTTGGAAAGCTGATGATATTTTCTCACCCCTACCGATATAATTAATTGTATTAATCATAATTTCACGATATATTTCATTTGATGTTACTTTTCCTAAGATATCCATTGAATCTGTAATGAAAACATTATTTTTTAACAAACTTGAGAAAGTCTTAGTAAAAATCATCATCTCTTTATAAATAATTATTTTACCTATTAATGGCATTTTCATAAAAATAGTTTGCATAAAATATCTGAATGCTTTGATATTTTTATAAAGTACGATTATAACTGTCAGAAATATTGCAAAAACAATTACTACATAAAGAAGATTATCCTTTAAGAATTCACTTGCAACAATTATAAATGCTGTAATTGGATTTAATGTAACACCAGCAGTTTCATAAATACTAACGAACTGTGGAATTAAATATAATAATATAAAAATTACAACTGCTATTGAAAAGAATATAACCAAACATGGATAAGTTAAAGCACTAATCATTTCTTTTCTTGTTGTTTCTGTAGCTTTGTAGTAATCAGCCATCTCATCAAGAGTCCCTTCTAGGTCTCCAGTTGCCTCAGCTGATTTTATCATATTAATAAGTAAACTTGGGAAGGCATCTCCCTGTTTTTCCATACTTTTTGAAAAACTCTCTCCTAAAGTTAAATTATAAACGATAGAATCGAAAGTTCTTTTTATGTTCTTATTTTTTCCCATCTGCTTACTTAAAATACGCATTGAATCTGTTAAAGGAATACCTGATTTTAAGTATGTAGATAGTTGTTGTAACCAGAAAACAATATCCTTTATCTTTATTTTTCTTTTACCAAATAAAGATGAGGAACCATATAGTTTTTCGATTAAATCAGATGTTTCAATTTTAAATACTTTATATCCTTCATTTTCTAAGAAGGTATATACCTCTACTTTAGAAAAAGCGTAAAAGATATTAGATACTTGCTTGCCATCTGGACTTAATGCTGTGTAACGGTATGTTACTGGTCGGTCACTTCTTATTTCTTCCCCTGAATCAATAGAATTAATTAAACTTTCTCGTGCTTTAATTAAAGATTCACTAACTCTAACTTCTTTTTTTATTGGTCTATTATCTAAAAGTGCTTGACTAGCTGCTTTTTCAGCTGCTATTCTTTCTTCTTCAGTCATGTAAGCACCACGAAGATTATTTGTTTCAATATTTTTATTGACACTGTTATATAAAGTGTCTGAAGATTTATTCCAAATCCATAATATTGGTGCAATAAGAGCTCTTAAAACATAATAAACTCCTAGACACACATACATTGGAAAGAAAAGGAAAAAGTTATCCTGTTTGTGTCCTTGTGTTTCACTTGCTAACCCCATATTTTTTCTAGACACCTTCTTTCTAGTATCTCACTATGATATCATTATAGCATAATTTACTACTTTGTTAAACATTTTTCACAAATATAACATATAATTTAGTAGGTGATATTTATGAACTTTAATTTACCATATATCTTACAAAACGGCATGAAAGTTTTAAACATTGTTAATAAAACTCTTCCTCTTGTGAAAGAGTTTAACCCAGCCCTAGGATTTATAAAGAAAAAATTAAAAACTGTAGCTCTACCAAATAATATAAATATGAAAAATACTCCAACTAGTAAGCAACCAGTTAGAGTAAATAATGTTAATAACAATAATATTAACAATAATATTAATAATAACTCTTTAACATTTTTTAGATGATATTATATTTAGTAATTACAAAGTAAACTAAAAAGATAAAAATAATTACATTGATAATCAAAGATATTGAATTATATATCTTCTTTTTTGTGTTTACTAATATTTTTATATTAAACAATATAGCCACGATACTAGAAACTATGGCAACAATGCCATAATTAATATCGGATTTTTCTTCTGTAAGCAAGAATAAAATGAGGATTATATTAATTGCTATGATATATAAACCAAAACGATTTTTGTCTTTTTCCTTCATTATTCTCACCTTAGACTAAGTTTAACAAAAAAAGACTTGATTAGTCAACTAATTCAAGTCTTACAGTTAGGGCGTCATCGCCTTTTCTTTCTGTTAATTTAATAATTCTAGTGTATCCACCATTTCTTTCAGCATAACGTGGAGCAAGTTCATTAAATATTTTACTAACAACAGCTTTATCGTTATGTAAGAATGCTAATGCTTTTCTTCTAGCAACTAAAGATCCATCTTTTCCATAAGTAATCATTTTATCAACAAATTTTCTTACTTCTTTTGCTCTAGCTTCAGTTGTAACAACTGCTTCATTCATGATAACATCTTTAGTAATACCAGCTAAGATACTTCTTCTAATTCTTGATTCTCTTCCTAATTTTCTATACATAGTGTAACCTCCTAACTAACTTTTAATCGCGGAACTTAAGTCCCATTTCATTAACTTTTTCAATTACTTCTTTTAATGATTTTTTACCTAAGTTTCTAATCTTAGTAACTTCAGTTTCTCTCTTATCAATTAAATCTTGCATTGTGTGGATTCCTGCACGTTTTAAGCAGTTGTAAGCTCTTACAGAGAATTCAATTTCTTCTATTGGAGTCTCTAATGTCTTAGTTATAGTATCAACTTTCTTTTCTGCAATGATTCCAGTAATATCTGCGATTTGATTTAAATCTGCAATGATATTTAAATGTTCAATTAATATACGACTAGCAAGTGCCATACATTCTTCTGGAGTAATAGATCCATTAGTATATACATACATTATTAACTTATCATAATTTTCGTTATGTCCAACACGGGCACTTTCAGTTTCAAAATATACTTTTTCAACTGGAGAATAGTTTGAATCTATTGGAATTAGACCAACTGTTTCTCCTAATAATTTTTTATTTTCTTTTGCATCAACATATCCACGACCATTATCTACAGTCATTTCGATGTCGATTTTTCCACCTTTAACTAAATTACAAATAACTAAATCAGGATTTACTATTTCGATATCAGCATCATGATCAATCATTCCAGCTGTTACTTCGCCTTCAGATGATGCAGATAATCTCATTATTTTCTTTTCTGTTGAATGATTCTTAACAACTAAGTTTTTAATGTTAAGAACAATGTTCATAACGTCTTCTTTTACGCCATCAATCTTTTGGAATTCATGTAAAACTCCATCAATTTTTATACTAGTTACTGCACACCCTGGCATACTAGATAACATTACTCTTCTTAATGCATTACCTATAGTTGTTCCAAAACCTCTTTCTAAAGGTTCTAGTTCGAATTTACCATAATGTTTGCTTTCAACATATTCAGTAATTTTATATTCTGGTTTTTCAAAATTCATATTTCAATCCTCTTTTCCTAATTATATACTAATTTCTTGGACGTTTAGGTGGTCTACAACCGTTATGTGGTACTGGTGTTTCGTCAGTAATAGATGCAATTTCTAATCCAGCAGTTTGTAATGCACGAATAGCATTTTCTCTACCATTTCCTACACCCTTAACAAATACATCAACTGTTACAACTCCTGCAGTTTCTTTAGCAGCTTTTCCAGCAGATTCAGCAGCAAGACCAGCAGCATATGGAGTCTTTTTCTTAGATCCTTTATATCCTATTGTTCCACTTGATGCCCAGCTTATTGTATTTCCTGCTTCATCAGTTATTGTAACTAATGTATTGTTATATGAGCAAGAAATATGAGCTTGTGCCTTAGGTATATTCTTTTTAACTTTTCTTTTTCTTCTATTATAAGCCATTTTCTATTAACCTCCGTTTCAATTACTTAGTAGCTTTCTTTTTATTTGCAACTACTTTACCTTTACCCTTACGAGTTTTGGCATTACTTCTTGTACTTTGTCCATGAACAGGTAATCCTTTTTTATGTCTGATTCCTTGGTATGAACCTATTTCCATTTTATTTTTGATGTTCATTTGAACTTCACGACGTAATTCACCTTCAACAAGATATTTGTCTACTTCTCCACGAAGGATGTTTTCTTGTTCGTTAGTTACATCTCTTACTTTCATTTCTGGATCGATATTAACAGATTTACATATTTTTTTAGCTGTACTTTGTCCGATTCCATAAATTGCAGTTAATCCGATAAATAATGCTTTATCTTTTGGTAATTCAATATTTTTTATACGTGCCATAATAATCTCCTATCCTTGTTTTTGTTTGTGTTTTGGATTCTCACAAATAATCATTACTTTTCCTTTTCTTCTTATTACTCTACATTTAGGGCAAATTTTCTTAACAGATGCTCTTCTTTTCATATAAGTAATCCTCCTTATTTCCTAAATTTTATAATCCCATGTGTTAAATCAGTTGGTGACATCTCTACTGTAACTCTATCGCCCGGTAAGATGCGTATTGTATGTATACGTATTTTACCAGAAACATGGGCAGTTACAATTATTTTATTATCTAATTCTACTTTGTAAATCTCGTGAGTAACCTCTATTACAGTTCCCTCAACTTCAATTTTTTGCTCTTTAGCCAATTTTTTTCACTCTCCTGTAAGTATTTCGTAGCCATCTTCTCTTATAACGACTGTATGTTCAAAGTGTGCAGCAGGATGACCATCCTCTGTTACAATTGTCCAATCATCATCAAGAAGTGCTACATATCTTTTTCCAGCTGTTAGCATTGGTTCAACGGCAATTACCATACCTGCTTTTAATTCTATTCCAGTATTATATTTTCCATAATTTGGAACATCAGGTGCTTCATGTAATTCGTGACCAACTCCATGTCCAACAAGTTCTCTTACAACACCTAAACCATGACGTTTAGCGTACTGTTCAATTCTTGCTGAGGCATTTCCTAGCTTTGCTCCAGCTTTTAGTTCTTTTAGTCCAGTATAAAGGGCTTTTTCAGTATGGTACATCAAATGTTCTTTTTCTTTATTAATGTGACCAACTGGATAAGACCAAGCTGAATCTGAATGATAACCTTTATACAATGTACATATATCTAAAGTAACGATGTCTCCCTCTTTCAAGGTTACTTCATCACTTGCTATACCATGTACTACTTCTTCATTTATTGAAATACAGATGTTAGCTGGGTATCCCTCATAGCCTAAGCAACTTGGAATACCACCTTGAGACCTTATAAATTTCCCTGCTTCATCATCTATTTCTTTGGTAGTAACTCCAGGACGTAACATTTTCTTTAAGTGTTGATGACACATATATGTTATATGCCCTGATTCTTTTATTATATTAATCTCTTCTTCATTGTAGATATTAATCATTTAATCACACTTTCAATTAAAGCAAATGTATTGTCTGGTGTTCCACTATTATCTATTATATTTAAAATGCCTTTTTCTCTATAAAACTCAAGTATAGGTTGAGTATTTTCTATATAAGCATCAAACCTTACCTTGAAGGTACTTTCGTTATCGTCGCTTCTACTTATTAGTTCTCCACCACAATCATCACAGTAGCCTTCTTTAAGCGGTTTTAATTTTTCTTCATATTTATTATAGCCACGGGAGCAGTTGCTACAAGTAATTCTTCCTAGTGCTCTATGCATTGCTATAGTTGAATCCATCTCTAAATATAAAACAGCATCAACTTTTTTATCTAATTCATTAAGCAAAGCATCAAGAGTATTAGCTTGTGCTATATTTCTTGGATAGCCATCTAAAATAAAGCCATTATTAGTATCATTTTGAGTTAATCTATTTTTTAGTAACTCCGTTACTATTTCATCACTTACAAATTCGCCACTCGACATAATATCTGCAATTTTAATTCCTAACTCTGATTTTCTATTAACTTCATCTCGAAGTAGATCTCCTGTTGAAATATGAACATAACCATATTTTTTCACTAAAAGATCACTTTGTGTTCCTTTTCCTGCTGCAGGTGGTGCAATAAAGATTATATTCTTCATCTTCTGTGTCTTCTCTTTCTTGAACCTTGATAACTACGAGAAACTACACTACTTTCAAGTTGCTTATAAGTTTCAAGAGCAACACCAACTACGATTAAAAGTCCAGTACCACCTAATGTGATAGCACTTGATAGACTTGAAATCTTGCTAAATAAGATAGGAATTGACGCTATAACGATAAGGAAAAGACTTCCAACAACTGTTAATCTAGAGATTGTTCCTCTAAGATATGCAGATGTCTTTTCCCCAGGAGTAATTCCAGGTATATAACTTCTATTCTTATCTAAATTTTCACTCATCTCTTTTGGATTTAGTTCCATAAGTGTATAAACATAACCAAATAAGAAGATAAGTGCTATATATAGTAAATATCCTGTTGGAGTTGTATATACTATATATTTTTCAGCAAATTCAGTAACTGAACTATTATTTAATAATTGTCCAATTAATGTTGGAATGCTTGTAATTGCACTTGCAAATATTACTGGCATTACACTTGCTGAATTTAATTTTAAAGGTATATAAGATTGTTCTCTTGCTTGAGAACTATCGGTTCTTGTTGTATGTTGTATTGGTATTCTTCTTTCACTAATTTGCATGTATACAACACCTACTAAGATTAGTAAGTATGCTAATATGAATACAATGAATAGAATAACACCAACTACTTGTGTAAATGTGTCAGCTAGAACTAAATCTTTAAAAGCTTGGATAAATGTTGATGGTAAAGTATTAACTATACCAGCCATTATGAATAATGATACACCATTTCCTAGTCCTTTATTAGTTACTTGATCAGCTAACCATAGTAGTAAGGATGTACCAGCAGTTAAAATAATTGTTGTCTTTACGATTTCAGCAGTTGTTCCACCCATAAAGGCAACGGAATACATGTAGCCTTGGATAAAGGCAAATAGGATACCTAAATATCTATTTATTCTATTTATCTTTTGTCTACCAGTAGCTCCTTGTTCTTTTAAATCTTTAAAGTATGGAATTATATCCATCTGTAATAGTTGTGTAAGGATTGATGCTGTAATATAAGGCATAACTCCTAACGCAAATATTGAAAAAGTTTTTAAACTACCACCACTCATTAAGTTTAATAAATCTAAGAAACTTAAGTTTTGTGTTATTTGTTTAGCGCCTGGAACTATAATGTTAGTTCCTAAACCGAATACAGCTAACACCATAAGAGTGAAGTAAATTCTTTTTCGCAAATCTTTATTATTGGAATTAAATATTCCTTTAAGACTCTTGAACATTTTAAATCACCTCTGCTGTTCCGCCTTTTTCTTCAATCTTAGTAACAGCTTTAGATGAGAATCTATGAGCTTTTACATTAACCTTCTTTTCTAATGTACCATTAGCAAGTACTTTAATACCAGCTAATTGTTTTTTTACAATTCCTTTTTCGAATAAAACTTCTGGAGTAACTGTATCACCATCATTAAATCTGTTTAAATCTGTTAAATTGATAGTTGCATAAACAGTAGCAAATCTCTTATTGTTAAATCCTCTTTTTGGAACTCTTCTGTATAATGGAGTTTGTCCACCTTCAAACCAAGCAGAGATGCTAGCACCACTTCTTGATTTTTGACCATTTTCTCCACGAGTAGCTGTTTTACCCATTCCTGAACCAGGACCACGACCTACTCTTTTTCTTGCTTTAGTTTCTGGAGATTTTTCTAAATTATTTAATTTCATATTATAACTCCTCAACTTTCTTTCCACGTAGTTCTGCAATTTGTTCAGCAGTACGTACTGATTTTAAAGCTTCTAATGTGGCTTTTGCAACGTTAACTTTAGTATTAGAACCTAAACTCTTAGCTACGATGTCTTTAATTCCTGCAAGTTCAAGTACTGCACGAGCAGCACCACCTGCAACAACACCTGTACCTTTTGGAGCTGGTTTTAATAAAACTTTAGCTCTACCACATGTACCAATTGCTTCGTGTGGAATAGTTCTGTTATCTACTAGGTAAACTCTAACTAAGTTCTTATTAGCAAATTGTTCACCTTTTTTAATTGCTTCAGTAACTTCATTTGCTTTTCCACTACCGATTCCAACTAATCCTTTTCCATCACCAACTGCCATAGCAGCAGAGAATCTAAAGTTACGTCCACCTTTAGTAACTTTAGTAACTCTTTTGATATCAATAACTTTTTCTAATAAAAGTTTTTTCTTAGGGTCCATTTCTTGTCTTGCCATAACTTACCTCCTAAAATTCCAATCCATTTTCACGTGCAGCTTCTGCTAAAGCAGCAACACGTCCATGATATTGGTATCCACCTCTATCAAATACAACAGTTTTGATTCCTGCTTTATTGGCTTTTTTGGCTATATCAGCACCAACTTGTTTAGCACCTTCAGCGTTTCCACCATTTTTTAATTTTAGTTCAACACTTGAAGAACTAACTAAGGTAGTTCCTTTTTCGTCATCAATTACTTGTGCGAAAATGTGAGAATTAGATCTAAATACATTTAATCTTGGACATTCACTAGTTCCAGAAACTTTATTACGAACTCTTGCATGTCTTCTTAGTCTTGCAACATTATTTGATTCTTTTTTTGTCATCCTAATTTCCTCCTACCTATTTAGCCGCTTTCTTTCCTTCTTTACGTCTTACATATTCGCCTTTATAACGTATACCTTTACCTTTATATGGTTCTGGTTGTCTTATCTTACGAATATTAGCCGCAAATTCAGAAACTTTTTGCTTGTCTATTCCATTAATATTTAATTCAGTAGCAGATACTAATTCTACCGATAAATCAGTAGGTACTTCTACTTCAATAGTATGTGAATATCCAGCATGAACTGTTATCTTTTTGCCAGATACAGCAAATTTGTATCCAACACCAACAGCTTCTAACACTTTTTGGTATCCAGCAGATACGCCAGTTAACATATTAGCTATTAACGCATTTGTTGTTCCATGAAGTGATTTTACTTGTTTTGTTTCATTTGCTCTAGTAACGATAACTTTTCCATCGTCCACTTTAGCAGTTATAGATTCATCAAATGTATAATTTAATTCTCCTTTTGGTCCTTTAACTGTAATAGTCTTATCAGCTACATCTACAGTTACACCAGCAGGAATTGTTAATACTCTATTTCCAATTCTACTCATAACCAATATTTCCTTAACCTACCAAACGTAAGCAAGTACTTCTCCTCCTAGTTTTTTATTTCTAGCATCTCTATCAGTCATAATTCCTTCAGAAGTTGAGATAATAGCGATTCCTAAACCATTTAGAACTCTAGGAAGTTCATCATGTTTAGCATAAACTCTTAAGCCTGATTTAGAAATTCTTTTAAGGCCAGTAATAACTCTTGTCTTTTTACCTTCAGTATATTTAAGACTAATAGTTATTTTATTTCCGTTTTTTGCTTCTTCAAGTACATAATCACTTATGTAACCTTCTTCTTTTAAGATTCTTGATATTTCACAAGTCATCTTAGATCCTAATACTTCAACAGTATCATATTTCATTTGATTTGCATTACGAATTCTTGTAAGCATATCAGCAATTCTATCTTCTACCATAACTCTACTTCCTTTCTACCAACTTGATTTTTTTACGCCAGGTATTTTGCCTTGATTTGCAAGTTCTCTGAAACAAATACGGCATAAACCAAATTTACGAAGTACACCATGAGGTCTACCACATCTTTGGCATCTAGTATATTCTCTTACTTTAAATTTTTGTGGGCGATTAGCCTTAATTTTCATACTTGTCTTTGCCATATTTAATACCTACTTTCTAAATGGCATTCCAAAGCCTTTTAATAATTCGAAAGCTTCTTCGTTTGTTTTTGCTGTTGTAACAAAAACAATGTCCATTCCTCTAATTTTTAATACATTATCATAATCTATTTCTGGGAATATTAATTGTTCTTTTATTCCTAATGTATAGTTTCCAAAACCATCAAATGCTTTTGGACTAACTCCTCTAAAGTCACGTACACGAGGTAGAGCAACACGGATAAGTTTTTCCATGAAGTTATACATATTATCTCCTCTTAAAGTAACTTTAGTACCAATACTTTGACCTTCTCTTAATTTAAAACCAGCTATAGACTTTTTAGCTTTAGTTATAATTGGTTTTTGTCCTGTAATAGTTTCAAGGTCATTAGCAGCAGCCTCAATGAATTTAGAATCATGAGAAGCTTCACCAACACCAATATTAACAACGATTTTTTCTAGTTTTGGAACTTCCATAACTGAAGAATAATTAAATTTAGTCATTAACTCGTTTTTAATTGTGCTCTCATATTTTTCTTTTAAACTATTCATTATTTCTCACCTGCTTCTTTTTTGGGTTTTGTTTCTTTTTTTGTAGTTTTAGCCTTTGAACTTTCGATAACTGAAACATTTGAAACATGGATAGGAGCTTCTACTGAAACTATTCCACCAGTTTCATTCATTGCATTAGGTTTCATATGTTTTTTAACAATATTGATTCCACTTACAACTACTTTATCTTTTTTTCTTAGAGTAGTTGTAACTG
>ERZ778495.2133-NODE-2133-length-11777-cov-4.776745_pt1 | contig 11777 bp, 10 predicted proteins | sample MGYA00433100_ERZ778495 | MGnify/ENA primary metagenome ERZ778495 (study PRJEB29527, sample SAMN07138962) | mouse gut metagenome | material: feces | host: mouse | place: China:Nanjing | collected 2016-01-25 ...
TTTTCATCAAGACAGGCTTTTCTTTTGTCAAAAACAGCTTTTAAAGCCGTTTGAGACCCGGGTCTCCGTAGTGGGTACACCCGGGTGCGGGAAAGGTGCAGACCCGGGTCTGCGCGAAGCCTTGACGGGGATGCGCCGATGTTTATCCGCCATGTCGGAGGTACTTTTATGCCCTGTTTTGGCATCTTTTTCGGCGATGGCTGTTTTTGCCCATACAAACAGGAACAGCATATCATCAGCTACATGAATAAATATCCATGCAAAAAGCATGATAGCTACTTTTCCCCTGTAAGAGGCATAGTCTTAGATGACTATATGAGTTATTCTTATTTTGCCGGCATCTCTCCAACAAAAAAAACGCAGACTAACGCAGACTTATCATTTTATAGATGACAACAGTTGCGTTACTCTGCGCTCGTCCACGTAGCCCGCGTAGCTCGCGTACGGTAAATTCGGATCAAAGGACCTGGATGCCTTCTTCACGAGCCGCATCCTCTCCGGAAGGAGTGATCAGCTTGTATCCCTTGCCGTGGATGTTGATGATTTCGATTCCCGGATCATCCTTCAGCAATTTACGCAGTTTCGTGATATATACGTCCATGCTGCGGGCATTGAAGTAGTTATCATCCACCCAGATTGTCTTCAATGCGTAATTACGTTCCAGAATGTCATTAGCATGTGCGCAAAGGAGACTCAGAAGTTCACATTCCTTAGTTGTCAGTTTCGTGACCTTGTCGTCGATAGCCAGCGTCTGTTTCTGCGTATCGAACAAGAAGTTTCCTAACTTGTAAAAAGGAATATCTTTCATCTTCTTGCCTTTCACACGGCGAAGGATCGCTTCGATACGGAGCAAGAGCTCTTCCATGCTGAAAGGTTTTGTCAGATAATCATCTGCACCTATTTTGAAACCTTCCAGGATATCTTCCTTCATCGTCTTGGCCGTAAGGAAGATAACAGGGATATCAGGATTGATAGAACGGATTTCCTGAGCCAGTGTGAAACCGTCTTTTTTCGGCATCATCACATCAAGTACGCAAAGATCATATTTGCCTTTGGTGAAACCTTTGTAACCGGCTTCTCCATCGGAGAAGAGGTCAGTCACATAACCTTTTGCCTGCAAGTATTCTCTCAGCAGCATACCCAGGTTCTCATCGTCTTCGCAAAAGAAGATTTTCAGTTTTTCTTCCATAACTAACTTTTTATAAGAGGTAAAGTAATAATAAATCTTGTTCCAACATTCCCGGACCCACCTTCGGCACGGATCGTACCTTTATGGTCCTCCACTATTTTACGGACGTAAGCAAGTCCGAGACCGAACCCTTTCACGTCGTGTACATTGCCTGTCGGTACACGGAAGAAGCGGTCGAATACTTTCTTGAGGTATTCTTTCTTGATTCCGATACCGTTGTCCTCGATCGATATCAACAGCTTGCCATTCTCGTTCCAGGTCCGGCACATCAACGTCAGCGGGACTTCGAGGCGGCGATACTTGACTGCGTTGTCCAGCAGGTTGAACAGCACATTCGTGATGTGCATCTCATCCACGTAGATGTCCGAATCGACCGCCTGCAAGTCGATATCAATCGTGCCGTCATATTTCTCAACTTTCAGGGCGAATGTATTGGCAACGCTTGCCAGCAAATCGTTCGCATCCACCTCCTTCAACTTGAGAGCTGCTTTCTGGCGCTCAAACAGCGACATTTGCAGAACCTTTTCCACCAGGAAGCCCAACCGTTTCGTCTCGTCGTTGATCACCCCGGAAATATGCTTGAACACATCGGGGCTCTTCGTGATGTCCGAATCCTTCAGCATCTGTGCGGCAAGCGAGATGGTCGAAACCGGCGTCTTCAGTTCGTGCGTCATATTGTTGATAAAGTCATTCTTCATTTCCGAAAGTCTCTTCTGACGGAATACGATATAAATGGTAAAGATAAACGTCACCAAAAGTATCAGTGAGAAGATGATCGAAGGCACGATAAAGGTTACAGAACTTGAAATATAATCGCCCTTCGTCGGGAAATACACTTTCAGGTAATTCTGTTTCGAAGGAGGATCGTTGGGAAATAACACCTGTTGAATCACATCCGATACAGGAGGAATATCCCCGTTCTGATAAACAACCTTCCCGTCTTTGTTAATAACAGCAAAGACGAACGGCAAGTTCAACCCGTTGTTAACAAATTCTGATTTTAAATAACTATTCAGCTTTTTAAAATCTATCCGATCTTCGATCGGCCTCAGGTTTGCCGTATGCAAGATATTCAAGATCACTTCGTTGAACAACCCGCTTTGATACAGGTAACGGCGCTTCAACGTTTGCTGCAAATCTTTTGACGTACGGACTATACTGTTAGGGACCTTGTTGCTGCCCAGCGAAGGAAGCGGCTCGAACTTGCGTGTCCGGATGTCACGATGAAACTCGATATGCTCCACGGTTCCATCGGCATTGGTAAACTGCATCTTGTATTTTTTCTCGGTGATGATCCCGCCGCCAAAGTTGCCCTGTTCATTCCGGTATAAATAATTGTTTGCCTCGTCACGGCTGAGATCTTCTTCCAGATACCGGGCCGTTTCATCAAGCTCGAGGTTTTTCGAGACTTGGTGCATCGATCGTTTGACAGTTTCATTGAACTGCTCGCTACTTTTCTTGAGTATGATGCTTACATATTTCACCTGCAAAAAGAGCAAACCGGCAAAAGCAAAAGCCATCACCACCGCAAGCAACCAAATCGTAGACTTCCTCATATCAATAAATCTCTCTTTTAATGTCACAAATAACGTGCCTTTTAATTTAATATTCACACAAAAAAGGTAAAAACAGAAAGGCTTATATGTTAAAATACATTACTAAAAGCGTATTATTTCTCCTTATATCTGTTTTTAAACCAACATATTACCACCGACCTTGGCGCATCATCACATTCCATAGGCCTCATACTAATTGATTAAAACAAAAATACAACGTGAATTGTTGCATCGGGCACTTAAAAACTTTTCCCGAAAGCATTGACTTTTAATTATTAACTCTATCTTTGCCTCCCGTAAGAGTTACATGAAATGACACAAGAAGGTATTACACAGATAGACATCAAACAGGTATTACGCCAAAAGGCGCCTTCGGCCGCCCGTAAGATTCCCGGCTTTGTGATTGACTATCTGATCCATACTGTTCATCAGGATGAACTGAACGATATCCTCCGCCGATACCACGATAAAGACGGGGTAGCGTTCATGCAGGAGCTGATCGGATATTTTGACTTGAACTTGGAATTGGTAAATGAAGAACATATTCCTACCGAAGGACGGTATATATTCGTCTCCAACCATCCGCTGGGCGGACTGGACGGGATTTGCCTGTCGGCCGTCATCGGCAGACGTTTCGATGGAAAGATCCGCTATTTGGTAAACGACCTGCTGCTTTACCTGACCAACCTGAGATCGATCTTCGTCCCCATCAACAAACACGGGGCGCAAGGGAAAAAGAACGCCGAGTTGATCGAAAAGGCATACGCCTCGGACAACCAGATCATCACATTCCCCGCCGGCTTATGCTCACGCAAGCAAAACGGGAAGATACAGGACACAGAATGGAAGAAATCGTTCATCCAAAAAGCCGTGCACTATCAGCGAGACGTCGTACCGGTGTTTTTCGAAGGACGCAACTCCGATTTTTTCTACCGTTTCGCCAACCTACGGAAAACATTGGGCATAAAGATGAATTACGAAATGATCTACCTGTCCGACGAGATGTTCAAAAGCAAACACAAGACGTACCGTATCCATTTCGGAAAGCCGGTTCCCTGGCAAACCTTCGACAACAGCCGTAAACCGGCAGAGTGGGCCGCGTGGATGAAGGAAGTCGTCTATGACCTAAAGAAATAATTGATTTTATATATGCAAGACATTATCAAACCGATTGACCGTGCTCTCCTGAAAGCCGAGCTGACCGAGGACAAGAAGCTGCGGAGAACCAACAAATCCAACAATGAGATATACATTGTCACAGCCCATGACTCTCCCAACGTGATGCAGGAGATCGGACGGCTCAGAGAAATCGCTTTCCGATATTACGGAGGCGGGACTGGGTTCCCGGTCGATATCGACGAATATGACACGATGGACAATGCTTACCGCCAACTCATCGTATGGAGTCCTGAAGACGAACAGATATTAGGTGGTTACCGCTTCCTTTGCGGTTCGGACGTGAAGTTCGACGAAGCCGGCAAACCTGTTTTAGCGACTTCCCATCTATTCGATTTTTCCGAAAAGTTCAATAAAGAATATCTGCCGTATACCGTCGAGCTGGGCCGTTCGTTCGTGACGCTTGAATACCAGTCGACCCGCAGCGGCAACGCAAAGGGATTGTTCGTGTTGGACAACCTATGGGACGGCCTGGGGGCTCTTTCCGTGGTGGACCCCAGTTTACAGTACTATTTCGGGAAGGTGACGATGTACAACACCTACAACTCCGAAGCCCGCAACATGATCCTGTATTTCCTGAACATGCACTTCCCCGACCCGGAGAAACTGATCACTCCGGTCTGTCCGCTGGAGACAGGCACGGACCTGGAAAAAATGCAGGAACTTTTCAAGTATGACAACTTCAAGGAGAATTACAAGGTGCTGAACCAGGAAGTCCGCAAGTTCGGCATCAATGTGCCGCCGTTAGTCAATGCTTATATGAGCCTCTCTCCTAAGATGCGTGTATTCGGAACAGCGATCAACCATGAGTTTGGAGAAGTGGAAGAGACCGGTATCCTGATCGCCATCGACGAAATCTTGGAAGACAAAAAGAAACGTCATATCGAGACTTACCTGAACGAAGAAGGCAAATCGGCCGACCTGATACGCAATAGCTAAAACGAAATATAAAAAGGGAGGCATGTCAAAAATGACATTTGCCCCCCTTTTTACTCTTAGCTTTCGTTATAATTCTTCGTTCTTCTGCTTCTCCCACTCTCCGGCAATCTCCTCAAGAGCCTCATACCATTCCTTCCCGAAACGGCGGATCAGCGGTTCCTTCAAGAACTTATAGACCGGGAGTTTCTCTTTCTTGCCTAATACCTCCGCAGCTTTGCAGATATTCCAGCGATTGTAGTTTACCGCTTCGAACGTATCATACTTTTCCACGCGGATCGGGTAAAGATGGCAGGAAACCGGTTTATAGAAAGAGAGCTTGCCTTCGCGATAAGCCTTCTCCACCGCACATTTGCAAGTTCCGTCTCCATCGTAGCAGGTAAAAACGCAATCTTTGCCGTTTACGATTGAGGTCACCAAGTCTCCCTCTTCATCAATATAGGCAACGCCTTGTTTCTTGATGATCTCCTGAGCTTTCGGTGACAGGTCGTTCCAGATAACCGGAAGAGCTTTTTCCAGTTCGCCAACTTCTTCCTCCAGCAAGGGCGCCCCGGAATCCCCTTCCACGCAACAGATGCCTTTGCAATGCGACAGATCACATAAGAACTGGCGTTCGAGAACGTCGAGGCTGACCAGGGTATTGTCTATTTGTATCACTTCTTAAATTAAAAATTGTATCTTTAAAAAGGGAAAAACTCTTTTGCCGGAGGATAATTCTCCGGCAAAGGAGTTTTTATTTCTCAATTTCGGATCAGATCATGCCCTGTCATCTCAGCCGGCTGTGTCATATCCAAAATGTGCAGGATAGAAGGAGCGACATCGGCCAGGACACCGTCTTCTACCTTTGCATTTTTATTTTCTGTCACATATACAAAAGGAACCGGGTTCAAGGAGTGGGCCGTGTTGGGAGTGCCGTCTTCGTTGAGCGCGTGATCGGCATTTCCGTGGTCGGCAATGATAATTACTTCATAACCGTTAGCCTTGGCTGCTTCAACCGTATCTTTCACACAATTGTCGATAGCCGTAACAGCCTTTTCGATCGCGCCGTAGATACCGGTGTGGCCTACCATATCACCATTGGCATAGTTCACGACGATGAAGTCGAACTTCTGCGTATTGATAGCCTCAACCAATTTGTCTTTTACTTCATAAGCGCTCATTTCCGGTTTCAGGTCGTAAGTAGCGACTTTCGGGCTCGGAACCAGGATGCGTTCTTCCGCCTCATACGGAGTTTCACGACCGCCGTTGAAGAAGAATGTCACGTGAGCATATTTTTCCGTTTCGGCAATGTGAAGCTGGGTTTTGCCGTTTTCCGCCAGGTATTCGCCCAATGTGTTCCGAACGTTCTCTTTGTCGAACAAGATATGGACACCTTTGAAAGATGCGTCATACGGAGTCATGCAATAGTATTGCAAGCCGGGGATCGTGTGCATGCCCTGTTCCGGCATATCCTGCTGAGTCAATACGACAGTCAGTTCTTTTGCACGGTCGTTACGATAGTTGAAGAAGATCACGACGTCGCCTTCTTTGATCGTACCATCTACGGTAGCGTTGTTGATCGGCTTGACAAACTCGTCGGTCACACCTTCGTCATACGATTCCTGCATAGCCTGAACCATATCGGTCGCTTGTTTGCCCTTGCCTTCAATCAGCAGGTCATAGGCTTCTTTCACGCGTTCCCAACGTTTGTCGCGGTCCATAGCATAGAAACGGCCTACGATAGAGGCGATCTTTCCGGCAGACTGTTCACAATGAGCCGTCAGTTGCTCGATAAAGCCTTTACCGCTTTTCGGGTCTGTATCACGACCATCCATGAAGCAGTGGATGAAAGTATTGTCGATTCCGTATTCTTTAGAGATATCGCAGAGTTTGAACAGATGGTCGAAAGAACTGTGTACGCCACCGTCGGAAGTCAATCCCATGAAATGGATGTTTTTGCCGTGTTCTTTGGCGTAAGAGAAAGCTGCAACAATTCCGGGGTTCTTCATGATGCTGTTATCGGCACATGCACGGTTGATCTTCACCAAGTCCTGATATACGATACGTCCGGCCCCGATATTGAGGTGTCCGACCTCAGAGTTACCCATTTGTCCGTCAGGCAACCCGACATTCTCACCGCTTGCCTGCAACTGTGAATGAGGATAAGCGGCCAGCAGGCTGTCCCAATAAGGAGTGGGAGTGTTAAAGATTACATCGTCTTTACCTTGATCGCCGATACCCCAGCCGTCAAGAATCATTAAAAGTGCTTTCTTGCTCATGATTGCTTAATTATTATATTGTTTATACTCATTTTCGCTATTCGTCTGCAAAGATAATCAATTTCAGCCATATATTGTTTGCCCATAAAATATTACTTTTGCTAACGATATGGAAAAGACGATACAAGACAAAGAGTTAGGAGCCATCCTCCTGCGCACCAGTCCTCGCGCCAGCCGTTACACGCTGAAAATCTCGAAAGGCATGATTACGGCAACTATGCCTCCAGAAGGCAACGAACGGCGTATGCTCGCTTTTATCCGGGAAAACAAGGAAAAACTTCTTGCCGCCCTTGCCAAACATCCGGCCCGTCCGCTCCTGACGGATGAAACGGATATGCAGACCGCGACATTCCGCCTCCATATCTTCCGCACAGACCGGGACAACTTCTATATGAAATTAGACAACGGCGTCCTGCACATCGCCTGTCCCTCGCAGACCGACTTTGCCGACGAACATGTACAAAAACTGCTGAAAGACTTCTTGGAACAGGCCTTTCGTCACGAGGCTCGCCGCCTCCTGCCTTCACGTTTGCTGAACCTGGCCTCCCGACACGGCTTCACTTGCACGGGGGTAAAGATCTTAAACAGCAAAAGCCATTGGGGAAGTTGCACGCCACGCCGCAGCATCAACCTCTCCCTCTCCCTGATGCTCCTGCCTTGGCATCTGATCGACTACGTCCTCCTCCACGAACTTTGCCATACCATAGAGATGAACCACAGCGACCGTTTTTGGGCATTGATGGACAAGGTCACAGACGGGAAAGCGTTAGAGCTGAGAAAAGAGTTGAAGAAATATCATATGCTGTAAGCCGTATCATCATACATTTTAGACAACCCGGTACATTGTGCAATCGTCCCGATATTGATCCTTTGCCTTTTTAAATTGGGAGCAATAAGGCGTTGTTCTTCCGCTTTGCCTTCCATTTTTCCCTCTACTTTTTTCCATCCCATCTTCGAAACTGGTATCAAGGGCGGCGGAAAGGCCGCGTTCGACGGAAAGGCGAAAATTCAACGATCTTTCCTATTTCTTTCCAACAAAAACGAATCTCCTGCAATCAGTGACTACAGGGGATTGTTTTTTGTCTGCTTCGGTCTTCACAGAGGGAGAGCAGATGAACTTTTTAATTTCATTACTTTAGTATTAATATTCACCGTTTGTTCGCCCTCACGGGGTAGTTGGCCGATCCGGACGGAGAGCTGTAAAAGCCGACGTTCCGGGAATGCCACACGATGAACCTTAGAATTATTTGATTCTAATATTTTGAACGTGCCGCGCACTGAAGCACGCGACACATTTACAATCTCTATTCGTCAATTATTTAACGATAGCTTTAACAGCATCTTCGCCTTCGACAGCTACAACGACTACGCCTGCAGGAACAGCAACCGCAGCATTGTCAGAAGCTACAACTGTGTTAGCAACTACCTGGCCTAAGATGTTAGTGATAACCACCTTCTTGCCGGCAGCACCAGCGATCGTTACCTGACCTTCGCCAGCGATAACCGTTACTTCAGAAGTTTCGATCACTTCGTTGTCAGTAGCCATATCGTCTGCTTCACCTTCTTCGATATTGAAGATCAAAGCATCGTCACCGCCTGTCTTGATTTCGTTGAAAGTAGACTCGCTCGGATCAGACATTACCAGACAACCGTTCTGCATCTTCAACCAAGAAGCATACTGAGGCTGGATCTTCTGGTCAGCCAATGTATATGTATTACCACCCATTGTTCCGACGAACGGCAGAGATTCGAACAAGAACGCACGATTCGGTTCTTCTTCCACAGCAGAATTTTCAAGGTCTACGAAACGGAACGACCAAGTGTAGGCCTTATGTTCGTCACCCTTCAGGTTCTTGATGTAGCGGCCGTTGTTATTTCTGTCTTTACCAACGTTAGCCTGATATGCGCTATCGGCTTTCATGATTGCAGCGATATTGATATCTTTTGTAGCCACACCTGCGAACTGGTCAAGCAACAGGTACAGGCTGTCACCGATATGCAAACCGTCTACAAAACCTACACGGCTGTATTTACCCCACTTGTAGTCTCCAGCAACAGAGTCAACGAAGTTAACCAAGTATTTGCCTCTTTCAAAACCATCTTTCGTGATATATTTGTCATGGATACATGTTTCAGGAGCATCTTCGCCCAAAGCCTGGCAAAGCGGGCACGGGATACGGATCACTTCATCTTCAGCCGGAACACGGTCGATAGATACCAGATATTGCGGTTTGATATAACCCAAGCCACGTTTAACCCATGCTGTGTCTACATAGAATGATTTGCCTTCACCCTTGCTGATAGCGTCGATACCCAAGAAGTTGATACCTTCTACCATGAAGTGTTCGTTAGCTTCCATCTGCAAGAATTCACCACGATATTTTTCTACGAAACGCAGCGTATCGGCAGCATCGCCTTCATTGCCTTCCAGTTTGAAAGAGTCGAAACGACGGTAAACCGGCGTGTTGTCTACTTCTACAGAGAAAGCGGAAGTACGGGTTTCAGTCATGATCTGTCTCTTCAGATACTTGTTGTTTTCATCCACACCCACTTTGCGCAGTGAATCCGGAGCCTGCTTGAATGCTGTGTCGATCAGAGCATAATAGATCTTGCCGTTTACATTGTTGTTAGCCTTGAAGAAGAAGTTAGCTACCTGTGCAGCAGCCGCATCCGAAACAGCGATTCTGTTTTCACCGGCTTCCACTACCATCTTGTTCGTACCTCTTGACTTCATCGTATAAGCCTGACGTTTCAACTGTGCCAGACCATCTACAGTACCTTTGTAACCGAAGTTAGCTTCTGCACCTGTCGGAGCCAATACATAATTGTCTTTTGCACCTACATAGATAACAGAGTCACCGCTCTTCATCGCGCCCATATACAGGTCATCGGAAGCAAAAGCAGTCCAATACTGCAACTTGTAAGCTGTAACTTTCAGAGAGTCATTATCCAAGAAACGATAACCTCTGTGAGCGTCAGCCATGATTTCGGCTGTTGCCGGAACGAAACCTTCTTCTACTTCAACTGTAGCGTCGAAGACTGTAGCGTCGGCATCGTTGTAAAGCTGCAAACCGTCTATAACAACAACCTTTTCAAATTCACGGTTTGTAATCTTAAGAGCAGAAACATCGCTATTCTTACGTTTCTTTTCAATAACCCACTGGAATGAAGGCATATCCCACGGTTCTACGTTATCTTCCAAAGAAACCCAGTAAGGAATAGAATCTTCGTGGATAGGTACAGCCAGATACTTGTCATCTTTATTCTTGATCAGGTACAGACCTTCGTCCAAAGTAATCTTGTTGCCTACGTATTCGCCGCAACCTGAAATACCAAAGCTGATTTCGGTTTCTTTTTTGTTATTAATCGTGACAATACGAATATCATCAGCTTCAACTAAGTCCTGAACAGTAACATAGTTTCTTTTATCATCATTACCTGTCGCAATATTTGCTGTATCTCCAGCAGCATAAGCAGCAGCAAAATTCGCGTTGTCCTCTAATTTGGTAATCTGCTTAACCTGGATAACCAAGCTATCGATTGAAGGCCAGTAAGTGAACAAGAATTTCGCCTGATCATTCAACATACCCAGAGAATCGGCTACAGTCGTATTACCGGTTGTATTTTTGCTAAGTTCGGCATGTTTCAACTGTTGAGTATTGAAATCCAAGAACATCACACCGTTAGCATTTGTATAAGCCGTATCAACATATACAAAAGTACTGTCTTCTTTCTTTCCTGCCAAAATACGAACCCAAGGGCTACTTGCTGCCCCTGCCATAGTTGTATCAGCAAAGAACTTGGCATCATCGGTAAAATAATTTTTCTGACTGACTTTGTTCTTGTCTTCATCGAATTTCAGTTTCACACCGACCGTTGCCTCCTGAGTACCCAAAACAGTGTTGATCTGTTCAGCAGTCAATGTGATAGCATCAGCTTCAACCAATGTAAATGCAGTTGCATTGTCAGATACATAATCGTTATCCTCTTTAGCCTCACGTTTTGTCAATGCCAAATAAGCATTACCATCTAAATCCACTCCTGCTGCCGATTTATCCAAAGTTACAACAGAATCTCCATTGAAATAATAATAAAGAGATCTGCCCTGTTGCAACGGCTTCAAAGCATTGGAGAAAGCCCAACCTCCGATTGCACCGCCGACTTCCAAATCAGCAGTTGTAGCACCGGCAGGTAATCCAGCCAAATAATCTTCGGAAACTTCCAACAACTGGCCTGTTGCCTTGTTTCTAAATTCAAACTTAATTGCCTGACCTTGATTGTAACGTTCAACGTTTACACACCACAATGTGTTCAGGATAGATGCATTAGCATTAGCAACCGGCATCAACTTCAAAGAGTCATTTTGGATAGCAAGCACAGAGTCACCAGCCGTTACCAACTGATAAAGCTTTCCTTCGTTGTCGCCTATAGCCAACGAGTTAACAGGAGTACCCACTGCTGCACTTACCGAAAATGAACCCACCGCAAGCAGGGCGCTTGCCAAAAGAGTAGAAAATCTCTTGTTCATAATCTAAATTTTAATATTAATAATACAGTTAATTGAAATGTCAGTTCTATATATATATGTACACGCGTTAATAATGTACACGTGTCCGTTTTCTATTTTGAAAGGAAAAACGTTCGTTTTTTTTAGTCATTTTT
>ERZ778495.2140-NODE-2140-length-11763-cov-6.053980_pt1 | contig 11763 bp, 9 predicted proteins | sample MGYA00433100_ERZ778495 | MGnify/ENA primary metagenome ERZ778495 (study PRJEB29527, sample SAMN07138962) | mouse gut metagenome | material: feces | host: mouse | place: China:Nanjing | collected 2016-01-25 ...
GGTGGCACTCTTGAAATGCCAGTTGCCGAGACCGCCGCGGCCGCCGCGCAGGAGCTTGATTTCCTCGCCGTCCTCGGTGACCTCGCAGAGAAACTCGCCGGTCTCGGCATCAAAAACCACAGTTCCGCAGGGCACTTCTACAACTACATCCTCGCCGTCCTTGCCAAACGAGCGTCCGCCTGAGCCTGACTGTCCGTTGCCTGCAAAGATGTGACGGCGATAGCGCAGTGGGAGGAGTGTCCACATATGTGAGTTGCCACGAAGTATGATGTGGCCTCCGCGGCCCCCGTCACCACCGTCCGGGCCACCCTTGGGCACATACTTGGCGCGGTGGAAGTGTCGCGAACCGGCTCCGCCCTTTCCCGAGCGGCAAAGCACTTTTACGTAGTCTATGAAATTGGAATCAGCCATCTTGTTGAGCTTAAAATTTTTTACTAATAATGATTAACGTAGCGCATCAGTTCACGGGCATGGGCATAGTCGGCGGGCGAACCTATGTCAATCCATGTGCCGTTGATGGGGAAATAAGTGACCTTACAGCCCGACTCCAGAGCCCGGTCTATCAGGTCGGTGGCATCAGTGCGCCCGTCGGCCGGCAATGAGCGCAGCAGACGGTTGGATATAATGTATATTCCCGCGTTGGCATAGTAGGAATATGACGGTTTCTCTTCGAGCGAAGTCACACGGTTGCCGTCGGTGGCAAGTATGGCATAGGGCACCGACACATTGTATGACACGGCTGCAATCGTGATGTCGGCCTTCTCGGCCATGTGGTGAAGATACATCTCCTCAAACGATACGGTGGTCAGAAGGTCGGAGTTCATCACGATGGTCTCGCCCTCCTCCGGCACATCACACAGGGCCGCGGCCCCGATGGTGCCCATCGCCATAGGCTCGCGCACACACTTCACCTGCACGCCCTCGACCGGAGCGGCGAAATGCTCCTCTATCTGCCTGGCAAGATAATTGACTGTCACCGTGATGTCCGACACACCCACCGCGGCCAGAGCTCGGATGTTATGGTCGATGACGGGACGGTCGCCGAGCGGCAGCAGCGGCTTGGGTGTGGTGAGCGTGAGCGGACGCAGACGTTCGCCCTTGCCTCCGGCCATGAGAATCGCACTCACGGGGAGTATCGAGCGCGTCACCGACGTGTCGATTATCCTGACCACGCGCCCCGCGGCATCAAGCACAGGGATGAGCTGAAGGCCGCGCCGGCGCATTTCGCGCAGCCGGCCCACCGACTCCTCCCCCTCGCGCAGCGCGCTGTAACCGACATGCATTGCCTGTCGGACAGGAGCGTCGAGACCTACACCGCCAAGCAACGCCCGGCGCACATCGCCATCGGTAAGTGTGCCGCACATGTGCATGTCACCGTCGGTCACGAGTAGTGTCATCCGGCCGCCCGACAGACTGTTGAGCTTGCCGAGAGCCTCGATGAGTGTGGAGTCACGTGAGATTAAATGCTTGTCCATAGTGTGTAATATCAGTCATTGGAGAGTTGGTTCATGACCTGCTCAAGCACCATCCAGTCGAGCGGCGTGTCAAGGTCGAGCGAACGGCTGCGTGGCATCTCGTAAGGTATGCGGCGGGCAAATCGTCCAAGCTCCATGGCGCGTATCGACGCCGGATTGATTACATAGACCGCACCGTTGTATTGCCATGCGCGCGGAGCATCCTGCCTGCGGGTAATGAGTCCGTCACCCTTGCTCACACGGAGACATCCGTCCCCGGCGGTCTCGAAGCAGTCATAGTAAGGATTGCACGCTGCCTCGGTGACACTCACCACCATATCAATATCGGGCGAATAGAGAGCCAGACACGCCTCCACATCACCGACGGTGCGCAGGGGCGAGGTGGGCTGCAACAATACTATCCGGTCATACACGATGCCCGTGCGGTCGGCATAATCCATGACATCTAGTATCACCTCGCGCGACCCCACATTGTCGGCCCCCAGGGCTGCGGGACGGCGATAGGCTACCTCCAGCCCCTCGCTCTCGACGACAGCGCGGATGGCGTCATCGTCGGTCGACACTATCACATGGCTGTCGGGCGCGAGCTGTCGGGCCACCTCGATGGAATAGTGGATGAGCGGATGTCCGGCTATCATCTTGATATTCTTGCCGGGTATGCCTTTGCTGCCTCCACGGGCAGGTATTATGTATAATGTGGAGCAGGAGGTGGTGGTCATCATCTCAGGTCATAAAATTTTTTGGTACGCATCAGCTCCACAGGAGTCTCGGCGACGGCCTTGACTGAGAGAGCGAGAGTGTCGGGACGCACATAAGGATTTTGCGCTGCACGTGCACGCGCCTGTCCCTCGTCCGACAGGGCTTCGGCGATGGCCACGGCTATGTCATCGGCCGAGTCACCGCAATGTATCACACTGTCGGAGCATAGCCGTCCGCGCTGTCTGATGCCTATGTCGACGGTTGGTATGCCCATCGACGGCACTTCTATAATGCCGCTCGACGAGTTGCCCACCACCGCGCTGACACAGCGCAACGCCGAGAGATAGCGCAGCTTGCCGAGCGAGGGGATGACCCTCACACGGTCGGGATTGCTCAAGGCGTAACTCTCTATCATGTCGATTATCACACGGCCCTGCGCGTCATTGTTGGGATAAGTGATGAGCACATGCGAGTCGGGAAACCGGTCGAGTGCTTCCAGCAAGGCACGGCAACGTGACTCGGTGTCGCAACTGTCGAGCGTGGCCGGATGATAGGTCACGAGCAACGACCCGTAAGGCAGACTGAAACCGATAGATTCCTCCAGCCGGTCGCGCGGCATCAACGGTTCGTTGAGCAGATTCCACACCCCAATCGAACCTGTGTTTATGACCCGCCCGGGCTCCTCGCCCATTGCGATGACGCGGCGGCGGTAGGGCTCGGTGGAAGTGAGGTGCAGACTTGCCATCTTGGTAATGGCATGGCGTATGGAGTCGTCAATGGCCCCTTCGGAAATCTCGCCTCCGGCTATATGCACTATCGGGATGCGCATCATCATGGCGGCGGTGGCGGTGGCAAGCATCTCGAAACGGTCGCCGAGTATCACGACCACATCGGGCTGCAATCCGCCAAACGCACGGGCCATGCCCGACATACATGCCCCCATGGCATCGACAGTGCCGGCAGGAGTGTCGCCCGTATCGGGCATCGCGACACTCACCACATCGTCAAAGCCATCGGCCTTGATTTCATTTATGGTCATGCCATAGCGTTGCTGCAGGTGCATGTTGGTAGCCAGCACCGTGACACGGCAGTCGGGCCGATCACGGAGCGCGACGGCAATGCCGCTGAGCAGACCCCAGTCGGCACGCGTACCTGTGGTTATGGCTATATTTCTCATGTTTTTCTCACCGTTCGAACAGGTTCGGCGGGATGATATTTTTTGTTAGAAGGTGTTTATCTCGATGGCTCAATACTCGCGTTCGCCAAAAATAGTGGTACCCACGCGTATCATGTCGGCACCTTCGCTTACGGCTATAGGCCAGTCATGGCTCATGCCCATACTCACAACAGTGAACGAATCGCATCGGCTCATCACACCCTTTTTCAAGGTGTCAAACGTGTGACGTATCAGTCTGAAATCCTTGCGTATCCGCTCCTCATCGTCCACATTGGAAGCCATGCCCATGACTCCGGCAATCTCCACATGCGACATCTCGGCGACAAGTTCAGGAGTCACAAGGTCAATAAGCTCGTCGGGCGCGAAGCCATACTTGGTCTCTTCGCGGGCCACATGCACCTGCAGAAGCACAGCCACACGGCGACCTATGCGGGCGGCCTCACTGTTGATCAGCGACAGCAGACGGGCTGAGTCGACACTATGGATAAGCGACACATGAGGAAGTATCTGGCGCACCTTGTTGGTCTGAAGATGTCCGATGAAATGCCACCGCACATCGGCCGGCATCACCTTGACCTTGTCACACAGCTCGTTGGCCCGGCTTTCGCCAAACACTCGCTGACCTGTCTCATAAGCCTCGAGCAAAGCCTCGACAGGATGAAACTTCGACACAGCCACGAGCTCGACTCCCGAAGGAATCGACTCGCGGAGCTGACGCAGATTTTCACTTACACCCATGTCACGGCCTCTTATTCTCCGTCCTTTGAACCCTTGCCGCTGAGATCAGCCTCATAGACATCCATGATGGGAGTCTCCTGGATGGTGTTGATCTCAAAGTCGGCCATTGTGCCGCTCATGCCTTCCATGAAGTTGTCATAAGCCTCCTTGAACGAGTCGGCGGCCACGAGAAACTGTGTGATCGATTTCTTCTCCACAGCGGTCTTCTCGTCGAGAGTGATGAAAGCCGCCTTGACAAGATACCACTTGTCGCCGGTCTTCTGACGGAATATCTCGGAAATCTTGGAAATCTTCACAGCCGACACATTATATTCGGATGTGAAATGTGCTATCTCCTCCGAGATACGGGCCTCAGCCTCGGTAAACGACAGCGCGTCTACCATATATGCTTCTGTGACTTTCTTGATAGCTCCGTTCTCCATTGTCTTGTCATAACGGACCTTAGTCTCAAACCAAATTGCCATTGTAATGTATATTGTTACGAGTGATTAAAAAACAAAAATCGAGCTACAAAATTACGCAAAAATTCTAATCAAAATTCCAGATGCCTGTGTTTTTTTATTTTCCATGCCTCATTATACAATTTTCACACTTGCCGTGACGTTACAATAAGGCATAAATGTATCAATCCATTACCGTCACAAGAGATGCGAGTACTCATTGTCAATAAATTTTTCTATCCGCGCGGTGGTGACTGCGTGGTGGCCATGGGCACACGTGAACTGTTAATCGAAGCAGGCCACACTGTACAGGTCTTCGCGATGCATCATCCGCTCAACATCAGTCTGCCTGAAAGCGGCTCATTTGCATCACAGATCGATTTTTCAGGCTCACTCTCTCAGAAAGTAAAGGCCTTCGGACGTCTTGTAGGATTGGGCGACATCGCCGTCGCGTTTCGTAAAGTCCTGCTCGACTTCAAGCCCGATGTGATACATGTCCACAACATCCACTCCTACCTCTCCCCTGTAATATGCCGGATAGCCCATGACAGTGGCATCCCCGTAGTGTGGACGCTGCACGACTTCAAACTAGTCTGTCCGGCCTATACTTTCCGCAAAGGCAACGGCGAGATATGCGACTATGCAGCCACCGGCAAATGCAGCCCCGTAAGAAACAGATGTCTCAAAAACAGCCTGACGGCATCCGCCATGGCTGCGGTAGAAAAACTCCGGTGGTCTATGCCGAGGCTCAACCGCATGACCGACGCATACATAGCTCCCTCACACTTCATGAGCGAAATGATGATGCTCGGTGGAGCCGACAAAGACAAGATGAACGTGATATACAACTTTGTCGACCCCGCCAAACTACGCATTCTCGCTCGCAGTGACTCGCGAAGCGGCGGCGGTGGTGACGACAACCGATATTTTGCCTACACCGGGCGTCTGTCATTCGAGAAAGGCGTCGCCACACTGATACAGGCCGCAATACAGTCGGGCGTAAACCTGCGCATAGCCGGTGACGGACCGATGCGCGCCCAGTTGGAGGCAATGGCCGCCGGTCACAAAGGCATCACATTTCTCGGCCGGCTCGACGCCGAGGCTGTCGCGGCCCTGCAACGTGACGCCGACGCCTGTGTCTGTCCGTCGGAATGGTTTGAGAACAATCCGCTCGCTGTCATCGAGAGTCTTTGTGCCGGCACCCCCGTCATAGGAGCCGACATCGGCGGCATCCCCGAACTTATTACTCCCGGAGTAAACGGATTTCTCTACAAATCGGGTGACACAAATGCTCTCGCCCGAATATTGAATGACTTCTCACCCTCATCATTCGACAAGTGTTCAATAGCCCGCGACGCGACTGAAAAATTCGCCACACGCACACACCTCGACCGACTTCTGAATATATATCAATCCTGCATACGCTAAACTCACCCCGATTATATGAAAATCGCATTTGTGTCCACACGCGGCATCCCCAACAACTACGGCGGTTTTGAACAGTTTGCCGAATACATCTCGGTCGGGCTTGCCCGCAGAGGACATGATGTCACCGTATATTCTCCGCATTTTCATCCCTATAAAGAGAGCGAATACAAAGGTGTCAGGATTAAACACATCCATTCACCCGAGCAATGGATGGGCAGCAGCATCGGCTCGTTTTTCTATGATTTCAAGTGTCTGAAAGACGCCTTGCAAGAAGGAGATTACGATATAATATACGAAGCGGGCTACACATCCATTATCCCGGCCTACATATGGTTTGACATCAAAAAACGCAAGGATGTAATAGTCACTACCAATATGGACGGGCTTGAATACAAACGCACCAAATTTAACCCTCTGGTGCGACGGTTTGTGGAATGGGAGGAAAAAATGGCTGTGAAACACTCTCATTATCTCGTGTCAGACAACACGGGCATAGCAGAAATATGGCAAGCCGTCAAAATATCTTGCCTACGGGGCTGACATACACGACGACTATAATCCCGACATTCCGGCCGAATATGGTCTGACAGCCGACGGCTATTACCTGATCATAGCCCGTATGGAGCCCGAAAACAATATCGAGATGGCCATACAGGGCTATCTCGCCTCAAAGCACAAAGGCATCTGTCCGCTCGTGCTTGTCGGAAAGACCAACACACCGTTTGCTAAAAAGCTGATAAAAAAATACGGCTCGGAAAGCGGCATACGATTTATCGGCGGGATATACGACTTCAAGAAAATCAACTCGATACGCCGATACTCACGCGCCTATTTTCACGGCCATTCGGTCGGAGGCACAAATCCGTCGCTGCTCGAAGCCATGGCAAGCGAGGTGATGCTCCTGGCCCACGACAACATATTCAACCGCGCGGTGGCAGGCGACAATGCGATATATTACCGCGACAGCCATGATGTCACCGAGATACTTGACAACATCGACAGCTCAATCTCCGACATGAAATCACGCATTGTCGAGGCCAACCTCACCACCATACGCGAGCGGTATTCATGGCAACATCTCGTTGACCTGCACGAAGACTATTTCAAATGGCTGATAGCTGACAACCGAAAGCATGCCACCAATGGGAATTAGCGTTTTTTTGACGTTAATGAAAGGCAACTTTTGGAAAAGAGGAAAAAATACGCTAACTTTGCGGTGTTTTCATAACACCGACACGGATGCTCGAATGGTGGAATGGTAGACACGAAGGACTTAAAATCCTTTGGTCATTGCGACCGTGCGGGTTCGAGTCCCGCTTCGAGCACTAAATTCAATCCCCGCCGGCCTCTTGTTTTCGAGGGGTAAGCGGGGATTTTTTCAGAAAATACACGTGCATACCAATCTCCGACATCATATCGCGCTCGCTGCTATGACGGCACTGCTGTTATTACTGCCGTCCATATCTGCCGCCGCCACGACGTCATCGCTGCTATCGGCCGGGCGATGGGTCAAGGTGCACACCGACACCACATCGGTCTACCGTCTGCCCCACTCCCTGCTGCGTGAATGGGGATTTGACAATCCCGACAACATAGTCATAGCCGGCTATGGCAGCGTGGAGCGCGCCCATTCGCTCGACACCGCTCCCGACGACCTGCCCGTGCTCCCTGTGTATCGCGACGACGACGCCATATACTTCTATGCCGAGGGCGACACGCGCCTTACTCTCAACACCACTCCCGGGGGCGGATACACCCCTTTTGACGCCCATTACAACTATTACTCCAAAGGCTCATATTATTTCATAGGCCAACGGGCCGGCTTTTCGTCACCCGACATGGAGACATCCGACATAACCCCTGCCGACGACTCCACGGCTGTCACAACTCACTACGCGCTCAGCCATCACGTGTATCGCGAGAACCATCCGTCGACCCACGGCCTGCTCTCCTATTCACACAACATCGGAGCCGCCTCGCCGCGCACCATCGGTTTTGACATACCCGGCCAGTGCGGCAATGGCTTCCTGTATTACTCCTATATATGGTGGCACGACAACGCCACTCCCCAATCTGTGGGAGTAAATTTTTCCGACGCGGTAAGCTCGACAAGCGGCACTCCCGACAGACTCACGCGCAACAGCACCATACTCCACCGCCTCTACACTCATAAGGAACAGTCGCGCGTCAATCTCAGCTTTGCCGGGGAGGCCGACAGGTTTTCGGTAACATTCAGCAACCCCTCCGACCTCTTCGGAGTATTCGCGCTCTCCAACCACACGTTTATCTATGAGCGTGCCAGCCACACCTCGGCCGAGCCTTACACGCTTCACATCCCCAACGCCTCGGCCGGCCGGCCGATAACCCTGCGGGGAATCCTGCCCGGACTCGTGGCATGGGATGTCACGCAGCCGCGCTCACCCCGCAATCTCAAAGTACACAGCAGCGAAAACGGTGTCACCACCCTATGCACGGCCACCTCGTCACCATCGCTCAGTATACACACATTTCTCCCCTCAGCCCACATACCCGTGCCGGAATATTGCGGGATGACAGCCACGCAGGACCTCACGCCGGCCTACGGAGCCGAGATGCTGATTGTCACCACCGAAGCCACATATGACGCCGCACTCCGCCTGGCCGCCGCCCACGAGCAGTGGCAGGGCATGAAGGTAAGCGTAGTCCGACAGAGTGAAATATTCAACCAATATTCGTCGGGCGCGCTCCACCCCAACGGACTGCGTCACTTCGTGCGTCGGCTCGCCGCTGATACCGGCCGGCCGCTGCGCTATCTGCTGCTTTTCGGCCAAGGCTCACGTGACACACGTGCCGACTTTGACATCTCCGGCACGGAATACATGGTCACCTATGGCACCGAAAGCACCTCCGAGCAGTGTGACGAGACCAAATTTTACTGTTCCGACCTATACTTCGGCACCTTGACCGACCACATCGCCCCCTCGCTCGCCTCCATGCGTGAGGATGCGAGCATCAGTGTCGGACGCGTGCCGTCGGCCGACAGTGTCTCGGCCGAAGCCTATGTGGACAAATGCATCACCTACCTGTCGTCACCCGTCAAGGCGGGCCACTACAATCACGCCATTATCTCGGGAGGCATAGGCGACGCGAGCCAGCACCTCATGGCCTCGGAAAACATCGGCTCGCTCATAAGCAGCCACACCGCATCGCCCACTCTCAACCGCGCGCACCTCTCGCTCTTCACTCTCAGCAATCCTCAGCTCAATGAGTCGAAGCAGCTCCACACCTATCTCTCGTCGCGTCTCGGGGGAGACTCCCGCCTGTTCAGCTACACAGGCCACAGCTCGCGCGACCATATCTCGCACTATTCCCACACCATGAACCGTGAAAAGACCATGGCCTACGGCTCCCTGCCGGTGGTCTACATGTCGTCGTGCAGCACCACTCCAATCGACATCACCGACAACAGTCTCGGCTCCACGATGATACTCCACAACCCGGGACCGATAGCCGTGATAGGAGCCGGCGACGAGGTGTATCTCAACTATAACATCACGCTCAACAACCGGTTTATCGACCTCTTCTATACATCCGAGGGGGGCGAATGTCTGGGTGACGTGTTCCGCCTCGCGGTCAACAGCACCAAGTCCTCTGTCTCGCAGTTTACCAACAATCTGTGCTACAACTTTCTCGGCGACCCGGCCCTACCCCGCTATCTGCCCGAAGCCACGGTCAATGTCACCTCTATAGACGGGACTCCCCTTACGTCCGAAGATGAAAACATATCGGTGGCCGCACTGTCAAAGACTCGCTTCTCAGGCAACGTCACCCGCCCCGACGGCTCGGTCGACACCTCGTTCTCGGGCAAACTGTATGTCGACATCTACGCCACCCCCTACATACGAAGCACCCTCAAGCACGACAACAAGGACCTGTCAAAAGAGCTGACTGTCGACGATGATCTCATATACACGTCGGTGGTCAATGTCACCGACGGCTTGTGGAGTTCCGACCTTACTCTGCCGGCCGTATCGGCCACCGGCACCAACCGTATGACTCTCAACGCTATCTCCGACTCACACGTCATCGCCTCGGGCGGATTTGACCGCCTTTCGGTCACCGATCCCGCCGATGATGCCGGCCGCGACACCGATGTAACTCCTCCGGCCATAAACCTGTGGCTCGAATCGCCGGGCACGGCCGACGGAGCCGTGGTGTCGTCATCACCTATATTATATATCGAGATTTCCGACAGCGGGTCGGGCTTAAGTCTCAACAACTCATCTGTCGGCATGATGCCTGTAGTCGCGCTTGACGGCTCAAGCCTTCCGGCGGCCGCCGGAATCATACACCCTGAGGAGGAGGGTGTGGCACGCGGAGCCTGTCAGCTCGACAACCTCAACGACGGCCCCCACACCATCACCTTACGCGCGCGTGACATCGCCGGCAACTCGGCTTCGGAGACCATCAGCTTTACAGTCGTGACCATCGACCACACCGCCACGCTCACTCCGTCCTCTGCCCTGGTGCGCGATGACGTCACCTTCACTCTGTCACATTCGCTCCCCGTAGCTCCACGCTCCGAGCGGCTCGTGATACGCGACATGGAGGGTAACACCGTGCTCTCGACCGACTCCGCACCGTTTCCATTCACCTGGGACCTCACCGCTTCTGACGGACTCGCAGTGCCCGACGGCACTTATCGAGCCTCGGTGATAATCGATGCCCACCCCTTCTATACAGCTACTCCCGAAACAGTATTTACAATAGTGAAAAAACAATGACCAAAGAAAATCTCCGCATAGTGTTTCTCGGCACACCTGATTTTGCCGTAGAAAGCCTTGAAGCAATCCTCGCCAACGGTTATAACGTGGTGGGGGTCGTGACAATGCCCGACAAACCTGCCGGACGTGGCCACAAGATGTATCAGTCGCCGGTCAAACTCTGTGCCATGAGCCATGGCATCGAGGTGTTACAGCCCGTCAAGCTTAAAGACCCCGAGTTTGTCGACCGTCTGCGTGCTCTTGAGGCCGACCTGTTTATCGTCATAGCCTTCCGCATGCTTCCCGAAGTGGTGTGGACTATGCCGCGCCTGGGCACATTCAACCTCCACGCTTCTCTGCTGCCGCGCTATCGCGGTGCCGCGCCTATCAACCGCGCCGTGATGAACGGCGACACCGAGACGGGCGTCACGACATTCTTCCTGAAACACGAAATCGACACCGGCGACATTATCTCACAGGAACGGGTGGAGATACTCCCCTCCGACAACGTCGGTGATGTGCATGACCGCCTGATGCATCTCGGCGCGAAGCTCACCGTCAAGACCATCGACGACATCATTGCCGGCACGCTACGCCCCATTCCGCAGGACCAGCTCATCGGCGACACCGAACCCACTCCGGCACCAAAAATTTTCAAAGAGGACTGCGAGATATGTTGGAACTCTCCGGCCGAGACAATCCACAATCATGTGCGCGGACTCTCGCCCTATCCCGCCGCGTGGTCTACACTCATATCGGATGACACAGAGCAAGGTGCCGTCAAGATATTCGAGACCGCGATTCTTCACGACATGGCTCCGCTCGCTCCCGGCGAAATAGCCATTCAGGGCGACACGCTCATCGTAGGCACCGCCACTGCTCCCGTAAGCATACTTTCGCTCCAGGCTCCCGGCAAACGTCGCGTCACCACGGCCGAATATCTCCGCGGCGCACGCCTCGTCACTCCGAGATTCAAGGCATAATATCGGGCATCGAGGGGATACAAAAGGACAAAAGTCTCAAAAGAAACAGAAGTTTTTTATTTTACAGGCTATAAGATTTTC
>ERZ778495.2141-NODE-2141-length-11761-cov-5.312489_pt1 | contig 11761 bp, 9 predicted proteins | sample MGYA00433100_ERZ778495 | MGnify/ENA primary metagenome ERZ778495 (study PRJEB29527, sample SAMN07138962) | mouse gut metagenome | material: feces | host: mouse | place: China:Nanjing | collected 2016-01-25 ...
AGCTGAAAGACTAATCACGGTTAGTTTTACTTGATATTTGAGAGTGCCCTGCCTGTATTGGCGGGGCATTTTTATAACTAATCAACGGATAGAAAGAAGATGCTTCACGGTGTGAATGAGAATTTGTTTTATATTCATTTTTTAGCCTCTGTTTTTTTAACGAATTGTAATGTTGTGTGCGAGAACAGTCGCTTTTGTAAAATAATACTAAATGGAAAGCAAAAATGTATCCAAGATTTGGAGGGAATGAAGGGAAGTAGTACATTTGTCATGTGATTTTTTTCATAGTATTAGATTTAAGGTTAACAAAGGTTGGAGCAAGGCGTTGCTCCTTTTTTTTTTGAGTATATATTTTTCTCTTAACAGTTTTTCTTTTCTAAGTTCTACTAGAACTTGTTCTGTTATATATTTTTATTTACCTTAAAATATGTAATATGTTAAAACAATTAAGAACTGTTGGAATGCTATTGTTTCTCTCGGCTATGTCAGCCGGAACAATGTATGCATCTCCTGATTGGCGGACGGCTGATGCAAAAGGAGTTCAACAAAATGGAATTTGTAAAGGAGTCGTTACGGATGCAACAGGAGAAAGTATTATTGGAGCATCTGTTGTGGTGAAAGGAACCACTAATGGTACAATTACAGGTATTGACGGAGATTTCTCTTTGTCAGGAGTGGATAAAGGTAGTATTTTGGTAGTCTCATTTGTGGGTTATCAGAACCTGGAAATGAAATGGAACGGGCAATTGTTGAATATTGTTCTGAAAGAAGATACGAAAGTCTTGGATGAAGTGGTGGTAGTGGGTTATGGTACCCAGAAGAAGGCCAATTTGTCTGGAGCGGTAGCTGCCGTTGATGGGAAAGTGTTGCAAGATCGGCCTATTACCAATATCGGACAGGGATTGCAGGGAGTGGTACCTAATTTGAATATCACAATGAACAATGGTGGTGCGCCTGGTGCCACTTCTAAATTTAATATCCGTGGAAATACATCGCTGAACGGCGGTAGCCCGTTGGTGTTGGTGGATAATGTGCAAATGGATGCCAACTTAGTGAATCCGGATGATATTGAATCGATTTCCGTACTGAAAGATGCGGCTTCCGCTTCCATTTATGGTGCCCGTGCAGCTTATGGTGTTATTCTGATCACAACAAAGAAAGGTAAGAAGTCGGACAAACCGACTATTTCGCTGTCGGCTACGGGATATTGGCAGTCGCCGGCATTGAGCTTCCATAATGTAAATTCCATGCAGTACCTCACCATGATGGACGAGGCTTATCAGAACGATGGAGGAAGTGGTCACTATTTCAAACAGCAGGTATACCAGTATGCTAAAGACTATTTCGATGGCAAATATAAATCTCCGGTGTTCTTTGATGAAGCATACGATACGTACAAATATGGATATTGCGGTAACACTGACTGGTGGAACGAATTGTATAAAACTTCTTTCTCACAGATCTATACGGCCAATATCAGTGGCGGTAACGAACGTACCACTTATTATGCTTCTGTGAGCATGAACGATCAAGGTGGTATCTTGAAAGCGGGAGACGACAAGTATAACAAGTATAATGCGAATGTGAACATTTCGTCTGACATCACTCGATGGCTCAATGTATCGGCAAAAATTGCTCATACCTATACCGATGAATTGCATCCCACCGGAGGTACTACTACAATGAACTCTACCGCTTATTCGGGACTCTCCTCTTATTCGGGTATGATGAAAGGTGACTTGAGCCCTTTGATGCCGGTGAAACATCCTGACGGGCACTATGCGGGACAAGGCAGTTATACTAATCCGGTAGCTATTATGGAGCAAGGCGGTAATGCCCAATACAAGCAGAATGACTTATGGATGACGGGTGCCGTGAAAATGACTCCGATCAAAGGATTGGTTATCAATGCTGATTATACATGGAATTTTTATGGAAAATCATCCAATCAACATGTACAGAACTTTTATGACTATACAGCTGTTCCGGGTACGGAAAACTATTATCCGTGGACTAATCCGAGTAGCGTGACTGTGACTAACAATGACGATTATTACAATGCCTTCAATGCTTTTGCCGAATATAGTTTTTCTTTGAAAGAAAAGCACAATTTCAAAGTAATGGCAGGTTATAATCAGGAAAACAAGCATAAAAAGTTTCATTATGCAGGGCGTAAAAACCTGATTGATGCAACTAATCCTTCTCTTAATCTGGCTTATGGTGATATGGCCTTGAGTGGTTCGGAAACACACTGGTCGGTGAATGGCTTTTTCGCCCGTATCAACTATGATTACATGGGTAAGTATTTATTGGAATTGAACGGACGTTATGACGGCTCTTCCAAATTTCCTCATGGAGACCGTTACGCTTTCTTCCCGTCGGCTTCGGTAGCATGGCGCGTATCGGAAGAAAAATTTTGGGAGCCTGTGAAAGGATGGTTTGACAGTTTCAAGCTTCGTGCCTCTTATGGTTCGTTGGGAAATCAGGCGTTAGATGAAGACAGGTATGGAAACTTTCCTTATTTGGCTACCTATGGCATCAATACCCGATATGGTATCTTGTTCAATGGATCCCTTCCGGTGGCTGTAACCGTTCCCGGATTGGTAAGTTCGTCATTTACTTGGGAAACCGTTAACCAAATGGACTTTGGTTTCGATGCTACTTTTCTGGGTGGCCGTCTGAATACTAGTTTTGACTGGTACCGTCGTAACACGAAAGACATGCTTACTGCCGGTTCGGTTTTGCCGGCTGTCTTGGGAACTTCCGTTCCACAGGCAAATGCTGCCGACATGAAAACAGTGGGATGGGAAATCTCTTTGGAATGGAACGACCGTTTGAGCAATGGATTCGGTTATCATATCAAAGGAGTATTATCCGATTATCAAGCTATCATTACCCGGTTCTCCAATCCTACCAAGCTGATCGGTACACACTATGTAGGTGAGAAATTGAATGAAATCTGGGGGTACGTGTCCAACGGACTTTTCCAAAGTGATGAGGAAGCCAAAGCCGCTGACCAATCTTATTTGTCAGGTGGTAACTGGAGTGCCGGTGATGTGAAATACGAAGACTTGAACAATGATGGAAAAATTAATATAGGAAAGAATACATTGGACGATCCGGGAGACCGTAAGATACTGGGTAACAGTACTCCGCGTTATTCGTATGGTATTACTGCAGGGTTCGATTACAAGGGATTTGATTTTGAAATGTTTTGGCAGGGTATCGGCAAACGTGACTATTGGTTGGGCGGATCTCAATTCTGGGGATTCACTGATGAATGGTGCACACCACTTACTTCTTCTCTTGACTATTGGACAGAAGATAACCGTGACGCTTACTTCCCGCGCCTGCACCACTATGGTGTGAACGGTGGTAACCATCAAGTGTCTACACGTTATTTGCAGAATGCGGCTTATCTCCGCCTCAAGAATGTGACATTGGGATACACTATCCCACGCAGTATCACAGAGAAAGTGAAAATCGCTCGTCTGAGAGTATTTGTACAAGGGGAAAACCTGTTGACATTCACTCCGTTGATTGATTCATACGATCCGGAAACATTGAATAATATGACTTATCCTATTAACAAGAAGGTTTCTGTAGGGTTGAATTTGACATTCTAACAAAAATCTATTTATAAAAAGAGTAATACATCATGAAAATAAAGAATATATTATTCGTGTTATTATTCGCTGGAGCGGCTCTCAGTTCTTGCGATTATACCGATTTGTCGCCTATAGATTCCATTACCGACAAGTCATATTGGACTACGGTCAACGATTTGAAACTTTATGCCAACGGCTTATATGGTTTGTTGAGCGGTCCTACTTCGACCGGTGATAATGTCAGTGACAACTTTGTGCCGAAGGATTATAGTGGTTATTTATTCAATGAATACACCGTGCCTGCTTCGGCTTCCAGCGCTAACGGGTGGTATTGGAACGATATCCGTAGCTGCAACTATTTCCTTCAGCGTTACCAGCTTGTATAGGGATCGGAAGCTGAAATTAACAAATATGTGGCTGAGGTGCGTTTTATGCGTGGCTTGTTGTATTATAGCAAGATAAAGACATTTGGCGATGTGCCTTGGTATGAAAAAGATTTGCAGACCAGTGATACGGAAGAACTTTATAAGGCTCGGGATAAGCGCGATTTCGTGTTGGGTAAGGTGATAGAAGACTTTGAATTTGCCATTCAGTGGTTGCCTGAAAAGGCGGACTCTGAGAAAGGACGTCTCCACAAAGACGCTGCCCGTACCCAGTTGGCACGTATCTGCCTGTATTTCGGTACTTATATGAAGTATCATAACGAAACAGCTGCTACCGAATGGACTTCGCAAACCCTGTTAAGGAAAGCGGTGGAACTGACAGAAACCATTATGAACAGTGGAGACTACGCCATTGTGAAAGCCTCGGATGCGGGAGCTGCCACAATAGCTTATGAAGGTTATCCGTTATATTATGCCAATTTGTTTGTGCAAGAGGATTTATCGGATTGCAAGGAAGGTATTCTCTGCCGTTTTTATGAAGAAGGTGTGCTAACGCACGAAACCGGACGCCAGGTAGGTGAGAACGGCACCGGTCTGAGTAAAGATTTTATTGAATCGTTTTTGATGAAAGACGGCACTCCTATTTATAATGCCAATTCCGGTTACTTGGGCGATGAAAATCAGGAAAATGAAATAGCTGGCCGCGACCCGCGCCTTTATCAATTGATCGATAATCAGCACAAGCCTTATAGAGTGCAAAACGGAAAAGCAAGCCAGAATCAGGTGGCTGATTGCAGTGCCAGCAAGAGTGTGACTGGCTATCCATGTACCAAATATCATTCGGCTAACACCAAACAGGCAGAAGCCCGTAATACTTATTATGATTGGTTTGTCTATCGCTATGCTGAAGTGTTGCTGATTCATGCGGAAGCGCATGCAGAATTGGGAGATATAAACCAAGGCATTCTCGACAAGACCATCAACCAATTGCGCGACAGGGTGGAAATGGCTCATCTGAGCATGAATCCTGTAGCCGATGCTGCTCCGATAGATTATGGATATCAACTTTCCAATCTGCTGTATGAAATTCGTCGTGAGCGCCGCATCGAGCTGGTGGCTGAAGACCATCGTATGGATGATTTGAAGCGTTGGAATGCCATGAAGTTGCTCGAAAATCCGAAGACCATGTTCGGGTTGAAAGTTACTCCATCCGTAGAGCAGGAATATGCAGCGGCTAATGTCACATTCGGGGGTGAAGACGGACGTCCTGTTGTAGAGTATAAAGGGGCGACTTATTTATATCAGTATCCGTCAAAATCCATTGATGACGCCGGACGCAAATGGAGCGAAAATGATCGCCGCTGGTTATATCCGTTGCCTAGCAATGAACTGGTATTGAATACAAACCTGGTTCAAAATCCGGGCTGGAGTAATTGAAATAAAAGCATATAGCTGTGTTTTTACACATTATCAAGATGGAGAAGGACTGGGAATGGTAACATTCTGTGGCAAAACATTCTGGTTTGTGAAAACCAGGATGTTTTTGCTCTCCATAGCATCCTGTGGGATGTAAAACTGTAAAAGGGAGCAAGGTGTTGCTCCTTTTCTTTTTTAAAGTCTTTCCTTTTTCAGAAAATAGTTTAACTTTGCATGATCAGATTCTAACTAATAACACATGAATAATTTTATGAAAATACGCACTGATCTTTTTTATGTAGGAGCCGTTGCGGCATTGCTGAGTGCCTGCGAACCGGCAGTGAAGGCACCCGAAGCGGTTCTTCCTGTTCCCGAAGCCAAGCAAGTGGACTGGCAGAAAATGGAAACGTATGCCTTTGTTCATTTCGGACTGAACACGTTCAATGATCGTGAGTGGGGGTATGGAGATTCCGATCCTGCTACGTTCAATCCTGCCAAACTGGATTGCGAGCAATGGGTGAAAACCTTTGTGGCGGCAGGAATGAAAGGGGTTATCCTTACGGCAAAACATCATGACGGATTTTGCTTGTGGCCTACGGGGCTGACCGAATACTGTATCCGTAACACGCCTTATAAAGATGGAAAAGGGGATATAGTGCGTGACCTCTCGGAAGCTTGCAAAAAGTACGGCATCAAATTTGCTGTTTATCTCTCGCCGTGGGACAGGCATCAGGCCAACTATGGAACTCCGGAGTATGTGGATTATTTCTATAAGCAACTGCACGAATTGCTGACCAATTACGGTCCGGTATTCGAAATATGGTTCGATGGAGCCAATGGCGGCGACGGCTGGTATGGCGGTGCAAAGGATTCCCGTACCATAGACCGGAAGAATTATTATAACTACGCGCGTGCATACGAGATGATTGACAAGTATCAGCCGCAAGCCGTCGTATTCTCGGACGGCGGACCCGGATGCCGTTGGGTAGGTAATGAGAGCGGTTTTGCCGGAGCCACGAACTGGTCGTTCCTGCGTGCCGGAGAGGTATATCCGGGTTATCCCAAATACCGGGAATTGCAATACGGACATGCCGACGGCAATCAGTGGACGGCTGCCGAATGTGATGTGTCCATCCGTCCGGGATGGTTCTATCATCCGGAGGAGGATGGCCGGGTGAAAACTGTGGAACAGCTGACAGATCTGTATTACCGCAGTGTGGGACATAACGCTACTTTGTTGCTCAATTTCCCCGTAAACCGGGATGGATTGATTCACCCGGTGGATTCGGCGAATGCGGTGGATTTTTATAAAAATGTACAGAGACAGTTGGCAGATAACCTGCTGAAAGGTGTTCTTCCGAAAGTTACCAATGAACGGGGTGGACTATACACGGCAAAGGCGGTGACTGACGGAGAGTATGATACGTATTGGGCTACGGAAGATAGCGTCACGTCAGCTGTCATCGAGTTTGAATGGCCGGCTCCGCAAAAGGTGAACCGTATGCTGTTACAGGAATATATTCCATTGGGGCAGCGCGTGCAATCCTTTGTGGTGGAGTATAACAAGGAAGGAGAGTGGTTGCCGGTGAAGCTGAATGAAGAGACGACTACAATTGGCTATAAACGTTTGCTACGGTTTGAGACTGTCACGACGGACAAACTTCGCGTGAATTTCAAAAAATCGCGTGCTTGCTTGTGTATCAATAATATAGAGGCTTATTATGCGGGAGAGACTTCTGATGTGTTTACTGCGAAAGCGGAAGAACTGAAGACGTATCCGTTTACTTTGCCGCAGGTGGATGAGGCGGAAGCCGGAAAATGTGCGGATAAGAATGCCTCTACGACTTGCTTTGTGGAAGGCGACAAGCTGCTGATTGATTTGGGTGAGGAACGAAATGTTTCTTCATTCCATTACTTGCCCGACCAGAGCGAGTACAACAAAGGACTGATAGCCGGATATAGACTTTCTGTCGGCATGGAAGCTGATGCCGTGAACCGGGTGGTGAGTAGCGGAGAGTTTTCGAATATCAAGAACAATCCGATTCTTCAGTCGGTATATTTCAGTCCGGTAACAGCCCGGTATGTATTGTTGGAAGCGGTGAAGATGGTGGAAGACGGTGCACCGATGGGCTTTGCCGAATTAGGAATACAATAACTTTATATCGTGAGCGGGGCGGAGGCATGTGCCGCCCCCTTACGGTGTTACCTTATTAGCCGGTATATCCCTCCTGCCAATGCTCGTATCATTCCTTTCATTTCCAATTCAAACAGCAAGGCACTCATTTTGTGAACAGGAATATTTGTTTCTACGACTAAGGTATTAATCTGAATTCCGTCCGGTATATTCTGTAACAGATTTACAATGGCTGCCTCTTCTTCGCTCAGTTCCGGAAACAATTCCCGCTGTATCGTTTTTGGGGGTTGAAGTTTGCTTTCCCATCCCATTGCTGTCACCAGATCTTCGGCTGATGTGATGAGCATGGCCTGGTTTCTTTTTATCAGGTTGTTACATCCGATGGAGTATTCATCGTTCCATCGTCCCGGGAAGGCGAAACAGTCTCGGTGATAACTTCCTGCCAGTTCGGCTGTGATGAGTGCTCCTCCTTTGGCAGCAGATTCGATAACAATGGTGGCATCGCTCATGCCTGCCACAATGCGGTTGCGTTTCACGAAATTCTGCCGGTCGGGGTTGGTTCCGCTGGTAAACTCGGTCAGTAGTCCCCCTTGTTTCAACATGTTGACAGCTGTTTTCCGGTGTTCGGCAGGATAAATACGATCCAGTCCGTGAGCCAATACTCCCACAGTTTTGAACTGGTTTTGCAGAGCGGCGCGATGCGCATGGATGTCAATGCCGTATGCCAGTCCGCTCACTACTAGGGCATCCGGACATAGTATCGACAGGTCGGTAAGGAAACGGGTGCAGATATCCTGTCCGTAGGGTGTGGCATGGCGGGTTCCTACCATACTAATGACATGCAATGCATTCAGGTCGGCGTTTCCTCGGTAGAATAAGGCTAACGGAGCATCGTCGCATTCGCGTAGCCGGCTGGGGTAGTCCTTATCATTCAGGGTGAGGCAGCGGATATGGTTTTTCTCGCAGAAGATTAACTCTTGCTCCGCATGCCGGAAGGCTTCGGGATTGTCCAATGCCGCACTAATCTTTTTGCTCACTCCGGGAACTCGCTGCGACAGTTCCTTGCGGTATTCGAAAACACGTGCGGCACTGCCCAAGCTGCTGACTAACCTGAACGCGCCTGTCAGTCCCAGTCCCGGTATTCGGGTCAGTGCCAGACTATAAAGTTGTTCGTCTTGTGTCATTCGCTCAGGTAGGGTGCGAAAATTTCATCAAATAAGGCACTGTTTCCCAGTCTGCCGTTTGCCACACATACGGTTTCCACGGTAGCTTTGATTGCCACTTTCATGTCGGTCAGGCGGAAAATGTCCTGATAGAACACATACTTGATGCCTTCTTTTTTCAGATAGAGTTTTGATACAAATTCATCCCCGCTACGCAGCGGAGCCTTGAATGCCATGGTGAGCCGTGCCACCACCGGGTCTATTCCTTCCTCGTGCAGATGCGCGAAGCTGACGTCTGCCGATGTGAGGAACTCATGGCGCGTATGCTCCAGATAATGCTGATAGTTGGCGTTGTTCACAATGCCTTGCAGGTCGCACTCATAGTCGCGTACCTTCATTTTCAGTTCGTAAATATACTTTTCCATAGGGCAAAGGTATAAGAAAAATATGTTACTTTGCATCCAAATTCAAAAAAAGAAGCGAATGAAACTGTATGCCGCCCCTTTGCAAGGTTTTACCGAAGCTCCGTGGAGAAACCTTCATCAGGAACTGTTCGGTGGGATAGATACTTATTACACCCCTTTTGTACGGATAGAGAGAGGAGAATTCCGTAACAAGGAGATACGGGATATTGCTCCCGAAAACAATGCCGTGTTCCGGCTGGTACCCCAACTGATAGCTTCCACACCTGCCGAATTGGAACGGCTGGCCGGTCTGTTTATAGAAAACGGTTACAAGGAGGCGGATATCAATATGGGTTGTCCCTTTCCGCTGGTTGCGGGAAAGCATAAAGGGTCGGGCATGCTGCCGTATCCTGCCGAGGTGGAGGCTTTGTTGAGAGAACTGGCGCATTATCCCGAACTGCATTTTTCCGTAAAAATGAGGTTGGGATGGGAGCGTGCGGATGAATGGCGGTCATTGCTGCCATTGCTGAACGCTGCCCCTTTGCGGCGGATTACGCTTCATCCGCGCATTGGGAAACAACAGTACAAAGGCGAGGCGGATAGAGAGGCATTTGCCGCTTTCTATTCGGAATGTACTCATCCGTTGGCCTATAACGGTGACTTGCAGACGGTGGATGATATCCGGATGGTGGAAGAGGCATTTCCTCGTCTGGAGGGTGTCATGCTGGGGCGCGGATTGCTGGTTAACCCCGCATTGGCTTGGGAATATGCCGAAGGCACCGTTCTTTCTTCCGCCGACTTGACAGACCGGGTGAAGGTGTTTCATGCGCGTCTGTTCCGTCATTATGAAAGTTGCTTGCAGGGAGATGCGCAACTGCTGGGCAAGATGAAGTCTTATTGGGAATACCTGCTGCCCCATGCGGACAGGAAGATAAAGAAAGCGATAAAGAAGGCTACGACGATAGATAAGTATCTGGATGCGGTGAGTCTGCTGTAAGGGTGAAAAGGGTATTCTGTACCTGAAAACCAAGCTTTCCGTTGTCCGCCTATATCAAGAGGATATGGCTATTTTTAGCCCTGACGTTTGGTAAAACCAATTTTATTTCCGTTATTTACAATTCTAATCAAAACGATAAATACATGAACACGTCAAAGACCAAAACAGGATTGAGAGTAGGAATTGGTGGAATTGCCGTCATCGGCATCTTCGTATTGTTTATCATGATGTTTGCCATAGAGCGCATTGACTCCGGACAGACAGGTATCATTGTGAACCTGGCAGGCAGCGAGCGCGGTGTGGACGACGCCAAAGTGGAGACCGGATGGGTGATGTACAACCGTTTCACCAAGCAACTTTTCGAATACCCCGCCTTCGCACAGATTGTGGACTATGAGCCTTTTGACATTCAGGATAAGAAAGGAACGATCTTCCAGACTGACCCCACGATTGAATATTATATTGAACGCGAGAACGCCAAGGTAGTTTTCCTCCGTTATCGTAAAACGACAGAGGAACTGGAACAGTCCGTCATCTTGACCGAGGTGAAGAATGCCTACAAGGATGTGGCGGGCATGTACGAGACGGACTCGCTGATCAACAACCGTCCCGCTTTCGAAAAGGAAGTGGAAGTGTTGTTGAAAGAACGTTTGAGTCTGCGTGGTTTTACATTTACCAACATCCAGTCGTCCGTGAAGCCGAATGAGGTGCTTCAGGCGGCCATCGACGCTAAAAACACCGCTGTCCAGAACGCCCTGAAGGTGGAGAACGAGAAAAAGGCCGCTATAGCGGAGGCCGAGAAAGTGGTGGCTGCGGCCAAAGGAAAAGCGGACGCCAACCGCATTCTGCAACAATCCATCACTCCGGAACTGATCCAGCTTAAGGCAGTGGAGAAGTGGGACGGGAAATTGCCGCTTTCTACCAGCGGGAATACGTTGCCGTTCTTGCAACTGAAATAAAGGGCGGAATGCTGAAAAACATGCAATAAGAATCTTGTTAAAGAACCGTTTTCTCAAGAATTTGTACTAAGTTTGCTGCAAAACCATATAATTGACATAAAACTATGATTAACAGATTCGTATTGAACGAAGTATCTTATTTTGGCCCGGGTGCGCGCGAAGTGCTCCCACAAGAGATCAAACGTTTAGGTTTGCACAAGGCGTTTGTTGCCACAGACAAGGATTTGATTAAATTCGGTGTGGCTGGTAAAGTATTGAAAGTATTGGAGAATGCAGGTATTCCTTATGAAATATTCAGTGAAATCAAACCGAACCCTACTGTAAACAATGTAAAGGCGGGTGTTGAGGCTTTTGCAAAATCGGGAGCGGACTTTATCCTGGCTATCGGTGGCGGTTCGTCTATAGATACTTCGAAAGCGATTGGTATCATCACCAATAATCCGGATTTCGGTGATGTGGTGTCATTGGAAGGGGTGGCTCCTACCAAGAAGAAATCGGTGCCTATCATCGCCTTGCCCACTACCGCCGGTACTGCCGCTGAGGTGACTATTAATTATGTGATTACGGACGAGGAGAACCACAAGAAGATGGTTTGTGTAGATCTGAATGATATCCCGGCCATTGCCATTGTGGATGCGGAGTTGATGTACACCTTGCCAAAGGGCTTGACCGCTTCGACAGGTTTGGACGCACTGAC
>ERZ778495.2143-NODE-2143-length-11754-cov-6.080434_pt1 | contig 11754 bp, 9 predicted proteins | sample MGYA00433100_ERZ778495 | MGnify/ENA primary metagenome ERZ778495 (study PRJEB29527, sample SAMN07138962) | mouse gut metagenome | material: feces | host: mouse | place: China:Nanjing | collected 2016-01-25 ...
GGCCGCGATGCTAAAAAACCGCTCCTCTACTATTATTCACTTCGCCCCGCCTCTCCCCAGCAGTGCGCGCCCACACTTTACTCGGGGCGCATCAAGAGCATGGACTTCTATGGCAAAGACCGCTATGAAAACCTCCGCGACTATCTCCGTAAGGTGGTGCGCGTCAAGGAGCGTGCCGAACGCCTCGACCGTATGTTTCTGTTCTCCGGCTCGGGCTACAACTCCGAGTCGCCCATAGCTCGTCAGGACGAGAAGATGAGCTTCATGGAACAGTTTCCATGGATGCGACGCCAGGCATCGTCGCTCGACTATCTCGACCACAAGCACACGACGTTTGCCAAATACACTCTTATGTCCTACATGCAGCAGCCCGACCTATCGCTCGCCCTGCTCCATCATCACGGCTCGCCCGTCAAAGAGTATATCAACCGCTATCCCGACACACGCAGCACCCGCGACCAGCTCGAGGGAGCAAAATCGTTTTTCCGCTCCAAGATACGCAACGCCGTCGAGTCGGGCACACCTCTCGACTCGGCATGCGCCTACTATGTGCGCGAATATGATGTGCCGCGCCACTGGTTTGACACAGTGATGGACTCGGCGTCCATTGCCGCCGACTCGGTCTACAACGAGCGTCTCGACCTGCATCTTCACGACTTTGACCGTTACAGGCCCAATGCACGGGTGGTGATGCTCGATGCATGCTTCAACGGCTCGTTCAACAACGATGTGTATCTCGCCGGTGCTTATGTGTTTGGCGAAGGCGACTGCGTGAGTGTCATAGCCAACAGTGTCAACTCGCTCCAGGACAAATGGTGTGACAAATCAATCGGCATGCTCGGCCTCGGCATGCATGTCGGCAATATGGTCAAATATAATCCTTATCTCGAGTCACACATTCTCGGCGACCCGACCTTTGCTTTTGCTCCGGCCGACGACCGTCTCGGCTTTGACATCAACACGGCTCTGGTCGAGGCTCCGGCTTCATTCTGGAAAAAACAGCTCCGCTCCCCCTACCCCGCCATGCAGGCAATGGCCATGGAAAAACTCGCTGACATGCATGCCATCACTCCCGGACAACTGCTTGACATCTTCACCTCCTCGCCCTACGGTGTCACCCGTTTTGCCGCACTGATGAACCTCTCCGAGTCGCCGGGCTCGCCCGAATTTGTCGAGTCACTGCGTCTCGGGCTCAATGACAGCTATGAACTCGTCCGCCGTTTCTCGGCCATACTCGCAGGAAAGAACGGCAGCCCGCAACTCATCCCCGCAGTCATAGCCGCCTATGCCAACTCACTCAAAGGCGAACGCGTCAACTTTCAGCTTCAGAACGCCATGCAACTATTTGACTATCGGTCGCTCATCGACGAGCTGGAGTCGCAGCGTCCCTATCGCCACTCTTACGACGAAGCCGAAATGATGACACAGGCGCGCAACAGCATCGCCGACCGCTTCTCTTCAAAGCGTTACGATGCCGACATCGAGCGGCTCGCGTCAGACAACCCCGACATGCGCGAGGTAAAATCGTTTGTGCGACAGCTTCGCAACAATCCGCTCCACCCGTCAGCCGACAAATTGCTTGACTATCTGGACAAATGTCCCGACGAAACTCTCAGTGTCTCTCTCGCCGAAGCTCTCGGATGGTTTGACTACTCCTACCGTGCTCCCGAGATAGCCCGGCGTCTGGCCGAAGTGGCGGCCGACCCTGCCCGTCCACAACGTCTGCGCGACGAAGCCGCCAAATCGGTGGCCCGACTGAAGAAGTAAATACGGAGATATCTAAAAAAACTACAGATGTTGTATCCAAACTTTTTGAGGATACAACATCTGTCGTTTTTTAGATATCTCCGGTCTCCGCCTACTTTTCCTCTGGGTCGGTATACCAGCGGGAATACATGAGATAATTGCGGGCAATCTTGGTGTTGAGTTCACGCGATGTTTCGGGGTCTACCATCTTGATGAATTTGGCCGGCGCGCCCCCCCACAGTTCATTGGGACCTATCTTGGTGCGCGAGAGCACGACCGAACCGGCCGCCACAAGCGCGCCTTCGCCCACTTCGGCGTCATCCATGACCACGGCACCCATACCGATGAGGGCAAAGTCGTGGATTTTCGCGCCATGAATGGTGACGTTGTGACCTATCGATACATCATCGCCTATCTCTATGGTCGACTTCTGATAGAGAGTATGCAGCACCGAGCCATCCTGTATGTTAACGCGGTTGCCTATACGTATGGAGTTGACATCGCCGCGCAACACTGTGTTGAACCACACGCTGCACTCGTCGCCCATCTCCACATCTCCTATGATGGTACAATTTTCGGCCAGGAATGTATCGCGGCCAATCTTGGGGGTAAATCCCCTTACGGGTATAATAAGTGACACCTTATAGTTTAATTTTCAATTAGTAATCTTTTGTTCAATTAGCAATCTTTTATTCAATTAGTAATTAGCAATTAGTAATTAGTAATTAGTAATTAGTAATTAGCAACTCCGTTTAATCAATATCCAGGCAATTACTAATTACTAATTGCTAATTACTAATTGCTAATTACTAATTGCTAATTGCTAATTGCTAATTGCTAATTACTAATTAAGAAAGCGGTTTGCAGGCATCGGCCAGCCACTCGCGCTCGTCGGGAGTGAGCGACGGTGCGAGGCGGTCATAGACGGTGCGGTGATAATTGTTGACCCACTCGATCTCAGCCTCCGACATGATGGAGGTGTCGAAGAGTTCACGGTCAAACGGACACATGGTCACAGTCTCAAACGCATAGAACCGGCCAAACTCCGTTGTCTCGTAAGGTATGGTGAGCACAAGATTCTCGCAACGCACACCATAACGGCCTTCGAGATATACACCGGGCTCGTTGGATGTGAGCATACCCGGGAGCAGCGGAGTCATAGTGTCGTTGAGACGGATGCTCTGCGGGCCTTCATGCACGTTAAGGAAGTGGCCGACACCGTGACCTGTGCCGTGGAGATAGCTCTTGCCCTCCTTCCAGAGCGGCATGCGGGCCATGGCATCGAGCTGATGGCCGCGTGTGCCTTCGGGATATATGGCGGTGGCGATGGCTATGTGGCCCTTCATCACGAGAGTGAAGTCATGGCGCATCTCGGCCGAGGGAGTGCCTAAGGCTATGGTGCGGGTGATGTCGGTGGTAGCGTCGAGATAGTTGGCACCCGAGTCGATGAGCAGCAGATTGTTCATGGCCAGAGGGGTGTCGGTCTCAGGTGTGGCCGAGTAGTGCACAATGGCTCCATTGGGACCGAAACCGCAGATGCTGTCAAAGCTGAGGTCGAAGAACAAGGGGTCGGTGCGACGGTTACGCTCGAGTATCTCGGCCACGCCCATCTCGGTGAGCGGACGTCCGGCAGCCACGGTCTCCTTGACCTCGCGTATGGAGCGCACCATATACACGCCGTCACGCACATGAGCCTCGCGTATGCCCTGCATCTGCACCTCGTTTTTGACGGCCTTGGGGAGTGCCAGCGGAGAATTGCCAAGCAGATAATGACCCTCGAGAGCCGAAGCTACAGCTCCGGAAGCCTTAGAGCCGCTGAGCAATACGGTCACCGAAGCAGGCACCGAGCTCAGATAGTCGAGGGCCGAGCCATAAGGAGCAGTCTCCACTCCGGCGTCCTTGAGATAGGCCTCAACCTTGGGGGTGAGTTTCGCACTGTCGATAAAGAGACGCGCGCTGTCGGCCGAAACGTAGAGAAACGATGTGGCCACGGGGTTACAGGGCACGTCGGTCGAACGTATGTTGAGCACCCAGGCAATCTCGTCGAGAGCCGAGGTGAAATATGCGTCAGCTCCACATTCGGCCGTGTCGCGACGCAGCTCGGCAAGCTTGTCGGAGGCCGACTTGCCGGCATACTTGACATCGTGGACAAACACCGGGCCGTCGGGCAGTGCGGGACGGTCGGCCCACACCCGGTCGATGGGGTCGAAGTTAACATCAAGACCTATGCCATGGCGGCCAAGCTGCGAACGGAGCACTGCGGTGTCATCGGCCGACATCAGCATGCCGTTGATGCCTACGGTGTCACCCTTGGCAAGTGTGTCGCAGAGAAAACGGCTCACGGTAGGCACTCCGGGGATACCTTCCTTCATCAGTTCGATACCTGCTCCCCTGGTCTGGGTCTCACCCTGGAGAAAGTAGCGGCTGTCGACCCACAGATAGGCTCCGCAGTCGGTGACAACAAGTGTGCCGGCCGAGCCTGTAAAACCAGTGAGATAGCGCACCGTGTGCCAGTGGTCTGATATATATTCGCTCAGATGAGGGTCGGTGCGGGGCACTATTGCGGCTTTGACTCCGGCCTTGGCCATCTCGTCGCGAAACGCCTGAAGGCGTTTGATACTTGTGTCTGCTGTTGACATAATCGTTATGGGATTAGATATTAGTGTTACCGCAAAAGTAATACATCTTGACGTCAATATCAAATGTGAGACAAAGGAAAAAGCGAAGTAAGAGGGTGTTTAACAACAAATGTTAAAGCCAAAGTCCATTGTCATGAGTCGTGTTTCGTCATGGAAAGAGGGAGCATAGCTGTAGCTATGTGACCGATGATTAGGGACAAGTTAAATGAAAATACACCCACTTTGGCTTAACATTTGTTATTAAACACCCTCTAAAAAACACTTTATGCCTTTAACGCGTTATAACGGAATATAACCTCACCAACATTGCTATTTATGAGACGAAGGAAATTTACAACTCTCCTGCTGGCGATATGCGCGGTCTTCGCGATGTCAGTCTCGCTCCCCTCGTGTGGCACCATCCACAGCCATTGGGGCGTGGAACATGAATATTATTTTCCCGACGGTGACCATCATCATCATCGCCCGAAACCTAAAAAGCATAAAAAACATAAGAAATACAAGCCCAAAAAACACCACAAGCACCATCACCATGATGATGATGACGATTGATTGAAAAATGGGAATCGGCCTCACCAAGCCGGTTACCCATTTTTTCAATTCTCAAATTATTTCCTAACTTTGTGGACAAATTAACCCAAAAATCCTCCATGAAAAAACTTCTGACAAGCCTCGCCTTAGGCGTGGCCTGCTGCGCACCCGCAAGCGCGCAATGGACAGCCGACCTCGGTGACGGCACATATTGCAACCCCATCATACACGCCGACTATTCCGACCCCGATGTCATACGCGTCGGAGATGACTACTGGATGGTGGCCTCGAGTTTCACTCACTTCCCGGGCATACCCATACTCCATTCGCGCGACCTCGTCAACTGGCAGATAGCCGGACATGTCTACGACCGTCTCCCCCTTGACAAATATGACCGACCCGTGCACGGCGAAGGCTCCTGGGCTCCCGCCCTGCGCTATCACGACGGCATGTATTACATATATTTCTGCACACCCTATGACGGACTCTTCGTAGCCCGCGCCTCCGACCCTCGCGGCCCCTGGGAGCTCACCCAGATGCTCGAGGTGGCCAAATGGGAAGACCCTTGCCCCTTCTGGGACGACAACGGCGACGCCTATCTCGTGCACAGCATCCACCGCGGAGGCCCGGCGGTGATACACCGCATGTCGGACGACGGACTGCGTCTGCTCGACAACGGCACAGTCGTATACAACGACCAGAAGACCAATCCGATACTCGAGGGTATGAAGATGCACAAACGCGACGGATGGTATTATATCTTCGCTCCGGCCGGAGGTGTCTCCACCGGCTGGCAGACAGTGTTGCGCTCTCGCTCCATCTATGGTCCCTATGAGGCGCGCCGGGTCATGGAGCAAGGCTCATCGCCCATTAACGGCCCTCATCAGGGCGGACTCATCGACACTCCCGACGGCAACCAATGGTGGTTCATACACTTTCAGGGCAAAGGTGCCTACGGACGCGTAATCCATCTCCAGCCCGCACGCTGGACCACTGACGGGTGGATAGTAATCGGTGACGACCCCGATGGCGACGGCATAGGTAACCCGGTGCTCACCCATGCCAAACCACACATTCCCTCGGCCTCCGGCGTCACTCCCTCTGGTCCGCAGACCTCCGACGAGTTCTCCTCGACGCGCCAATCGCTTCAATGGCAGTGGCAGGCTCATCCGCGCGACCGATGGTACAGCCTCACCGCCCGCCCCGGCTACATGCGCCTCTATGCCGAGACATGTCCCTCGGAGCACGGCAACCTCTACTTTGCCGGCAACCTCTATCTACAAAAACTCCCCGCCCCCTCATTCACTGCGACCACCTGTGTGGAGACCGCCTTCACCACTCCGGGCGAAAGGGCCGGCCTGATAGTCATGGGTAATGAATACTCCTATATAGCCGTCATCAATGACACCTCGGGCCGACGCATATCAGTCGTCACAGGCAAAAATGACAAATATGCGGTAAAACCCAAAGAACGCGCCTCTGCGGCCATTCCCGCCGACGTCTCACAGCAGGCCCCAGTGTGGCTCCGCGTGCAACTCATCGACGACCACACATGCCGATATGCCTACAGCCTCGACGGCAATAATTTCACACCGCTCGGCCCCGACTGCCCCGTAGTGGCCGGCACATGGGTAGGAGCCAAGACGGGTATCTTCTGCTCCAGCCCCAACGTAGTCCCCTCCGACGGCTATGCCGACTTTGACTACTTCCATGTAGAATAACTAGGCTGCAATTACATAATCCAGCCCCCCAAAACCGACAAGGGCAAAATGTCTCTTCTGAGATATTTGCCCTTGTCGGTTTTTATGTCCACATAATGATAAAGCCTCCGGCACGACAAGGGCTGATATTACGATTTTATCACATAAGTATTTCATTTTTATTACAATGCATATCACCTGTTTTATTAATGTATTAGCCAATTTTTAACTAAATACGTGTCAACCGTCCCCGTCTCGAAGTGTTATTAAAGTAAGAAATTATTAAGGATGTAACACTATGGAACCGACGATTTACTCACGCTTCAAAGAGCTCGTCACTGCTCAGCCGGATCATCCTGCGATTATCGACGAGCGTTCATGCGCCAATTATTCAGGACTCGATCAGATGGTCGACACGCTCATTTCACGCTTCCCCTCTTTCATACCCGCCCGCGTAGGCGTGGTGATGGACCACAGCGTGGAAATGATAGCCGCCATCCTTGCCGTAATCAAGGCCGGCGCGGCCATCGTGCCCGTCGAGCCCGACTTCCCGCCCGAACGTATGACACGGTTTCTCACCGAGTGTGGTGTGGATTTTGTAGTCACACAGGAAAAATACAGCGCGATGCTGCGCGAATTTACCCTCTTTATCATAGGGCCGGAAATTAATGTCGACCCCGCGCTCCATCCCCTGCCCGACCGATGCCGCGCCGACCGGCCCGCCTATATCATCTACAGCTCGAGCATTTCGGGTTATCCCATCGGCGTTATGGTAGGCAACCGCCAGGTGGTGGACATGGCTCGCAGATTTGGCGACACATTCAATATCACTCCCGATGACGTGCTGCTACAATACTCGGCATGTATCGTCAACATTTTTATCGAGGAAATATTCGGCACACTGCTCAACGGTGCCACACTCGCCATACCCTCGGCCTCCACACGCAACAATCCTCAGGCTCTGCTAAAATTTGCCGATGACCAATACGTGTCAATCATCAGCGGATTTCCCTATCTGCTCCAGGAGCTCAACCATTTCGACTCGCTCCCTATGACTCTGCGCATGCTCATCAGCGGCGGCGACCAGCTCAACCCGGCCTCCATCAATCATCTGCTCGAGCAGATTACGGTCTACAATACCTACGGACCGGCCGAGGGCACTGCTCTCACCACAAGCTATTGCTGCAACAACGGCTATTCGCTTGCCTCGGGCCACTATCCCATAGGCAAGACTCTCGAAGGCACCGAGATTATGCTCCTCGACAATGAGCTTCGTCCCGTGGCCGACGGTCAGGAGGGTGAGATATGCATCGCCGGCACAGGAGTGGCCGACTCGTTTACAGGCGACCACAGGGCCGAGCAGCTTGCCTCGCTCACCACTCTCTCTGACGGGACGCGCATAGCCCGCACGGGCGACGTGGGTGTAAGACTGCCCGACGGCAACATATGTTTCATACGGCGCAAGGAGAGTGAGGTCAATATCCTCGGCAAGCGCGTGGTCACCGGCGAGGTGGAACGTGCCCTGCTTGCCACCGGCGAAGTGAGCGACTGTGCGGTAGTGCACTATCAGGATGAGAAGGGCTTGGCCTATCTCGTGGGATACGTTGTGCCCACCACACGCTCGTTTAGCCTCTCGTGGGTCAAGAACCGACTGGCGCAATATCTACCCGCCTACATGATACCCGAATTTTTCGTACTTCTCAAGCAGCTTCCCGTCACAGCCTCAGGCCAGGTCAACACCCTCGCTCTGCCCGTTGTGCTCAAAGACTCCGCAGCCGGATAAACTGAAAGATATACAAGGACAAAAGTCTCAAAAGAAACACCCCCTTAGAGTTTGTTTCTTTTGAGACTTTTGTCCTGTTATATCTCTCTGCTACGAGATCTATCTGAAATGTGACGGGGAGAGGATAAACGGCATAGGCGACTTGAGCACAAGATTTTTATCGCCCTTGACCTTGCGCCACTCTTGAAGAATCTCTTCGGGAGTAGACGCAGTAGCTGTCACCACATAATAGAGAGGCTCGCGCGTATGCACTATCATGGCACTGTCATATCCGCCCGAGATGAGACGCTCACGCATCTGCTTGGCGTTGAACACCTGGCGAAACTGACCGACCACGACGTTGTAACGCTTCACATTCTCACGTGACGAACCGCCACCTTCGGTGTAACCGATATATTCCCTGCGCACAGGCAGCGAATCGCCGTTCACTACGAGCCACGTGTTGACGGCACTCTTGCGCACACGTCCATAAATGGTCGAGTCGAGCCCCGTGGCCTCACGACGCTGCTCGGCCGCCACTTCATAGGCCTGACGATAATTGGCCTCGGTGGTCTTGCACGACACTACGGTGACGGCAATGACAAAAGCTATGACAGGAAGGAGAAATTTCATTTACTTTTTATAGGGTTTTATTTTACTACATGGTGTCCGGCAGCCATGAGAGCCTCCTTGAGCTGGGCTATATGGGCATGGTTGCGGGTCTCCACCTCGATGCGGAGTATACATCCGTTGATTGATGTGGCGTCAGAGTTGCGCTCGTGGGTCACCGAGATGATGTTGGCACCGTTCTCACCGAGTATGCTGCATATGCCCGAGAGCTGTCCCGGCTTGTCGCCCACGTCGAGTTTGAGTGTGAAGTTGCGTCCGCTCTTCACAAGACCGCGGGTGATGACACGGTTGAGACTGGTCACGTCGATATTGCCGCCCGACACCACACACACGGTCTTCTTGCCCTTGATGGGCACCTTGTCAAACATGGCTGCTGCGACGGCCACGGCTCCGGCACCCTCGGCTACGAGTTTCTGCTGCTCGATGAGCGCGAGTATGGCGGCTGCAATCTCGTCCTCGCTCACAGTGACAATCTCGTCGACATAACGCGAACAGAAATCAAAGGTGTTGACACCCGGCTCCTTGACAGCGATGCCGTCGGCGATAGTGGCCACCGAACTGAGATGTTCACGTTTGCCCTCCTTGACCGACTTGTACATCGATGGCGCACCCTCGGCCTGCACACCATAGACCTTCACATCGGGCTTGAGCTGCTTGAGTGTGAATGCCATGCCGGCTATAAGACCGCCACCGCCGATGGGCACTATCACGGCCTCGACATCGGGCATCTCCTCGAGTATCTCAAGGGCGATGGTGCCCTGTCCGGCTATCACTTTGGGGTCATCAAAAGGATGTATGAAAGTATAGCCGTGCTCCTGCTGGAGCTCCACGGCCTTCTGATAGGCATCGTCATAGACACCCGGCACGAGACACACCTCGGCTCCGAGACGCTTGGTGGCCTCAATCTTGGAGATAGGCGCGCCGGCCGGAAGACAGATGAGCGACTTGATGCCGTTGCGGGTGGCTGCGAGAGCCACACCCTGGGCATGATTGCCGGCCGAGCAGGCTATCACACCCTTCTCACGTTCCTCGGGAGTAAGCTGCGATATTTTGTAGTAGGCACCGCGGAGCTTAAAGGCTCCGGTGTGCTGGAGATTCTCGGGTTTGAGATAGATGTGTGACTCGGGATTGAGTCGGGTCTCGCCTACGAGGCGTGGATGACGGGCTACATCGCGGAGCACCTGGGCGGCGCGGTATACTTCAGAAATTTCGAGCTGTTCGGCCATGATGATTGAAAATTAACTACGCAAAAATAGAAATTCCACACGTAATATCCAAAATAATATTACAATCACATGGCCATCGGACAAATACGTCATGAGACAAAGACGGACAAAAGATTCTATGCCGATCAGCTGAATGATGAATCTTTTGTCCGTCTTACATCCGCCGTCCCCTGTCGTGGGGGACGGGTCTATGCGTTATTTTCCGGGTTGCATCTGGATGCGTAGCTTGTCCTCCAGGACTTCGAGCTGCTGCAGACCTGATGCACGCCACTGTGGCTCACCGTTCTTGAAGATGATGAGTGTCGGCACGCTGCGTATCTGATATTCGGCCGAAAGGTCGGGAGCGCGGTCCACATCAATTTTTATGATATTGGCCTCGTCGCCGATTTTCTGCTTGAGTTGCTCGAGTATAGGTCCTTGCATCTTGCATGGTCCGCACCAGGTGGCAAAGAAGTCGACAAGCGTGGGCTTGCCGCTGCTGATCATATCCTTAAATTCGCTCATAATTGTGGGGTTAGTTAATTTTCAACTGTGAATTAATAACACACCCGGCTGGGAAAAGGTTTTAGAGGATTAATAGGATATACCGTTTATCAAAGCAGTATTCCCTGCGCCACCGACTGTGCGGCTTCGGACCCGCGGAGGGCTGCGACGAGAGCCAGAGCGAAGGGCATGGCTGAAGAGGGACCGTTGGCGGTGATGATGTTGCCGTCCTCAACCACACGCTCGGCCACGTGTGTGGCTCCGGCCTCGACAAGCTGCTGCTCAAAACCGGGATAGCATGTGGCCTTCTTGCCTTCGAGGATGCCGAGCGGGGCGAGAGTCACAGCCGGAGCCGCACAGATGGCGGCCACATAACGGCCCTGTTCATACTGCTCACGGAGCATTGCGGCGAGCACTTTGCTGGCTGCGAGATTGCTTGCGCCCGGCATGCCGCCGGGACATACGAGCATGTCGGCATCGGGCAGACAGCCGCTACAAAGCATGACATCGGCATGAACAGTGACTCCGTGCGCACCCTTGACCTCAAGGCGGTCGCCGGTGGCGATGGTGACTACATGTATGTCGGCCCGACGCATAAGGTCGATGGGGGTAAGGGCTTCGATTTCTTCAAAACCGTCAGCGAGAAATACGTATACTACCATAATAATTGTAATGCGTTATGTGATTATTGTCATTCATCCGCTATAACACTTCAGTCGGGATGATTTTTACAAATATACGATACTTTTACGGGATTTTTGTAATTTTGCGGGGCATTTTTAATTTGTTATGAAAACGAGACTTTTATTACACCTTATTATATATATAAGCTGCGTGGCCGTCATGAGCGGGCTGATGTCATGTGACGGACGCCGCAGCTACCGCTCAGCCGAGGGCGTGATGTGGAACACTGTCTATCACGTCACCTATGAGGCCGACCGCGACCTCCACGACTCGATTGTGGCCGAGATGAAACGCGTCGAGCGGTCACTGAGTCCGTTTGACAAGGAGTCGCTCATCTCACGCATCAACCGTGG
>ERZ778495.2148-NODE-2148-length-11712-cov-4.385176_pt1 | contig 11712 bp, 8 predicted proteins | sample MGYA00433100_ERZ778495 | MGnify/ENA primary metagenome ERZ778495 (study PRJEB29527, sample SAMN07138962) | mouse gut metagenome | material: feces | host: mouse | place: China:Nanjing | collected 2016-01-25 ...
TGAAAGCAACGACCCCGTGACAGTCGCCAATGCCGCTTTAAAAATCATCAATTATTACAATGAAATTTTGCCGGGTGACATTCGGCTGGAAGTGCGGAATAATTTGTCCGATATTTATAAAGACCGTGCGGAAACCCTTATCAACAACGCTGTTGCGGGTGTGTTGCTTGTTTTTGTCTGTTTGGCTGTTTTTTTGCGTCCGTCTTTGGCGTTATGGGTGAGTTTGGGAATACCGACTTCTATCTTGGGCGGTTTTTGGTTTTTTATCCCTTTTGATTTGACAATCAACGTCATCACCATGTTTGCTTTCATTGTGACGCTCGGAATTGTCGTTGACGATGCCATTGTCGTGGGGGAAAATATCAGCTCATGGCAGGACAGGGGAAAACCGGCGATAGAAGCGGCTGTCTGCGGTATCCGCGAAGTTGCGATTCCTGTTGTTTTCAGTGTTCTTACCAATATGCTGACTTTTCTGCCTATTCTTTTTGTCCCCGGAATGATGGGCAAAATTTGGGCGGGTTTGCCGCTTATCGTCATTGCCGTGTTCAGCTGTTCCTTGTTGGAATCCTTATTTGTGCTTCCCGCCCACCTTTCACATCAAAAGAAAGTTCTTGTTGAAGAAAACGCGGTGTATTCCTGGTGGAAAGAACCCATTAAGTTCATTTGTCAGAAGCAAGATATTTTTAATAAGGCGTTTTTGTATTTTGTGGAATACCGTTACGGCGCGTTTATCAATTATGTCATAAAAAACCGTTATGTCACGGTTGCAATAGGCATTGCCTTGCTTTTTTGCAGCATCAGCTATGCTCTTTCCGGACGGCTGGGCTTCGACCTCATGCCGCGGGCGGAATCGGATTACGCTTTTGCGGAAGCGACTATGCCGGCAGGCGCTCCGCAGCATGAAATAGACAGGATTAAAAATCATCTTGTCGATGCCGCAAAGGAAATTATTGCGGAAAATGGCGAGGAAAAGCTTTCCAAAGGCGTTTATGCCCGTATCAGCGAGGATTCCATTCAAATCCGCGCCTTTTTAACCGATGCCAATACAAGACCAATCACAACGGAAGAATTTACGAATTTATGGCGTGAAAAAGTGGGGGTTATTCCCGGCGTGGAAACGCTCAGCATGCTTTCCGACCGCGGAGGTCCCGGATCGGGCAAGGGGCTGACCGTGTTTTTATCCCATAGGGATACGGATGTTTTGAATTTGGCGGCAGCCGACCTTGCTTATTTTTTGCAGGAATTTCCTGAAGTAGGGGATATTGATGCGGGAATTTCCAATACAAGGCGGCAGTTTGACTTAAAACTTCTTCCCTTGGCAGGGCAGCTCGGCTTCACTTCCCGTGACATAGCTTCCCAAGTGCGCGCTGCCTATGAGGGGGTTATCGCTTTGCGTCAGCAGCGCGGAACAAATGAAATAACCGTGCGTGTCCGTTTGCCGGAAAATGAAACACAGCTTGCGTATTTTGAAGATTTGGTTTTGCGTTCCCCCTCCGGGCAGGAAGTGCTGTTGCGCGATATTGTGCAGGTCATCGATACCATGGCGGAGGCGAAGATTATTCATGATAACGGGCGGAAAAGCATTCAGGTGACGGCGAATATCAATCCGTCTTCCGCAACAAGCATGCTCATGCGCAGCGTGCAGGCGAATATTTTGCCTGAACTCATGGTGCGTTACCCCGGACTTCATTGGCGTTTCGGCGGGCGTCAGCAGGATATGCAGGAAAGCACGAATACCATGATTTACGGGTTGCTGTTTTCTTTGCTCGGCATTTATGCCCTGCTTGCCATTCCGTTTAAAAGTTATACGCAGCCTTTTATCATCATGGTTTCCATTCCTTTTGGCATTGTGGGCTCAATTCTCGGACACATGCTTTTGGGACACAGCCTCAGCGTCATCAGTATTTTCGGTATGGTAGCATTGACCGGGGTCGTTGTGAACGATTCGCTCGTGCTTATCGATTTTGCAAATATCCGCAGGCTTGGCGGGCAAGATTGCTATACCGCCGTAAGGCAGGCAGCCATTCAGCGTTTCAGACCGATTTTGTTGACAACGCTCACAACGTTCATGGGGCTCATGCCCATGATGTTTGAAACCTCGAAAGAGGCTGTCATGATGGTGCCTATGGCTATTTCTCTTGGTTTCGGGGTTTTGTTTGCGACGTTCATTACCCTTGTCATCGTGCCTTCTTTTTACGTTATTTTGGAAGATATGCATGATGCGATACGGAGGCTCTGGAAATAGCCGTTTTGTTTGGAGCCGTTGCGGGGATTTTATTCAGATATTGTTTATTGATTTGAAATCATTATAAAAATAAGCGGGATTTTTCCCGCTTTTTTTATGTTCTTTTTTCAATAAGATTTGTAAAAACCGCAAAATCATCACCGGAGCGTTTTTTTCGTATTTGTTTTCACGCGGAATTATTTTGTTTGGGAAAAATTCCGGTTATTTTCTCCTTGGCTTACTTTCTGTGTTTTTTTTGTATTCTTTTTTTTTTCGCTTCCTGCGTTTTTTAATAAATCCGTTGCGATTTGTACGGCAGTTTTTGGATTGTTTCCGCAACGTTTTTTCTTATTGCCGCATTGCAAATTTTTGCGGTCAATTACAGGAAACACACGTTGCACCATTATGTTTTGAGAGGGAAAAAATAAGGATTATCATATGGTGAATTTATTATGACATAAAAAAAGCCTGACATGTTGTCAGGCTTTTCAAGTTTTATTTAGGGAACAATATTATTCTTTGCCTGCCATTTTTTTGAGTTGGGCATAGCGTTCATTGTATTGTTCAATGAGGGTTGTACGGTATTGTTTTGCAAGTTCGGGCTTTGCGCTTTCAAGTTGTGCGAAGCGGTTTTCGCCGAGCATGAATTCTTCCATCGTGCCGTCAGGTTCTTTGCTGTCAAGGCTGAATGGCTGTTCAAGCTCAGGATTGAAGCGGTAAAGAGGCCAGTAACCGGATTTTACGGCAAGTTTCGCTTCTTCCATGCTCTTGCCCATGCCTTTGCGGATACCTTGGTTGATACATGGTGCATAAGCGACAATGAGAGAAGGACCGTGGTACGCTTCCGCTTCTTTGAATGCTTTGAGCACTTGGTTCATATCGGCACCCATGCTTACATACGCGACATAAACATAGCCGTAGCTCATCATCATTCTGCCGATGTCTTTTTTGCGTATAGGCTTACCGCTTGCGGCAAATTGCGCGATAGAACCGAGAGGGGTAGCTTTGGAAGCCTGACCGCCGGTATTGGAGTAAACTTCCGTATCCATGATAAGGATATTGATGTCAGCGCCTGATGCGAGAACATGGTCTACGCCGCCGAAGCCGATATCATAGCCCCAACCGTCACCGCCGAAGATCCAGAAAGATTTTTTCGTGAAAAGGTCGCTCATGTGGGCTATTTCATGGAGAACGCAGCCGCAATTTTCAGAGCAGGAGCCTTGAGCGAAAATAAGGTCCATGACAGCTTCGCCGCATTCTTTTGATTTAATGCCGTCGCCTCTGTTATCAAGCCAATTTTGAATGGCTTCTTTGAGTTCTTCGGAAATATCTTCTTGGAGCGCTTGTTCGCAAAGGGAAACAAGTTTGTTCACGCGTGCCGTATAGGCGTCGTGCATGCCAAGACCATATTCTGCCGCGTCTTCAAACAAGGAGTTGCCCCAAGCGGGACCGTGACCGTCTTTATTGGTCGTATACGGATTTACCGGAGAAGAAGCACCCCAAATGGAGCTGCAGCCTGTTGCGTTGGCAACAACCATGCGTTCACCGAAGAGTTGGGTCAAAAGTTTCACATAAGGGGTTTCGCCGCAGCCGGCACAAGCACCGGAAAATTCAAGAAGCGGTTGTTGGAATTGTGAGCCTTTGAGGGTGAAACGGTCCATGGCGTCAGTTTTTTGTTCAACGTTTTCAAGGGCGAAAGCAAGGTTGGCATTTTCCTGGTCCTGCACTTCGGCAAGAGGCTTCATGACAAGAGCTTTTTCCTTGGCTGGGCAAACGTTGGCGCAGGAACTGCAGCCCTGGCAGTCCATCGGATAAACTTGCATGCGGAATTTCAAGCTTTCCAAGCCTTTGCCGATTGCGTTGACGCTTTCAAAACTTTCAGGGGCGCCTGCAAGTTCTTCTTCTGTCGCAAGGATAGGACGGATGGAAGCATGAGGACATACAAGAGAACATTGGTTGCATTGAATGCAGTTTGCGGAAATCCAATGCGGAATGGCAATGGCGACACCGCGTTTTTCGCAAGCCGTCGTGCCGAGAGGAACAACGCCGTCAGGGCTGAATGCGGAAACGGGAAGTTTATCGCCCTGCTGTGCGAGGATAGGACGGACAACGTCGCGGATATACGGATCTTGGTCGTTGTAAATGCTTGGAGTGTCTTCGGCATTCGCCCAAGAATCAGGATATTGTATTTCAACAAGAGCATCGATAGCTTTATCCACAGCCGCAATGTTCATGTTAACAACTTTTTCGCCTTTTTTGCCGTAAGTTTTGCGGATGGAGTCCTTCAAGAGGCTAATAGCTTCTTCAAAAGGAAGAACATTGGCAAGTTTGAAATAAGCGGTTTGTGTCACCATGTTGATACGTCCGCCAAGACCGACTTCCTGCGCAACTTTCACGGCGTCGACATTATAGAATTTGAGTTTCTTTTGCGCGATAATTCTCTTCATTTGACCCGGAAGTTCTTTTTCAAGTTCTTCAACGGTATTCCATGCGGAGTTCAAAAGGAAAGTTCCGCCTTCTTTAATGCCTTCGAGAACATCATATAAATGCACATAGGCGGATTTATGGCAAGCGACGAAATCGGCACGGGTGACAAGATATGAGGATTTGATCGGTTTTTTGCCGAAACGCAGGTGGGAAACGGTGAAACCGCCGGATTTTTTGGAGTCGTAAGCAAAATATGCTTGAGCGAACATATCGGTATTGTCACCGATAATTTTAATGGCCTGCTTGTTTGCACCGACTGTGCCGTCAGAACCGAGACCGAAGAATTTGCATTGGACTGTGCCTTCCGCAACGGTATCGATTTCATGGCCGACTTCCAGGGAAAGGAAGGTCACATTGTCTTTGATGCCCACTGTGAAGTGGTTTTTAGGTCCGCTTACGAGCATATTGTCAAATACGGCGAGAGCCATGGCGGGAGTAAAGTCTTTTGAACCAAGACCGTAGCGTCCGGCGATGATTTTAGGGAATACGCGGATAGCTTCGCCTTTTTCAACAAATGCGGAGCAAATATCCTGATAGAGCGCTTCTCCCAAAGAGCCGGGTTCTTTTGAACGGTCGAGAACGGTAATGGTTTGAACCGTTGCGGGAAGAACTTGGAAAAGGTGGTCAACGCTGAACGGACGGTACAAATGAACTTTGATAAGACCGACTCTTTGACCGCCGTTATTCAGGTAGTCGATAACTTCTTCGATAACATCACAGGCGGAACCCATTGCGACAATGACTCTGTCCGCTTCCGGATCTCCGTAATAGTCAAACGGTTTGTATTTGCGTCCGGTGATTGATTCGACCCGTTCCATAGCGTCGACGACAATGCTTGGAATTTGGTTGTAGAACGGATTGGAGCTTTCCCTGTTTTGGAAATACGTATCCGGATTTTGCGCGGTGCCTCTTTGATGAGGATATTCGGGGTTCATGGCGCGGTCGCGGAAAGCCTGCACATTATCCCAATTCACAACTTTTTTGATGTCGTCGTAGTCGATAACTTCAATTTTGCGGATTTCGTGGGAAGTACGGAAGCCGTCAAAGAAGTGACAGAAAGGCACGGAAGAATCAATGGCGGCAAGGTGGGCTACCAAAGCCAGGTCCATCGCTTCCTGCGGGTTATTGGAGCAAAGCATCGCAAACCCTGTTTGACGGGCGGACATGACGTCTTGGTGGTCGCCGAAAATGGAAAGGGAATGGCTTGCCAAAGCACGGGCTGCAACGTGGAATACGCCGGGCAGAAGTTCGCCGGCAATTTTATACATATTAGGAATCATCAAAAGAAGACCTTGAGATGCTGTGAACGTTGAAGTCAAAGCACCTGCGACAAGACTGCCGTGCACGGTGCCGGCTGCCCCCGCTTCTGACTGCATTTCCCGAACGTTGACAACTTGTCCCATTACGTTCTTTTTACCTTGGGCTGCCCAATCGTCCATAAGTTCACCCATAACGGAAGATGGGGTGATAGGATAAATTGCAGCGGCATCGCTAAGGGCATAGGCAACGTGGGCGGCTGCGGTGTTGCCGTCCATGGTTTTCATTTTTGCTGCCATATTTCCTCCATAAAGATAGTTTTGTATTAAATTAATATGTGCATGGTATACCAATAAGAAATACACACAAATCGAAATGCGGTTCGCATAGCTTGCTTTATTTCTCTTCTCATGAAGTGAAAACTAATGCATGCATTTGTGTGCGTTGCTTATTTGACAACAGTAACCATACTAATTTTTTTAGAAAATTTCAAGTTAAAAAATGAAAATAATTTGTTATTGATTGTCAAAAAAATGAATTCGGGAAACAAAAAATATGTATTTTTACGCTAACCCTTTGAAATACAAAACATGGCACAAGGTTTGCTATAAGAAAGGCATGCGTATGAAATTATGTTTTTGTGGAGGCTGTTATGTTTATGTTACTTGGTGGAAACGAGAAAAAATCCAAAAAAGAAATTTCTCAGGCACAAAGCGTGAAAGAGGCGAAAGAATTATTCAATATGGGACGTTTTCCCGTTGTCACGACACAACAAATTGAAAACCGCCCTATCGCAAAAGTGCTCGGCCTTGTGTGCTGCCGCGGTTTTGATTCGGAAGAGGCTTTTTTCGGAATGGCTGCCATGGCGGTGAACAAAGGCGCGCAAGGCATTATCGGATACAATGAAAACGTGGCTTTTCATCCTGACGGAAGCAAATATTTTTCTTGTTTTGGCACGGCTGTCATGTTTGAGCGTGAGGGAAGAAACGATTTGCTGAACGACCCTGCACGTATCAAAAGCGCGCTCAGCCGTATTCCGACGGCAAATCCGGTCCGTGCCAATGTGATTGATGAAATCGGCGCGGAAAAAGACACAGTCAGCTTAAGCTCTTTCGCTAAAAAAGCACAGGCTGAAGATATTGAAAAGAAAGCGGGGGAAGAACTTTCTTCCGGCGCGAAAAAACAGGTTTTCAATTCCGCCCAAATCGCGGCGCAGATGATGCAGGAAGAAGAGGAAGAATTGAAAGCAAGTTCCGTGAAATTATCCCAGCCAACAGAAGAGGACGACCCGGTTTTACAAAGAATTTTAGCCAATCAGAAACGCCAAGCGGTTTCCAGTATGCAATAAATTCATACGCTGCACAAAAACAGAAAAACGGATATTCAGAAGAGTATCCGTTTTTTATGGTTAATTTATTCGTTTCTGTTTTACGGCGTGTTCATGCTTTGAGCAGGCGTTCCAGCTCCTGACGGCTTTCTTCGGGATTTCTCCCCTGCAGTTCGGCGATATTGGACAGCGTCGCATTCTTTGAGATAAAGGGGGGAAATGTCTTCTTTTTGCCATTGTACGGTTTTCAAACATTGCAGCAGGCTGTTGATGCTTGGGCTGTCAAAGGAACTTGGCAAAAGGGCGCAGCCATGGTTTTTGAGTATTTCTTGGACTTTTTCCGTGCGTATGCCGCTGCCGCAGCAGAACTCGCAGGGAATACCGGACAACTGTTCAAAAGGGATGAGCCGGATTTCCTGCAGGGCTTGCGCCATACCGTTTATATATTGAAAACACTGGGAATGGACAAGCTCGCGGGTACCTGCCGTGACAATATGAATAATTTCCTTTTCTTTTGCGAAATAATTATAGGCAAGGGCTTGCATATAGTTTATGCTTGCCTGCATGCCGTTATTGGCGCGGCAAAACGCCCCCGCAATGGCGGCGGTAAGGCGTATGCCCATGAAATTTCCGGGACCGGCTGTTGCGGCGATTTTTTTTATCCGGTTCGGGTGGGTGCCGAGTTGGCGGCAGGCATGGTTGATATGGGAAAGAAGCGGGTCCGTGCCGTTTTTTTGCGGTTCGCTTTCTTCCGCATGCAAAAGGATTTCATCCTGCAAAAGAATGAATTGCAGGCGTTTTTCGGCTGCATTCAGGATAAGGGTCAATTCGTCCATTATTGTTATCTAAACCAACGCATGATATCGTTAAATGTTGCAAAAATCATAAGGGCGATGAGGAGAAGCGCTCCCAGCTGCATAAGGCGCTCCTGCAGTTTTTCCGGTACCGGGCGGCGGATAATCATTTCCACAAGACAGAAGAAAATAAGCCCGCCGTCAAGAATGGGAATGGGCAAGAGGTTTAAAAGCCCCAAGTTGACACTGATGAGGGCGGTTAAAAGAAGCAGGGAAACAATGCCGTTTTCGGCTTGCTTTGCAATCATTTCTCCGATAAGAAGCGGACCGCCCACAGAATCGGCGGAAACAGAGCCTGTGACCATTTTTTTCAGTCCTGTCAGGGTAAGGACAATCATATCCCGGGACTGGGTCACGCCTTGTTTGAGGGAGGCTGCAAAACCGAGTTCTTCGGTGCGGATGGTTCCCATGGGCTGTATGCCGATAAGCCACACAATTTCCTCTTCATCGAAAATATTCAGACGGGGCATTTTTTGGGGGTCAATGAGAACATCCATATTTTCATTATTTCTTTCAATGGTGAACTTCATGGTTTTTCCGCCGGAATTGTTGACAATGTCAGGAACTTCATTCCATGAGGAAACGGTTTTGCCGTCAATGGCGACGATAAGGTCTTTTTCCTGCAAACCTGCTGACATGGCAGGGGAATCAGGAAGCAGAGCTCCGACTTGCGGAAGCAGTATGTTCATGCCGCTGGTGAAGGCAAGGAGCGTATAAATTGCCCAAGCCGTGAGCAAATTGGCAAAAGGTCCGGCAAAGGCGAAATACATGCGCTGCCATGCAGGTCTGTTGCTGACGGCTTCTTCTTGGGTAAAGCCTATTTCTTCCACGTCCTTGCTGTATTCGCCGACAGCGGCGACATAACCGCCGAAAGGAAACGCCGCGATTTGATAGGTTGTTTTGCCTTTTTTGACGCCCCAAATTTTGGGACCCATGCCGATGGAAAATGTGACAATGCCGACGCCTAAAGAGCGAAAAGCAAGAAAATGTCCCAGTTCATGGATAAAAATCAATCCGCCTAAAACCAGTATGATTGCGATGACGGAATCTAAATGTGAAAAAATTGAAATAATGAAATCCATAGGTCTTTACAGGGTTAAAGGTTAATGCCAGTTTTTGGCTTGTTCGCGGATATGTGTGTCGCGTTCTTCAATACTATTCAATGCCGTTTCAATGGTATGGGATAACAATGATATTTTGGGCAATTTTGAGGCATGGCAAAGCATATCATGAATGAGCTGCGGAATTTGCAAAAATTGGATGTCTTTTTGCAAAAAGCGTTCAACGGCTATTTCATTGGCGGCATTGAGTTCAATGCACAATTCTTGGACAAAAGCCTGGTATGCCAAATCCAAACAGGGGAAAAGCTCTTTGTTCGGTTTATAAAAATTAAGTCCTTGCGCCGTTAAGTCAAGACTTGCGACACTGTTATTTTTTTGGGTCAGCATGCCGGGATAGGAAAAAGCCGCGCAAATGGGCAATTTCATGTCCGGCGTCGCCAGTTGGGCTGTGATTGAGCCGTCTTGCCAGGAAACCAAAGAGTGTATGATGGATTGAGGGTGGACGACTACTTCCACCTGCTTCAAATTCACGCCGTATAAATGGCAGGCTTCAATGACTTCCAAACCTTTGTTCATGAGGCTTGCGGAATCGATTGTGATTTTTGCCCCCATTTTCCAGTTGGGGTGTTTGAGGGCGTCTTCAACGGTGACGTGTTCCAAAAATTCTTTGGATTTGCCGTGAAAAGGACCGCCCGATGCAGTAAGGATAAGGGATTTTACTGTGTCCGCCTGCGCAAGATGCGGGGCTAAGCATTGAAAAAGGGCGTAATGTTCCGAATCAACCGGAATGATGTTGGCGTTTTTCTCATGGGCGAGTTTGCGGAGGTAGCCGCCTGCAAGCACAAGGGATTCCTTATTGGCCAAAGCGACATGTTTGCCTGCGCTGACGGCGGAAACCGTCGCCGCCAGCCCTGCCGCGCCGACTTGGGCGGAAAGCACGATGTCGGTTTCCTGCAAGGAACTTATTTGTGAATAGCCCTGTTTGCCGTGTAAAATTACGGGGGCGTAACGAGGTTTGAGCAATTCCTTCAATTTCGGAATGTCTTGTTCAAATTGCAAAGCAAGGTACGGAGGCGTAAATTCATTGGCTTGTTCCGACAATTTCTTAATGTTTTTTCCGCCCGCAAGGGCAATGACCTGAAAAAAATCCTTGCTTTCCCGGATAACCGCCAAAGCGTTCGAGCCAATCGTTCCGGTACTCCCCATAAGGGCGATTTTTTTGGGAAAAGTTGTCGGAACAGTGTTGAGCGGACTGATATATTGCATGATTATAAAACACTTAAAAGAAGTGTGAAAAGTTCAAAGCCCGTAATGGTGAAAAGAAGGCTGTCCGTTCTGTCCAATACTCCGCCGTGTCCGGCAAGAAGCGTTCCGGAGTCTTTGATAGCAACGGTTCTTTTGAGGGCTGATTCGAAAAAATCGCCAAGCTGCGCCAATACGCCTAACGTGATGCCTAAGAGCAGCAAAAGAGGGAACGGGGCGGTGACAACATGTTGGCAATAGGCGAAATAGAGCAGTATCAAAATGGAAACGAGCAAACCTGCGGCACAGCCTTCAACGCTTTTTTTGGGGCTGACGGAAACCCAAATCTTATGTTTGCCGACGGCTATCCCCACAAAATAGGCAAACGTATCGGAAGCAATGGGAATGAGTAAGACAAGGAATTGCTGCATAAGGGAAAATTTGCTCATAAAGCTGAAAACAACAGGGAGATAGATGAATGAGATAAAGCCGAGTCCCGCTTTTTTCATATTGTCCCAAGCGTTTTCATGGGCGAAGCCGGCAAGGGCTGTAAACGCGCTGATGAGGGCGACGGCGCAGATATTGAAAACAAGGGGTAAGGCAGGTAAAAAATAGGAAAGGAGGAAATGGAAAACTCCAAGCCCGCAAAAAAGAATTTTAAAATGCAGTTTTTCTTTTCCGGGATAAAAAAGAGAAAGAAATTCCCATTGGGCAAGCAGAGAAACAAGGCAAATGAACGCATAAATTGCTGTTTCACCCAAATATAGGACAATCGAAAGAATTAAAACTAAAATAAGAGCTGTTCTTATCCGTGTTTTTACTGCAGAAAATTTTGATTCAGCCATAATGAATCCTTATTTGTCAATTTTTCCGAATCGGCGATTTCTGTTTTGATACGCAATAAGGGCATTTTCAAAATCCTGTTCGGAAAAATCAGGCCAAAACGTTTCTGTAAAATAAAATTCAGAATAGGCTGCTTGGAGCAGATAAAAATTGCTGAGCCGCAATTCTCCGCTTGTGCGGATAATCAAATCAGGATTTGGCAAATAGGGCAAATAGAGGTTATTGCGTAAATTTTGCTCTGTATAATGGTTTTTGTCAAAAAGCGAAGTCAGATAGGAAATAACGGCTTCACTCTCATTTTTTTGAATAAGATCTTGAATTTTTTCCTTATGCTGTTCTTTGTTTAGAATTTCACCGACGCTTTGGCGGGCAGCATGGAGGATTTCCTGTGTTCCGGAATAGTTGATGGCAAGCGTT
>ERZ778495.2151-NODE-2151-length-11697-cov-4.865573_pt1 | contig 11697 bp, 9 predicted proteins | sample MGYA00433100_ERZ778495 | MGnify/ENA primary metagenome ERZ778495 (study PRJEB29527, sample SAMN07138962) | mouse gut metagenome | material: feces | host: mouse | place: China:Nanjing | collected 2016-01-25 ...
CTATCAGCAGAGGAATGCCGAGCCTTGACTTTTCAACCGCCAGGCGCTGCAGTTCCTTGACTTTTGCAGCGCTTTTGACATTGAACGTTCCGCCGGCCTCTCCGCGAACCACAAGAGTCCCTACGTTGCTCTTGGCTGCTTGTCCTGTTACGATGTCGTCGCACGACGGCAGGTTGAGCTGCCCTATTTTCTCGTCAATAGTCATCTTTGACATTAGTTCGGTTATGAACCTGTCCATTTCGTCAGGCCGTGATGCCCCGTTAGGTATCTCTGCCGATGTGCCGGTTATAGCCGCACCCAGAAAGGCAGCAATCCATAATATAACCTTTTTCATTGTTTCAATTCATTACTTCAAGTTGAATTTTACTGTTGATTTTATATCGTCGGAAGATGCTCCGATCTGTGCGGTATATTCTCCGCGGTCGGCTGTCCAGCAATGTTTCTCCGCGTCAAACCGGCTCAGGTCGTCTTTGTCGACCGATATCGACACTTCTTTTGTCTCTCCCGGCTCAAGCCATACTTTTGAGAAACCTTTAAGCTCTTTTACCGGAGACGGCACCGGGCTGTCTTTGCGCGATATATAAAGCTGCACCACTTCCGCTCCGGCTCTGTCTCCGCAGTTGGTAACCGGTATTTTAAAGGTGATAGACCCGTTGCCGTCAAACTCTTTTCTGTCGGCCACAGCTTTCCCGTATTTGAAATCGGTGTAGCTGAGACCATGCCCGAAAGCGAACAGGGGTTTGATCTTTTTTGCGTCATGCCAGCGGTAACCTACAAGGAGTCCCTCCTTGTACTCTATATCCACTATATCGGAGCCGTCGCGTTTCGTGCCCGGATAGGCGTCGAGCGCATGTGCGCCATTGTCGGCAAGCGATACGGGGAATGTCATTGGCAGCTTGCCCGATGGCGAGACCTTGCCGAAAAGTATGTCGGCTATCGAATTGCCTGCCTCCGAGCCAAGATACCATGCCTGGACTATTGCCGGCACTTTTTTGACCCACGGCATAGCTACCGGATTGCCGCTGATGTTAACTACCGCGAGATTGCGGTTGGCCTCCGCAAGCGCCTCTATAAGTCTGTCCTGACCGTATGGGAGTTCGAGTCCCGACCTGTCGCTGTCCTCGCAATCCTGTCTCCAGCTTTTGTTCAGTCCGCCTATGAAAATCACCATGTCGGCTTCGGCAGCTTTCGCGACAGCCTCCTCCAAAAGTTCCTCGGCGCTTCGGCTGTCCGACAGGTCCTGTCCGGTAGTCACACCGTTGTATTCGCCTGAAAGATCACCTACATAACCGCGGGCGTAGTCAACCGCGATACTGTTGCCGGCAGCGGCGCGTATGCCGTCGAGCGGAGAGCATTCACGCTGCACTTTCAGCGACGAGGAGCCTCCGCCTACTGTCATCATCTTGATCGCATTCTCTCCGACCACAAGTATTTTACGAGGTGTTTTGTCACCGCCTATAGGAAGCAGACGGTTGTCATTCTTGAGAAGGACGATGCCCTCGTCACCGATCCTGCGGGCTGCCTCATAATGCGCGTCAGAGCACATCTCCCCATCTCCTTTGCTATGGTCCATGGCTGTCCGGAAAATCAATCGGAGCACCCGCCTGGCCTTGTCGTCAAGATCCTCCATGTCGGCTTTGCCGTCATTCAGCATATTCACAAACGGTGTCGCGAGGTAATAGTTGTCGTAGGCGTTCACAGTACCGGCTCCAAGTCCGTCGGTCCATGTGCCGAATTCAAGGTCGAGCCCGTTGGATATTGCCTGCGGCGTGTCATGGGCGCCGCCCCAGTCGCTTATCACCGCTCCGTCAAATCCCCATTCCCCTTTGAGTATATTGTTGAGCAGATACTCGTTGTGGCAGGCATGCTGGTCTTTGTACAGATTGTATGCACCCATTATCGACCAGGCGCCTCCCTCTGTCACCGCCGCCTTGAATGCCGGGAGATATATCTCATAAAGGGTACGGTCGTCGACTGTGACATTGGTGTTGTGGCGGTTTGACTCGTTGTTGTTGAGAGCGAAATGTTTCACGCATGCCGCGACACCGTTCTCCTGTACCCCCTTGACGTATGGCACCACCATGACAGATGCCAGAAACGGATCCTCTCCCATATATTCGAAGTTTCGGCCGTTGAGCGGCGTCCGGAGTATGTTGACGCCGGGGCCGAGCAATACGTCCTTGCCGCGATATCGGGCTTCCTCTCCAATGCATCTGCCGTAGGTCAGCGCGGCGTTGGGGTTCCAAGTGGCAGCCAGACATGTGAGAGCGGGGAAAGCTACGCACGAGTCGTTTGTACAACCGGCCTGGTCCCATTCGTCCCACAGTACGTCGGGTCTGATGCCGTGGGGGCCGTCGGTACACCACAAGTCGGGAATTCCCAACCGTGGCACCCCGCGTGATGAAAATTTTGACTGGGCGTGGATTAAATCTATTTTCTCGCGTGTGGTCATTCGCGACAGGGCGTCTTCTACGCGCTCCTCTATCGGCCTTGATGCATCGCGATACAGTTCACGGCCATGGCACGACAGAGCGCATAGACATGCGGCCGCCAGCATAAATACTTTTGTCCGTTTGTTCTTTTTCAAATTCTCCATGATATGATTTGCCTGCTGATATTATTGAAATATTTGTACTGCAAATTTAATAATTACAATCCGGGACTGAAAGTGCCGGGAGAGCCGTATGGTAAACTGTAATAAAATATAACATGCTGACCCACCGTGGATTAATAGCCTATGACGATGGCGTTTCGGTAAGTTTTATCTGGTATGTAGGGAAGGTCAGATGCTCGCTTTCCCGAGCCTCATGACGGCGTCGGCGAATGTTTCCTTAGGTATGGCGGCTTTGTTTCTTGTGCGTTGGCGTGTGTTGTAGACTGTCTGCACGGAGATGTGCAGGAACTTGGCAATCTTCACACTGTCGTTCAGTCCGAGCCTGACAAGCGCATAGATGCGCAGTTCGGTAGTAAGGAAGTCAGGCGAACGCAGCGCTATACGTTCTTCTTCTCTGAGCAGGGTGTTGAAATCGGCTACAAAGTCAGGATATATCTGAAGGAATATGCGGTCGAAATGCCGGTACAGTTCCTTCATCTCGCCGTATGGCAGTTCGGGCGTTTTTGTCATGCGCAGGAGTTCGTCAGATTTCCCGGCAACTATCAGCCTGTGTATATTCTTGCGGAAATCGTCGAGTTTCGTTATGTATTCCGAACAGATTGAGAAAATGCTCGCGATATATTTCTCTTTTGCCTCGTTGGTGTCTGAGAGTATTTCTGCGTTTTTGCGGGCATTGGCATACAGCTCCGAAAGGCGTGCGTTGGCCTCATTGAGTTCTTCTCGTGTCTTATGCAGCTCTTCAATGTTAAGGTGCAGGTTTGCATTGGCATCACTCAGCCCTTTGCGTGAGACTGAAAGCTGTCGCATCTGTCTGATTATGAACAGAAACATCAGTATAAGGGCGGCAACGACAGCAATCAGGATTGTGACCATTCGCCGGTTGGCCTCACCCTGCTCCTTGCTGTGATGATATAGTGTGCTCAATATCTGGTCTTTGACCTGCCCGAGACGTGCCATTCGCACACGGCTGTGGTAGCTGTCGGCACAGGCGATGCAATAGTTTATATAATTGTTCGCCCGTTCGAAATCGCCTGCGTCCTTTAAGATGCCTGCCACTTCCTCAAGCGACGCTATCTCTCTTACGCTGCCTCTGATATCTGCTATGGCCGACAAAATCAGGTATTTCAGTTTTGACGGCTTGTCGCCTGAATAATCATATATGCGGCTCAGCACGTAGGCGTCGAGGGCGTCATCGCGCGTCTCGAATTTGCTGCCCTGAAGCCTTGAAAGCAGGTCGGCTCTGATCTTATCCCTGAAGTCGCCTGCTTCGCTTAATCCGTTCCACCCCGCGAGCCAGCCGTAGCTCTCCTGTGGTGTTCCGATTTGTGTCATCGCGCGGTCCACTATACGATTTATGCGCCGGGTCTCTGCCGTATCGGGCATCGAGTATCCCACATACTGGTCGCGATGGGATGCAAGGTTGATATTCCGGTCGCAGTATGTAAGCAGTTGTCCGCTGTTCATCCGGGAGGCGTCAAGTTTCTGCAATGCAGCCTCCGCTTTGTCGAGAAGTCCGGTAGCTGTCAGCACGTAGATACGGTTCAGTTCTGCATTTACCGTAAGGTCTTCGCGTCCGAGCTCTCGGGCAAGACTGTGACAACGGTCGGCATACGCCATTGCCGAGTCAGAGTCAAAGGCTGCATATTCGTCATAAAGTCCGGCGGCTGCCCAATATTTCTGCTCAGTATCGGCCGTGTGCATGAATTTGTCGCGTAGCCGTGAAATTCTGTCCTCTTTCACCTGTACATAATCATCAGCGTGTGCAAGCAGCGAATCGAGCGTATCGAGCAAACCGATGTTCTCATTTGTGAGATACTCGGAATTCCGTGCATTTGCCGTGCCGGCAATGTTCAGAAGCAGTAGCGCCGATATGATGATGTGTGGAAAAACAGAATTCATTGTATGGTATATATTATGGGAAACCGTTTAAGTCTTTATGCAGCGGCATGCATGGGCGATGTCGGTGTCGGTAAGCGATGCCGACAGCGAGAAGCGCAGTCGTTCGCTGCCCGGCGGGACGGTGGGTGTGCGTATGGGCAATACTTTCACTCCCTGCCGCAGCAATACCGCCGAACGCTTCAGGGTGGCGGCTGCGTCACCGATGATGAGCGGTTGTATATGGCTGACTACGCCTTGCCGCCCGGTGGCGGCGGAGATTGCTTCGGCAAGTTGTCGGGCATGTCGGCGCAGAGATGCGCGCTCAGTGTCCATTCCGGTCATTTTGCCGAATATGAAGCGGCTCCATGCCACGGAGGCCGGGGGGAGCGCTGTTGAAAATATCAGACTGCGCGCTTTGTTGACAAGATATTCTTTTATCACACGGTCGGTCAGCACGAAAGCTCCTGACGAGGCAAGCGCTTTGCCGAGCGTGCCGATCACAATGTCGACTTCGGCAGGGGCTTCTGATGCAGCGACAAGACCCAGTCCCGACGGCCCTTCAACGCCTACGCCGTGAGCCTCGTCGACATATAACATAATTCGCGGGTCAGTGCGTCGTAGCCTTATCAGACGGTCGATATCGGCACGGTCACCGTCCATTGAGTAGACGCTCTCCACAATTACAAGGATACGGTCGACATCGCTGTCAGCCCCGGCCACAATCTTCTCAAGGCGGTTGAAATCGTTATGCGGAAATCGCGTGAAGCGGGCTGCGCTCAGGCGTATTCCGTCGATAATCGATGCATGAACAAGTTTGTCGGCCACTATCAGAGTGCGCTTGTCGGCAATAGCCTGTATGATGCCAGCGTTGGCGTGATAGCCGCTGTTGAAGAGCAGGGCATCGCGGCGGTATATGTCAGAGAGCATAGTCTCGAACATGCTGTATTCCTTCTGGCATGCGGCAAGCAGTCTCGATGCCGATGAAGTCAGTTCAAGCCGACGCCCGTTGTCGTTTATGTCAAGAAACTCATCTTTAAGATCGTTGCGCGAGGCTAGACCGAGATAGTCGTTTGATGTCAGGTCGATGATCGTGCCGCCGTCAGTATGCGGAAAAGAGCGGTAGTTTGACGACAGCCGCAACTGCTCGAGCTCATGAGCCATTCGTGATGTTGATGTCCTCATAATTCAGATATCCTGCCGTTCGGTCAGTATTTCAATCGTTGATTTTATAAGATGGGTAAGGTCGTCGTCACTTATTATATATGGAGGCATGACGTAGACATTGCGTCCGAACGGACGCACCCAGATGCCTTTTCTGACGCATTGTTTCTGGAAATCTCCTACATTTACAGGCTTTTCTGTCTCAATGACCCCGATAGCACCGATTGTGCGCACGTCGGTCACTCCGGGGAGTGACCGAGCCGGCTCGATTACTCGCGTGATGACCTCGTTGAGGTGCTCGATGCGGGCTTTCATGTCCTGCGACATCAGTAGCCGGAGCGACGCGACAGCGACTGCGCATGCGAGCGGATTGCCCATAAATGTCGGGCCGTGCATCATGACGCCGGCCTCGCCACGCGATATAGTGTCGGCCACATCTTTGGTGGCAAGCACCGCGCTCATGGTCATGTAGCCGGCAGTAAGACCCTTGCCGATAAGCATAATGTCGGGTTCGACTCCGGCATGTTCCCATGCAAACATGCGGCCGGTGCGCCAGAAGCCTGTGGCGATTTCGTCGAATATGAGATAGATGCCGTAACGGTCGCACAGACGCCTGGCCTCCACAAGATATTGCGGGTGGTAGAACCACATGCCGCCTGCCCCCTGCACCACAGGCTCGAGTATCATTGCTGCGATCTCGTCGTGATGCCGGTCGAGGAGTTCACGCAGAGGTTCTATCTCTTCGGCATTCCATTCCCCGCCGAAGCGTGAACGGGGCTGTGGCACGAAATAGCGTATCGGCAAAGCCGGTCCGAAAGCGCCGTGCATGCCTGTCACAGGGTCGCACACACTCATGGCGTTCCAGGTGTCGCCGTGATAGCCGGAGCGTATAGTCACGAAATTGGTCTTTTTATGTGAGCCCGAACGGGAAATGGCGGCCTGCACGGCCATCTTCATAGCTACTTCGGTTGCCACAGAGCCGGAGTCGGCGTAAAATATATTGTTCATCGACGGAGGCGCCACCTTGAGCAGAAGTTGTCCGAGTTCGACGGCCGGTTGATGGGTGAGTCCGCCGAACATCACATGTGACATTTTCTTCACCTGGGCGCCGATGGCGTCGTTGATGACCGGGTTGTTATAGCCGTGAATCACGCACCACCATGACGACATGCCGTCGATAAGCTCCGTGCCGTCGGCAAGGCGCAGTCTGACACCTTCGGCTGACTCCACCATGTAGGTTGGCAGCGGGTCGATGGTCGACGTATACGGATGCCAGAGGTGTTGGCGGTCGAATGTATTGAAATTGATGTCTGTATCAGTCATAATCAGAAAATAAATTTCAGTAAAATTAATAAAATTTCCGTGGAGGTCAAAACAAAAGCAATCTTTGCATTGTTTCAATTGTAAAGCAACAGATTTTTTTAACCGTTAAAATTTACCGCAATGAGACTTTCTGAATTACTTGACCTCTTCACGGGTAGCGAAGCAGCCGTTGAAGATAAGCTCGGTCTCGAAGCTGCTTCGACACGCATGGTGCTCCTTACGGCACACGACCAGAACGAACCAGGATATATAGCCGGAACATCGTCGGAACTTTACGCATCTCATGATTTCAAAGACCTCGGAGTGTGGTTTGACAACCCCGACGACGAGGCCGAATGATATCCTCAAAAGTATTATAATTGAAAATAATCAGGGCAGATGCGCTAATTTTGTAGCATCTGCCTCTGTTTTATTGGAAATATCTTACTTTTTTATTGTATTTAGTATGTAATTAATAGAAAAATGATTAATTTTGCATCGCAGAAATATTATAATGTAATTTTTTAACATAGTATCTACAAAATGAAAGTATTGAAGTTTGGCGGCACATCGGTTGGCTCCGCCCAGCGCATGAAAGATGTTGCCAAATTGATTAACGAACGCGGACGCAATCTCATTGTCCTGTCTGCAATGTCAGGCACCACCAATTCTTTGGTGGAAATCGGTGATTATCTCTACAAAAAGAATATCGATGGCGCAAAGGAAACAATCAATCTCCTTGAAGCCAAGTATATGAAAACCATCGCTGAGCTTTATTCAACTGAGGAGTATAAAGAGAAAGCCACCGACGCCATCAAGTCATGCTTCAATTATATACGTTCATTTTCGAAAGATATATTCACCATGTTTGAGGAGCGTGAAATCCTCGCTCAGGGTGAACTCATGTCGACAGCGCTGCTCAATCTCTATCTTCAGGAGACAGGTGTCAACTCCGTGCTGCTGCCCGCTCTCGAATTTATGCGCACCGACAAAAACGCAGAGGCTGACAACCAGTATATCCGCGAGAAGCTGACAGCCCTGATGGAGCAATATCCCGATGCCGACCTCTTCCTGACTCAGGGATATATATGCCGCAACGCCTACGGCGAGATTGACAATCTGCAGCGTGGCGGTTCCGACCTCACCGCCTCTATAATCGGCGCCGTGCTCGAAGCCGAGGAAATAGAGATATGGACCGACATCGACGGTATGCACAACAACGACCCCCGCTTTGTCGAGGGCACCAAGCCTGTCAAAGAGCTGCATTTTGAGGAAGCCGCCGAGCTGGCTTACTTCGGTGCAAAAATTCTACATCCCACATGCGTGCTTCCCGCCAAACTCAACAATATTCCCGTGCGTCTGCTCAACACAATGCAGCCCGACGCTCCCGGCACTCTTATTCACAACACTTCAGAGAGCCATTGCATAAAGGCTGTGGCTGCCAAAGACAATATCACGGCAATCAAAATCAAGTCGGGACGCATGCTCCTTGCCTACGGTTTCCTCCGCAAGGTGTTTGAGATCTTCGAGACTTACAAGACTTCTATCGACATGATTGCCACGTCAGAGGTCGGCGTTTCCGTCACAATCGACGACGAGCGCAATCTCCGCGCCATTGTCGACGACCTCAAGAAGTTCGGCACGGTGACTGTTGACCGCGACATGGTCATCATCTGTGTTGTCGGCGACCTCGAATGGCAGAACCGCGGCTTCGAGGCCAAGGCTCTTGACGCTCTGCGCGACATTCCCGTGCGTATGATTTCGTATGGCGGAAGTAACTATAACATCTCCTTCCTTGTGCGCAAGGAAGACAAGGTGGCTGCGCTCAATGCCCTGAGCGAACATCTGTTTAAAGCCTGACAAACTACGGGCTGAATTGCTACAGTCGGGGGTGTGTCAGAATTTTCATGATGCACCCTCTTCTGATGAATTGGCATCGTAGCCTGTCATTAATTTTTGAAAAATATGCGCCTCTGACCGGCGCGATGATTTAGATACTTATGAAATTTCCAATAGACCGATTTCAATCAATCAGGACACCGTTTTATTATTACGACCTTGATTTGCTGTCGCGTACGGTAGCGGAAGCTGCCGCGCAGACCGGCGACTCGCGTTATCACATTCATTATGCCCTGAAGGCTAATGCCAATCCGCTGGTGCTTGCGCCCATACGCGAGGCCGGCTGGGGAGTAGACTGCGTGAGCGGAAATGAGGTTGAGGCAGCCGTGGTCAACGGCTTCTCGCCCGATTCGATAGTGTTTGCCGGAGTCGGCAAGACTGACGAGGAGATAAATTATGCTCTCGGTGTCGGCATAGGCTGCTTCAACGTGGAGTCATTGCCCGAGCTCGAAGTCATATCGGAGCTTGCCTCGGTGCGTGGCGTCACTGCCAAAGTTGCCCTCCGTGTCAATCCCAATATCGACGCGCACACCCATCACTATATCACGACGGGACTTAACGAAAACAAATTTGGCATCGACCTGCGCATGCTTGATGACGTGGTTGACAAAGCGCTCGCTCTTCCGGGCATAAAACTTGTCGGACTCCATTTCCACATCGGCTCCCAGCTCACCGACATGGAGCCTTACCGCATGCTCTGCGACAAGATAAATGAGCTGCAGGCTCATTTCGCCGAAAAAGGAATAGCCTTCTCTTCAATAAATGTGGGCGGAGGCCTGGGCATCAATTATGAAAATCCCGATGCCGATCCCATAGCTGATTTCAAATCATATTTCGAGATTTTCCGCGAAAACCTGAAACTCGGCGAAAACCAGCAGCTCCATTTCGAACTCGGACGTTCGATTGTGGCACAATGCGGCTCGCTTATATCGCGGGTAATCTATGTCAAGAAAGGCGTGGAGAAACAGTTTGCCATCATCGATGCCGGCATGAGCGACCTGTTGCGCCCCGCGCTCTATGGCGCCCATCATAAGATAGAAAACATATCGTCGCCCGACGCCAAAGAAGAAATATATGACGTGGTAGGCCCGATCTGCGAGTCATCCGACGTATTCGGCAAGGACGAACACCTTCCCGCCCTGCACCGTGGCTCACTCGTGGCGCTTCGCAGTGCCGGAGCCTACGGCGAGACTATGGCATCGCGCTACAACTTGCGCGCACTCCCCTCAAGCATCGCGTTCTGAGCTTATTTTACGATATAAAAACATCAGCGCGCCACAATGACTGATGCATTGTGGCGCGCTGATGTTTCAGTGTGAAATATCACACAGTGTAGTCGACGCAGGCGCGTGACTCCTTGCAGCCCGCTATTATTCCTGCTGCGGCCACGTGGGCAGGGTGTTTGGCGTAGATGTCTACATCGGCGAGGGTGTCGACGATGGCTGTCAGCACCACGTCCCATGTCTCGGCGGGGTTTTCATTGATGCCTACCTCAATCGAGTGGAGCACATCGATCTGTGCCGGCAGAGCCTCGAGGGCTGCCTTGAAGCGCAATGCTGCGTCGCGGCGCTCTTCGTCGCTGCCTTTGAGTTTGAATGTCACTATATGTTTTACCATTTTAATTGGAATTTTTTGGTTGCAGGTTATCAGTTGTAAAGACGTTCGCGGGCTGCGGCTACCTTCTCGTCGGTGATATAGTCGTCATAGTCCATCATCTTGTCTATGATGCCGTTGGGGGTAAGCTCGATGATACGGTTGCACACGGTCTGGATGAACTCATGGTCGTGCGAGGCCAGCAGTATGTTGCCTTTGAATGTCTGAAGGGTGTTGTTGAATGCCTGTATCGACTCCAGGTCAAGATGGTTGGTGGGGGAGTCAAGCACCATGGTGTTGGCGTTGCGGAGCATCATGCGCGCTATCATGCAACGCATCTTCTCGCCTCCGCTCAGCACTGACGCTTTCTTGAGCACTTCCTCTCCGGAGAAAAGCATCTTGCCGAGAAATCCTTTGAGATAGATTTCCGACGAGTCGTCAGAGAACTGGCAGAGCCAGTCGACAAGATTCATGTCGGTATTGAAAAACGACGAGTTGTCGAGCGGCAGATAGGCGGTAGTGATTGTCTGACCCCATTCGAATGTGCCTGCATCGGCTTTGCGGTTGCCTGACACAATCTCGAAAAGTGCGGTCATTGCGCGCGGGTCGCGGCTCAGGAACGCCACCTTGTCGCCTTTTTCTATCTGGAAGTTTACATCGTTGAAAAGCACTTCGCCGTCGACCGACGCCGAGAGTCCGTGCACTTCGAGTATCTTGTTGCCGGGTTCGCGTTCCGGTGTGAATATTATGCCCGGATAGCGGCGTGACGATGGCTGTATCTCCTCCACGTTGAGTTTTTCGAGCATCTTTTTGCGCGAAGTGGTCTGCTTTGATTTTGCCACGTTGGCAGAGAAACGCTGTATGAACTCAAGCAACTCCTTGCGCTTCTCCTCGGCTTTCTTGTTGGCCTGCTGCTGCTGGCGCAGAGCGAGCTGGCTCGACTGATACCAATAGCTGTAGTTGCCTGCGAAGAGCTGCACCTTGTTGTAGTCGATGTCGAGGGTGTGGGTGCTGACCGAGTCGAGGAAGTGGCGGTCGTGGCTCACGACAAGCACAGTGTTCTCGAATTTTGAAAGGTAGTCTTCGAGCCATGCCACAGTGTCGAGGTCGAGGTCGTTGGTCGGCTCGTCGAGAAGCAGGTTGTCGGGATTGCCGAAGAGCGCTTTGGCAAGAAGCACGCGCACTTTCTCGTTACCGGTCATGTCGCGCATGAGCATATAATGCTTGTCCTCCTTGATGCCGAGACCGCT
>ERZ778495.2165-NODE-2165-length-11646-cov-4.530498_pt1 | contig 11646 bp, 7 predicted proteins | sample MGYA00433100_ERZ778495 | MGnify/ENA primary metagenome ERZ778495 (study PRJEB29527, sample SAMN07138962) | mouse gut metagenome | material: feces | host: mouse | place: China:Nanjing | collected 2016-01-25 ...
TATTCATGAATGACGGAAATGCCCTGTAAAAGGCGCTCTAAAGTCATTTTGTCAAAGACGCCAATCTATTTTGCCGAAAATACCGATTAAGGCTTATGCGGTTTGCCACTTACCTTTGCAGTGTCGACAAACAAGAATAGAAATTACAAAAAAGAGTTTATAATTTAAAAACTTAGGATTATGAAGATTAAGGGGTTATTGTTAGGAATGTTGGCATGCGCTGCAATGGTGGCATGTACAAACGAGGACATTGTGGAAAACAACAATGGCGGGCAACCGGAGAAGGCGAATGCTAATCTGACATTAAGTATATCTACTTCCACAGGATCGGGACGTGCCGCTGACGCTGAGGTAGGAGATGATACCGAGAATGGAACAGCGGAGGAAGGCAGCATTCAGGACGCTGTAGTGGTTATCAGTCCGGCCGGAGAGAGCCAGGCGACCGGTTTGGTGAGATATTATGCGAATGTTGCTGTAGTGAACGGGGCTTTTGAGCCTAGCTTCCAACTGAAGCAGACGGGTAAATATAATGTATTGGTGATTCTGAATCCTTGTGCTGATATAGCAGAAAAAGCGCAAATCGAGGGTGTACCTGCTTCCGAGCTATATAGCTATGTGACAAATTATTCTATTCAGGTCGGAGCTGATAACGACGCTTCTGTAGATGTTGTGACTAAAAAAGGAAATGCCCGTAATCACTTCATGATGGCCAATCAAGAGGAAGTAACAGTGGAGATTACAAACCAAGACCCGGAAAGACCGACTACTAAGACTGTATTGGTGGAACGTGTGGTTTCCAAGATCACTTTCACTCCGAATGCTAACAAGAATAAATATCCTGTAAATGTTGATGTTACTACTATTGCTACAGAAATAAAAGCCGGATGGCTGAAAACAGAGGTAAATGGAAATACCCAATATACTTATATCACTGTGTTGAACCGAGCTTTTCTGGATGAAAGAGACGAGGAAATCTGGATTTTGTTGGAGAATGGTGAGGAAAAGGCTCGCTATGAGTTAGCGGGCGATCTTGGAGATTATACAGGTTTTGTAGACGGAAAAGAGACAACAGCCTCTGTATTTGTAAATACAACCAAGACTGGACCTTTCCACTATGCAGAAGGAAAAATTGAAAGGACAAAGGAAATTTGGCATGTTCAGCTGGACAAATACGCGATGGTAAACTTGTCGAAGACGGTTTATGCGGTAAGACATAAGACCGTTGATGATTGGAAAACTATCATTCCGATGGGCTTATTGACAGGAAATGACTATCTGGTAGATCCGAAGTCAACTGAGAAGAATGATGTGGTATTGACTGAAGCCGGACTGTGGGATGGAGACGATGCCAATAGCTATTTCTTCAATACAGTAAATGAATTGCAGACTTCACAGGATATTTATGACTCTGAGTTCTTGAAAGCTCTTCCTACAGAAGTTTCTGAAATTGGTGAAAATACAAAATCACAGGATGTATTTTTGACTTACTGCCTTGAAAATGTCGTTACGAAGACTCAACAACAGAAAGGTATGGTGACCGGTATTGTATTCCGTGGTGAGATGTTGGATGCTACTGGTAAAAACGTAGGTACGATATACAAATATGACGGTCTATTTTTCCGTTCAATGGATGCTTTGAAAGCGAGTGTCCCCAATTATGAATCGGAAAAATTGGTGACTTATACAAACGGACACTGTTACTACTACGCTCCGATCGAACACTTCAAAGGCGATGAAAACAATATGCAGTATGCCATTATGCGTAACAATATCTATTCTTTGAAAATTACTAGCTTCAAAGGCATAGGCAGCTCGACCATTATACCGGAAGATGGTACTACCATAGACGATGAAAGTGCTTACCTGAAATTGACTACTACCATCGCACCTTGGGTTGTACGTTTCAACAACATTGAGTTCTAAGAACAAACACTATAACAGACAGGGGGAGGATTCATCTCCTTCCCCTTTATACCTTTCTATATTCTAACATTATAAAATGATCAAAAGCATGAAAACAGTAAAAACATTCGCCCGACAATTCTCCTTCAGCCTGATGATGGCCATGACATTGGGAAGCGCCGTTGTGTCGTGCGACAGCATACTCGGTGAAGAAGAGGTAGATTGCTCTGTGGAGTACAGAGTGAAGTTCAAGTATGATTATAACATGAAGTATGCCGATGCCTTCTCACGCGAGGTGGAGACTGTGACACTTTATGCTTTTGACGATAACGGCAAGTTGGTATATCAGAAGACAGAAGAAGGCGATGTGCTGGGAGAAGAAGGATATACCATGAAAGTGGATTTGGAACCGGGTGACTACCATCTGATCACTTGGGCGGGACTGAATAATGAGGCTTCATTCTCAGTACCTTTGGTTACGGCAGGAGAATCCTCGCTGGACGAACTGCAATGCAAGATGGACCGTCTGTACAGCCGTGCGGCTGATGGAACGGCTATGGTGAACAGCAAACTCTCTTCGTTGTGGCACGGCGAAGTGACCAAGCAATCTTTCTCGCGGGCGGCAACCTCGCAAGTAGTGACCGTGCCACTGGTGAAGAACACCAACACCATACGCATCATTCTCCAGCAAATGGACGGAGTGACTGTGGAGGTGGATAAATTTGAATTTACGATTACGGACGACAACGGCCTGATGAACTATGACAACAAGCTGCTGGAGGACGAAACATTAACATATTATCCCTATTACCGTACGCAGGGCGGCACGGACATGGGGACACGAGCCGATGGAGAGGAGGAGGACAGCAACATCAGCGTAGCCATCGCACAGATTACCGTAGGCCGTCTGGTGGTTGAAAACAACCCCCGCCTCACCATCACCAACAAGGAAACCGGAGAACCTGTACTTTCCATCCCCTTGGTGAAATACCTGCTGCTTACCGAAGCCGAAGGACATGACATGACCAACCAGGAGTATCTGGACCGTCAGGACGAATACAACATGACTTTCTTCCTGGACGAGAGCATGAAATGGATCCAGACCAGCATCATTATCAATGACTGGGTGGTGCGCTTCAATGACATGGACATGTAATAACGAAACTAAAAAAGCAATTTATGAAAAGATGGTTATCATATATAGTAATGGCGGTGCTCTGCGGCTTCTACTGCTCGTCGTGCAGCGATGAGACGTTTGAAGGACAGGGTCCGGATACCGGTGCTCCTGTGGTGAGACTGACGATTGCCCTGCCGGGAACAAGTCGCGCGATTGGAGGATATGAGGAGAATGCATATCCGGATAATCTGGATCCTGAGACAGAAGGACAGCGCTCTATTGACGCCAATGACATTTATGTGTTGCAGTTCGTGGATGACAAGCTGTATCATGTGATTACTGACTTGGCGATTTCACAACCTGACGGCCTTCAAGTACGTACCTTGACCGGACATATCCTTTTTGCACCCGGCCGTACGGAATTGGTCGTGCTGGCCAACCTGAATCAGCAGGAGGGCATTGCGAGCATCACGGCGGAAGATTTGCTTACCAGTTACAACGGACAGGCACAAAGCGAAATATACAAGGATCTCATCTATTCTTATCCTACAGCTAATTGGAATTTGGAAAATAACAAACTGCCCATGTGGGGAACTACCGGTGTGATTTCAATTTCCTCTACTACCGATGCCAGTTGCAATCTTTATCGCGGTGTGGCTAAAATGGGTGTTCAGGTGGATGAGGATTGTACGAATTTCCAATTGAAAGAAATATATGTATATCGTGTGAATGATAAAGGGTATTGTGCGGCTCCTACTCAAAAGCCGAGTAGCGATATGCAAATCCAGTTCTCGGAGACAGATATACCGGAAACGGCAAGTCCGCGTACAGATCCATTGAAGTATGTGGTTCCTGAAAGTGAGGATACGGATTATATTGTCACCGGTAAGAGGTTCTTGAATCAGATTTACCTTTCCGAGGTAAAGAACGCCGGCATGGACCCTGACAAGCAGCTGAAGGTAGTGGTAGGCGGTATCTATGAAGGCGAAGGGATAGAAGGAGCCGGTAAAATGAACTACTACCGCATCGATATGAAGGCCGACTTTGACATTATCCGCAATCACTCGTATGTATTCAACATTACAAAGGTGGTTAACCCGGGAACTCCCACCCCCGATGAGGCGTTGGAGAATGATGTAGTGGCCTTGACGGTTACTGTAGACAGGTGGGCGGACGATTACATGCGCGGTGTCCCCGATCAGTATACACTGACTACCGACAAAAGTGTCATTATCTGCAAAAAGTTTAATGATGTGTCGACAAAAACACTGGACATCTGGACGGATTATAGCGACGGCTGGTATATAGAACCTATTGCCGGTCAGGATTTGAGTTGGTTGACAATAGACAGGGAGAGTGGCAGCGCTAATAGCACGACTACCGTATCCGTCACTCCGAATTTTGAGAACAGAGGTATTACTCGCACCACACGTTTTTATGTGGTGGCAGGTAGTATCAAGAAGGAAATTACGGTTATTATGCCTCAGCCTCCTACGGCAAACTGCTACATTGTGGACGAAGGCGAACACGAGTTGATTGTCTCCATTAAAGGCAACGGTAACGATGGTATCGCTCCCGAAGGAATCGACATTGTTCCCGGCGAGGGTGACGCTTCCTTGACACCGGTCAAGATAGGGGTCATTTGGGAAACAGAAGCCGGACTGATACAGCTGAGAGATGCTGGAACGGGTCGTTATGTCTCTAATACGAATGGAAGAATGACTTATGCCGATTATGACCCAAATACCAATTCCATCAAGTATACTGTCAACTTGAACGGTGCCAGCATTGGCGGTGTAACGGGAGGTAATGCATTGATCGGTGCGTTTAATGATCGGAATCAAGTGGTATGGTCATGGCATATATGGGTAGCTCCCGACATGATTGATCCGGGTACACAGGAAGTGCATGAACACATGGTAGAGAATTGGACCTTGAATGACTATGATGTATTGGACCGTAACCTGGGTGCGTTAAGCAATAAGCCTGTGGGTAATAGCAGCGTGGCATCTATGGGATTGCTTTACCAATGGGGGCGTAAAGACCCGTTTATTGGTGCCGGATATTCCAATGATAATTTCAAGGATACCGGTGTGTTACCGGTAGTACATTATTATGAGGGCTGGGGAGTACAGAGTGGCGCTGCGATAGCAATGAATGATCAGGCTATCCCTACTACCATCCAGCATCCTACACGGTTGGTGTATGGTGGTGGTAATAGTAGCCCTACCGGATTATCCAGTATACCCGGTTATGGTGGCTATTTGTGGGGAACTAATAATGGGTTAAGTACTACTGTAAAAGATTTAGGCTCAAAGACTATTTATGACCCGTGTCCTGTTGGATATAGAGTGCCGCCGGTGGATGCGTTCGTGTTTAGTAAAAAAGTAGAAGTTAAAAAATATAAACGAGGGGAAAGACTTGGAGAGATAACTCTAAAGAAAGAAGATTCTAAGGATTATGGGATGCCTATATTTTATAGAAAATGGGATTCAGAGGACAATGAGTGGGACGATGATTATGATTTTCAAGAAAACGGTAAATTAAAAGGAGGGAAGGATTCAGCAAAGAAATATGAAGTTTATAAGGCAGTTCTTTCTATTGATTGGAAAACATTAACAAGCGAAAAAGACAACTGGCGTTTTAATGTAATGTATGTTCCTCATTTTGTGAATAAAATGAACGATACAAAGATTCAATGGGGAGATAGCAATGCTGATGAAATATCTATATATGATGGATCTTATGTAAGCAATGCAGATTATTATGGTTTTTATTTGAATTATGAGAGTTTGAATGAACCTAAATTAACGGCTGAAAAAAAACAGGGTTCCTATAGTCATGAAAATAAAAGAGCTGATTATTATTATAATCCCGTAGCTGGCCAGCCTATTACATGGTTGCCCTTAACAGGTGCTTACGATCCGACAAAGGGATTTACTTTTAAAGGCCAAAACAATTCTACGATTTCAATAGAACAAGGGTCCTCTATTACCGTAAATAGTTTTTTGTGGACGAACTCTTCTATTCGAAGTGAGGATAACAAATGGATTCCGGGTGCAATGTTCCTGCATGGGGCAGAGATCGGTAGTGGAGGTAGTGGGCGCCATATCCACGGATTGACTCAATCTAATATTCGTGCGGAATCTCATTATGCCGGAGCCGTCCGTTGTGTCCGCGACAGGGCAAAGACCAAATGGGATATCAACTCATTGACTCCAACGGCAAGTATTAGCCGTGCGAAAGGCAGCACCACCACCATCAGCATTGTATCTGTCAATGCCACATGGGAATTGGTGAACCCGGGTGCTCCCTGGTTGCAGGTAACACCGGACAGCGGTAATGCCGACAAGGGAAGAGGAACAACTATCACCCTGAAAATGCTGAAGGAGATGCCAAGCGGAACAAGTACTACACTGGCATTCCGTATCGCCAATGAAACGGAAGACCGTGAAGTGACTGTGACGGTGAACTAAAAGATGAACAATAAAACGTATGCTACTTATGAAAACGAAATTTAATATAGCATTCTTTCTCTTGCTGGTAACAGCCTTGTGGGGATGTACGGAAGCGAATGAGCAAACGGCGGAAATCATAGCCGGGAAAGGCAAGAATGTGCAAGTCTCTTTTGAGGTCATGGTGCCGCCGGCCGGTCTTCCTTCCAGCCGCGCTATCAGTAATGATGCCGCAATTGACAAGTATGTGGTGTGGGTCTTTAATGACGGGGCCTTTAAGGAAGCGGTGAGCAAAGGAGATACGTACACAGAGGGCACGGAAACAAAGCCTAGAATCAGTTGGGACGGGACAAGTGGAGGACAGATGTATATCATACTGCCCGAAGAATATACCGCTGTAACGCTGATGATTGTAGCGAATGCAGAAGTTGACACTCCCGCTGTAGGTACTTCGTTTGATGCAGCCAAGGCGTCATTGGGCACATTTATAAACAACGATTTACAGTATATGCCCCTGTATGGCGAACTGACCACTCCGTTTGCGGTTGCTTTGGGAGCGAAGGGGAACATCTCCCTGCTTCGTGCCATGGCAAAGGTGGAAGTGCGGACCGAAGGCTCAAACTTCCAATTGGACGAAATGTATGTTTATCGGGTGAATCGCACCGGAACCATTGCCAAGCAGGGCAGTATTATCAATAATCAGCCCATGGACGAAAGAGTGGTGGGAACAGTTGCAGGCAACAGTACGGGTTCCGTATATATTCCGGAAATAGCCGGTGTCAATGGGGCTGATGGAAAAGGTGAGACATTTATTGTCATGGGGGGTACCTATACTTCTAAAGATGGAGTTTCCAGCAAAAGATATTATCGTTTGGATTTCATCAAGCGCATTACGGAAGAAGGTGCGGGTGTACGATATGAGCCGTTGGGGGATATCGAACGTAATCATCGGTATATCTTTGATATTGACTATTTGACGGATGGTGCAGGCCATGGTGATTTGGATACGGCTGTCAGTGCTGACGCCGACAATCGTATCAGTGAGACCGAAATAGAAATGATTGTCATTGATGATAAGGATATCATGGATATCACGACGGACAACTATATTTATTTAGGTGTTACCGCAGGAAAAATCACAGCTTCCGAAATGGGAAATTATTATACCGCCCGTATCAGGGTTGTAACGAACAATCAGAATGGCTGGCAGATTGAAACCTTGCCTGAGGGTGTCAGTGTGACATTGGATAGTTGGAGGCCTGCACCGAGTGATGAAATAGAAGAAGTCAATTCCACATGGGTCTTTTTGGAGAAAGCCCAATATTCAAGCAAACAAGATGTATCCCTTTATATCTATAGTGGGAATATCCGGAAAACAATCCAAATTCTGATACCTTAATAAAAGGAGGATGTTATGAACAACCTGTTAGAAATCATGGACAAGGAATCATGCGGTAAATCGGAAGTTTACCTGTATGAAGAAGGTGGCCGCTGGTATGCCTACCATCGTTCGGCCCAGTTGTTGAAGAAACTCAGTGAGGCGGCATTGAAGCTGAAAGAGGTGTGTTCCTTCTACGGTGTCATGCTGGACAAGGTGGAAGTGGATTTGAACAAGTTGCTGAACGGGCCTTGGTTGGTAACCCTGTGTTCGGACGATGAGATGATGCTGATTAAAAACGACTAATCTATAGAATTATGTGCGAGGTGGTAATGATGTTGGAAAGGGAACTGAGCAATGACGGTTTGATATATATCTACCGGGAAGAGGATGGCAAGTGGTATGCTTATGAGCAGTCTGCTTTTTATCTGAGCCGGATGATACCTGGGCTTTCTTTAGGCCGTTATGTGATGGAAGATGCTTTGTGGCTGGCAAGGGCGGAAGTCGATGTAAACCGGATTCCCCAGGAGAAGGTCATCAGTCATAGCCAGTCCGAATATGTATTGCACTATACCCCGTACGATGGATTCCATGAGTGGCTGGCTGAGATAAAGTAAACGCAAAACCGATAAAATAAGCAAGGGCTGAAAGAGTGGATGGTACACTGTTTTCAACTCTTGCTCTTTTTTTATTCATCTCCGGATGGAGATGTGTTCAGCTCTGCTATCTCTTTCAATGTCATTTCTGTGGTCTTTGCTATGATGTCGGGGGCTATTCCAAGGGATTTTAGGTTGCGGGCTATCTCATATTGTTTTTTCTTCTCGCCTTCCTGTATCCCTTTCTGTATCCCTTCTTCTATCCCTTTTTGTATTCCTTTTTCTATTCCTTCCTGTATCCCTTTTTGTATCCCTTTCTGTTCAGCAGTGGAGACCACGCTATACCAATCGCGGTAGTTTTTCAAGCTGTCTTCGTATTCTATCAGCTCCTTTCTGTCAAAGTTGGCTATTTCGGCCGCTTTGAACAGGCGTTCGAATACTCTTTCCTGAAGGGCTACAGGCCGTTCCATCAACCGGGATAGATTGCGTAGGACAAACATCCATTTGTCAAACATCGTCTCCAGCTCATATTCCGTTTTGTTGAACTTGGGCATCTCCAGGTAGATGAAGGTCAATTTGTCATAGAATACTTTCTTTGTACGCATATCTACCAGCTTCACTTCGTGATGGAAGTAATCGTCGTCCTTATCGTCGAAAACAAAATTCAGAATGGCGACTGTATATACGGCTTTCAGCTGATAATTCCATTCACTCCCTTTTATTGCTTGTTCCCTTATAGGAAAAGTGGCGTAATAGATGCTTCGGTCCTTGAAAAAAGCTTGTTCCCCTTTCTGCATCTCTACCAGAAATTTCTCACCCTGTTCATTCTCACAGTAAATATCGAAAACGGCACGGCGGTCACGTTCTTGAGTCCCCAAATGCTCGCTATTCAGATAGGTAATCTCCTTGATGTGTTCTTCGCCATGCAATAATGCGTTCAGGAAGCTGATGAGCAGTTCCTTGTTCAGCTCCGTACCGAAAAGCAGTTTGAATGCGAAATCGGTATATGGATTTATGTATCGTTCATGTAACCCTTCACTTCCCATAATTCTTTCTTTTTTTTAGTTGTTCTACTTTTTTACAAAAAGTGGATGGCACTGTTTTCAGCTCTTGCTCTTTTTTTATTCATCTCCGGATGGAGATGTGTTCAGCTCTGCTATCTCTTTCAATGTCATTTCTGTGGTCTTTGCTATGATGTCGGGGGCTATTCCAAGGGATTTTAGGTTGCGGGCTATCTCATATTGTTTTTTCTTCTCGCCTTCCTGTATCCCTTTCTGTATCCCTTCTTCTATCCCTTTTTGTATTCCTTTTTCTATTCCTTCCTGTATCCCTTTTTGTATCCCTTTCTGTTCAGCAGTGGAGACCACGCTATACCAATCGCGGTAGTTTTTCAAGCTGTCTTCGTATTCTATCAGCTCCTTTCTGTCAAAGTTGGCTATTTCGGCCGCTTTGAACAGGCGTTCGAATACTCTTTCCTGAAGGGCTACAGGCCGTTCCATCAACCGGGATAGATTGCGTAGGACAAACATCCATTTGTCAAACATCGTCTCCAGCTCATATTCCGTTTTGTTGAACTTGGGCATCTCCAGGTAGATGAAGGTCAATTTGTCATAGAATACTTTCTTTGTACGCATATCTACCAGCTTCACTTCGTGATGGAAGTAATCGTCGTCCTTATCGTCGAAAACAAAATTCAGAATGGCGACTGTATATACGGCTTTCAGCTGATAATTCCATTCACTCCCTTTTATTGCTTGTTCCCTTATAGGAAAAGTGGCGTAATAGATGCTTCGGTCCTTGAAAAAAGCTTGTTCCCCTTTCTGCATCTCTACCAGAAATTTCTCACCCTGTTCATTCTCACAGTAAATATCGAAAACGGCACGGCGGTCACGTTCTTGAGTCCCCAAATGCTCGCTATTCAGATAGGTAATCTCCTTGATGTGTTCTTCGCCATGCAATAATGCGTTCAGGAAGCTGATGAGCAGTTCCTTGTTCAGCTCCGTACCGAAAAGCAGTTTGAATGCGAAATCGGTATATGGATTTATGTATCGTTCATGTAACCCTTCACTTCCCATAATTCTTTCTTTTTTTTTAGTTGTTCTACTGTTTTACAAAGATAACAATTACAAATGAAAATCGCTCTGGTTTGTCCGGCAAATTAATGGTATATGCCATAAAAAACAAGTCCGGTGTAATTTTGTGTTTTGGGGAATACCTGTTACCTTTGTCACTGGTTTTATGTGGTTTTTATATCTAAATAAAGAAAGTCTATGAGAAGAACGGATGGATGGATAGGAGTTTTGTGTTGTCTTTTTCTTCTTTTTGCCGCTTGCAACGGCAGGAAGCAAGAAGCCCGGCCGGCAGCCGGTACTGACAAGCCTTTCACTTTCACTTTGCCGGAAGTCCCTGTCATGTTGCAGGCTCCGGAAGACCGGCTGAACTTTGTGGTACAGCATTACTGGGATCATTTTGATTTCAAGGATACCGCCTGTATTCATGTGCCGGATGTCACGGAACAGGCTTTGGTAGATTACATGGACTTGTTGGGCCGTGTACCATCTTCTTTGTCGGACAGCTGTCTGATCCGGACGATGCGGCAGGCCTCGCAGGAGAAGAAAATAGGGGATTATTTTGTGGAAACTTTCCGCAGATATTTGTTTGATCCCAACTCCCCTCTCCGGAATGAGGAGCTTTATGAGCCCGTCTGCCGTTTCCTGGCTGATTCTCCGCTGGCCGATGAGGCTGCCCGGAGCCGGGCCAGGCATGACTTGCGGTTGATTGCCATGAACAGGCCCGGCAGTATTGCCGCCGATTTTACCTATACACTGCCTTCGGGAGCGCAGAAACGTATGCATGATATCCGCAGTCCCTACACTTTGCTATTATTCTATAATCCGGATTGCCACGGTTGTGCCGAGACACTGGCGGCAATGAGGGCTTCCGCCGTGCTGAACAGCCCCCGCATCATGAAGCAGGTGAGAATCCTGGCTTTCTATCCCGATGAAGACCATGAAGTGTGGGCGGAGCACCGGCATGAAATTCCTGACGGATGGATCAACAGCTATGATAAGGAACTGACGGTGCTGACCGAAGAGCGTTATGATTTGAAAGCAATGCCTACTCTTTATTTGCTGGATAAAGATAAAAAAGTGCTGCTGAAAGACGTGTCGGTAAAACAGATAGAAGATTATTTTGAAA
>ERZ778495.2175-NODE-2175-length-11614-cov-3.592006_pt1 | contig 11614 bp, 4 predicted proteins | sample MGYA00433100_ERZ778495 | MGnify/ENA primary metagenome ERZ778495 (study PRJEB29527, sample SAMN07138962) | mouse gut metagenome | material: feces | host: mouse | place: China:Nanjing | collected 2016-01-25 ...
GTTCTTCAAATTCGATATAATCATGAGGAGTATCCGTTTTCTTTGTACCATAATCCACTACCAAAGACCAGTCTTCGCCATTTGCCGAAGCATAAATCAGATAGCTCTGGTAAACTCCGGAGACAACCCCTTTTTGATTAGCTCCGTACTCATCGAAATTCACCTGAATGGCATGGATAGACGAAAGCCGTTGCAAGTCTATCTGTACCCACTCCGTATCACGGTTCGATTGGGCAACCCAAGCCGTACGAGCGTCCTCATCCACTATATTTTCTGCCGGACAGCCTTCCAGCGAAGAAGATACGCTCACTTTTTTCCCATACGAAAGCAACATCCAACCGGGTTGATATTCACCGGCGATCTGTTCTTTTCCTCCGGGTAGGAACATCGGATAATCCCCTAAATAGGTATTCGTAAACAAATAGCCGTCTTTATCAAAGCTGGACGGATAAAAAGAGACCCTACGTTCAAACATATGCCGGACGGAAATTGAATTGGTCGCGGCTTTCCAATAGTTCTCACTACCGGCCGTAAAGATACAACCATGCCCCGCCCCTCCGATAAAACCGGTCGGTTTATAAGAAACCGGACTATTCTCCATATAGGTAAAAGGCCCGGCCGGAGAAGTGCCGACATACACGCCATCGGCATACGATTTCCATTCCGTTCCGGGAGCGGCATATTGCAAATAATATTTCCCCTGATGAGCAGTCATCCAGGCCCCTTCGATATAAGGGCGACGGGAAAGCTCGTTCAACTCGCCAGTCCGTTCCCATCCATGATTTTCCTTATCGCTATTAAAACAGGCGACTACCTCTGTTTTAGCTTCCAATGTATTCAAGTCCAATACCTGCATATAAATAGGATCGACGGGGGAACAACCATAATACATATAAAGATTATCTCCTTCCACATAAAAAGCCGGGTCCCAATAAGACCAGATTTCTTTCACCGGTTCCCATTCTCCCTTTTCAGGAGCGGAGGAACGAAACAACATTCCTTTGCCACGTGTGGAACCGACATAATAAAGGAAGTCATCATGAACAAAAAGTCCCGGCGCATAATCTTCGATCGGCAATACGGAGTCAGTTATAAGCACATGCTTCCAATCTGTAAAATCGTCCGAATACCAGTATCCGGATGATTTGGAAGCAAACAAATAATACTTGTCCTTATAAGATACGACAACCGGATCGGCCGCTTCCCTAATTCCCTCTCCCCCGTTTATTTTCATAAACCGGTAATCTATATTCACCGGATTACAAAAAGTTTTCGGAGTGGCAGCAACCCGAGCTTTGATCGGTGCAGATTCGCCACAACTCATGAAAAATGGCAGTACTGCCAAAGATAACAACAACTGCTTCATCTGTTACCAATAGTTCTTCTTAATAAATAATTTTCACGTTTTTCCTGGCCTTCCAACCGGTACAGCACCCAACTATTGCCATCTTCCAATGCTTCCAGCCTCCAGTTATAAGCCGGATTCCGGAGCATCTTCCGGATGTGACGGGGGAAGGCGTTGGCGGCACGAGCGTCCTCCCAGGTGCGAATAGCCTGGAAGATACGATCCTTCTGCGGGCAACTTTCCACATCTTGCTGGTTCACCTTCAAATAATAAGTCGCACCATATCCGACTGCGATCGCTTCGACATGTTCGTACTGCTCGACGGTAGAGGTATCTTTGATCGCAAAGTTACCGCCGAAAGAAACAGGGAAGAAGTTGGAATAGGTCACATCGCGCAGATCCTTTCCCTGGCTCGTCGCGCTTCCCCATTCGCGGGTGTCGATATCGTACAAGTTACGTCCGCCGCCCACATTCCACACGCTCTGGTAATGCCAAGAGCCTTCCGACAGCGTTGCACCGGACACACGGATGTAAGGGACACCGGTTTCTTTCGCCCGTTCGAACATCCGGCGGAAAAAACGTTTTGTCGAATAATAGCCATGCCCGTTATTAAAAAGAAATTCCTGCCCGTCAAAATCATAATGGGCGATGTTGTTGATCCGGCACACATCGGCATAATATTCGGCTATCTTATCCTGAAGAGCCAAGTTCGGGATAATGCCGTCATAACCGTAGTTCACCGTAACCTGCAATTTATAAACCGGGTCGTTCTTCTGATGAACAGCCGGGCAAGTTCCCCAATACCCGCGTTTCACATTTTGCAAAGTATAAGGGGCGGAAGACGAAACGCCCTTATAATGGATCAATTCTTTTCCGATCTTAATCATATTCAAATTCTCGCAATGCCCTTCCCAACTGGCTATTTCGTCGAGATACTTCGGATCGTCCACCGTGATAACGGTATCGGTAGCCGTCAGGTCGTTCATCAAAATGCGTTTCTGCTGATAGCAAAGGCTGTCGCTCGGCACAGGACTCGCGTCCAGCGTACCGGGGGCCAGTGAGTTCGTGATATTCACCCGCCCTAACAACACTCCTTTTTCATTCGCCAACGCCCCGAATTCCTGATGGGACTTGTTTCCGTCATGAAAACGGAACGGTTTGTTTTCAAATCCCTTACCGTCCAAATATCCCTCATTTCCCCTGTCGGGGCGTAGAAATCCCTGGTCATAAGCGTAGATCGACTTGAAACCCAAACGGGAAGCATACGAAACAATGCTGTCGTACTGGTTGCCGCTTGTCATCAGGTCCGGCACATAGGCGGAAGGATCTTTGACCCACTTGCCGTTAACCGTCGGATAAGGCAAACCCTCCGACAAGACGATATTCTGAATGACATCCAACAACGCCGTACTGTCCGGGCTTCCCCACAAAGCGATCGAGGAACCGATAAAGTCGACACCCGGCACAGGCTCCGTCTCTATATGGTTCGGCGTATTGGCCGCCATATTGGGAATCAGGGAATAATAGACTTCCTTCGGTTCCGTACGGTTCCGGGAATGATAGTTCAGAAAGATACGTCCCTTCTCATCGACCGAAGCGGCATTGCCGTACATGATGCGATAATAAGGTTCTTTGTTGGCGTAGAACGCCACGTCACTGACGCCATCTCCTCCGAGTGTGAAGACCTGACCTTCATGCAGATGTTCGGGCAACGGATATTGCTTTGCATCCGGGGTGTGGATAATATACTGGAAAGGAGCGGCATCTCCTTCGACATCGGCTGTTCCTCCCAACGTATTGTCATCCAGCGCCAGGACCCCGATACTGTAATTCACGGCATCGCTCGTATCGCGGGCCACACCTATTATTTCGCCTAACAGGTTGTTGATGTTCGTGTAATAATCCCCCCACTGCACACAATCCACGCCGTTACGAGGCTCAAGGCTTATCAATGTCAACTTCAGATATTTGTCATGAGGAGCCAAAACGACTTCCGCAACCGAACCGTTCGGATAACCGAGCGTCAGAACATTGCTCTTTTTGTCATAATCAGCCTGCTGCGGATAGTGGAACATCTTTTTTCCGCTATCATACAAGGACAACAACGGAGAGGGCCGATCTTCCGGGCTAAACTCACGAGCGGGAGAGACTGTGATGTTTTTCATACTTGTGATATATCCCTTCCGGTCGATATCGACACTCAGATAATCAGTCCGGAAATTCCAGGAACGGTCAGCCGTACAACCATAGACCGCAAAAAGCGAGACAAGGCACGCTATATATTTCTTTTTCATATATTCTCTTCTTATCATATATCTTTCAGTTTATACAGGACGGTTTTACCAGACTTCACCGTCACCTTCCTGTTCCATTTCAAAAAGGCATTGTCCCCTAAAGGAAGAGACGCTTTTTCCGTATCTTCAGCCAGAACCGTGACTGTGGCATCGTAAGCGGTCGGATTCGTGATTTGCAGACAGATCTGTTTTTTATCATGCTTTACGATCCTTGCCCGGACATGATCGAAGACAAACAGGGCATCCGTGTCCGTACGGACATAAATACCCGGTATCTCCAAAGCCATCAAAGCGCCGTTCGTCTCGTTCCAGCCTGTCTTGCCTCCGTCACCACGGCTTCCGCGGCTATCGGCATCACAATAGGTCAGACGTTCCGTTATTCTACCATCAGGCTGGATACCTTCGGCATGGGCGTGGATGATGTCACGCAACAGACCGGCATATAAAGTATCGCCCGTTGCCCGATACAGTTTGAAAAGCGCATCTCCCGACTGCGTACAGAATCCGGGAGCGCCATGCTTGTTCTGCGTACTGGCCCATACGGCGCCGGTCAGATCCGCCCCCAACTTGGCAAGCGGAGTTTCTTCCGGCAAGCGGTAAGGAAAAGAGACCGTCCAGGTTGCACACAAATGAGCAAGATCGGCAGACCGTTGCAGATACAACCTGTCGCCTGTCACCTCATATAAGGTCATAAGCGAGATCATTAAAGCCGCGGCCGTCTCCGAATCCGCATTCTGCAAAATATCCCCGCATCCACCGGATGTAAAGCCAACCAAAGCAAAACTGCCATAATAAGACTCAGCCGCTTTACAGGCGATTTCCAGATAAACCGGTTCTTTAAAATAAACGGATGCCAAAGCAAGTCCGCCGGCAGCCATCGCCCCGCTTGTCGTATTGTAAACGGCAACCTCTCCGGTCTCCACGTTCACATAGTTGCCCCATGTCCCGTACCTTTCCCAAGTTGAAACGAAAGCGTCCGCAAGTTTCCGGACTTCCGTCTCCCAACCGAGAACAATTTCATTTCCCCGTCCCTGCTCTTTCAGCAAATTGAATTGTTTGACCATCCAATAGAGGATATCCGCATTTTTACGAATCAGGCCGATGCCCGGATTCAAGGCTGCGGCATCCCGGTACACGACTTTACCGTCTGCTCCAAGCACATCATAATAAAAACCGCTTTTCCCCTGCCCGCCAGGAAGAGCAAAATCACACGTGTTCTTCACTTTACGCAGATGCCCGGTATTACCTAAGACCAACATCGGAAAAGTGTTCATCAGGCCGCCGATCCATCCGTATGACATCCAGTCGGCATTCTCCGGACAATAGAACCCGGCCTCTTCCCCTTCATAATAGCGTTCATCTATATTTCGTACCATACGGGAAAAAACTTCGCTCATCGGCATCAGGTCACGGACCCCGCTTCCGGATACATACATCTTTCGGACTTGCATGAAACGAGCCAGCAAGCCAGGCACATCCCGGCAAGGGAAATCGATCTTCGTCACTCTCAACACGATCCGCTCTCCCTTTGCGACAGAAGCGCCCCGATCCGGGCTTTTACTAAAACCGATAAACTCAGGTTTCCGGGAACGTACTCCGGGCGCGCTGACAACAAAGGACGCAATATGCCTGTCCGGTGTCTCAGCAACCGTCAGACCATGATCCAGCACATGGCCATCCTGTTCAAATCCTTGTTCCGTCAACAAGGCAGAACCGGTTCCATTCCTGCGATCCAGCCAGACAATAGCCGGCGTAGCCACGTTGCACACGCTCAACTCCAACAACGAAGGAGAACCGAACTCCGGCGAAAGCTGCGGAATCGGATTGGAGGTCAGAGCAAGGTCCTGCCGGTAATAGTCGCTCTTGTCCAAGCCGGTCGCATATTTCCGGTTGACGATACGCTGCCGGTTCCCATTATAGACCGAAGCCGGAATCATCACATAATTATCACTGCTCCAATCATATTCGTCGAACGCTACTGCTACCCCGGCATTCTCCAATGCCTGCCGGGCAGTAAAAGTAAAGGTATAGGAAATGCCGTCAGTGACCTTTTCCTCCGTTGTCTCGACCGTCCAAGAGGTCGAAGCCGGGAGGATCGGCCGACAAGTTTCCAACCGTGCTTCCCGGTAGCTGCATTCCAGCAAACGGAAAGGAGGTGCGTCAAACGCGGGGACAGGTGCATTTTGCCCCGCCTGCGGCAACCAGCTTTGCGCCTGTGACATTCCAGCCAACAGGCACAAAGCAATTATCAGTGAAATTCTGTGGTTCATCTTTAATCGAATACTGATATTCTTTCTTTTATTTCAGGTTTCCCTTATTTCCCGTGGAACCGGAACCAATTGAAATCGGCAGCTCCGTCGACTCCTTCTTCCGCTGTTGAGAAATTGAAGAGAGCAAAACGATTTGCCGTCCAGGGCAATCCAAGTTCCATCTTGAGCACATTTCCCACAGGGGAGAAGTTCACTCCATCGAGGCTGTAATAAAAACGGGCTGTAAAATCCTTGTCAGTCACGCGAGTCCTTATCCAAATCTTATCCTGCCGGAGGTTCTCAACCGCCGTCTCGATAATTTTCCCGTCATTACACATGACGACTTTCCGGTTTCCACCTTCCTGCCGTACCGCGACATAGGCATACGGGAACTCAAAAACTCCGAAACCTGCCACATTGCCCTCCTTCAGATTCGAGATATCGACCTCGACCGTACCTTCCGAATTAGGTCCCTGTACCCGCTGTGTCAGCGTGTTCCGAGCATTTTTGAGATCAGTAGCCAAGGATGCTTTCAAACGCATATACCCCGGACGCTCGGATAGGGACCATTTCGCATGATCCGGATTGTGGTTCCACTGCCATTGCAGTCCCAATTTCTTACCATTGAATTCATCGCTCGTCGCCGGTGTCTTCACCTTATAAGTCTTGCCGACCTCCGGCTTCCGGTAAGTGATGGCGTCCTTTCCGTCAACACCCGGAACCGGCCAACCGTCCACCCATTTGACAGGCAACAGATGGGGAACCCGGCCGATCGCTCCGCGATCCTGCATGATGATAAACCACCAGTCGCCGTTCTTCAACTGTACCATTCCGCCCTGGTGCAGTCCGTTGGGCGGATATGAACTGTCGTCCTGTATAATCACCTTATGTTCATAAGGCCCGTAAATATTCTTCGAACGGAGGCAAACCTGCCAGCCTTCCGTACCTCCGGCAGGGCAAGTAATATAATACATCCCGTTTATCTTATAGACATGCGAACCTTCCATTCCGGCTCTTTTCCCGGACCCCCGGCTGTCATCCACTCCCTTGCTCCAGATCTCGACAGGCTTTCCTTTGACAGACTTCACATCTGCATTCAATTCCGTGACATATAGTTTATGCTGTCCGTGCACAACATACACTTTCCCGTCATCATCAAACAGCATACCCGGATCGTAGAGATATTCGGGAAAGACCGTCCGCGTCCAAGGTCCTTCCGGCTTTTCCGCTTCACATACGGAAAAATGGCCTTTTTCCGTTCCCCAGCCGTATGGCGTACAAAAAGCGACATAGAACTTCCCGTTATGATGGCGGATGGAACTCGCCCACGAACCGTTCAGATAAAGATTTCCGCCTTTCATGTCATAACGGGGATCTTCATCGTACCGGTCGACAGCATATCCGACCATCTCCCAGTTCACCAGGTCTTTCGATTTGGCAATCGGACAACCGGGCACATAGTGCATGCTGGTGGACACGAAATAGAAATCGTCCCCTACCCGTATCACATCCGGATCGGGCCAATCGCCCCACATAATCGGATTCGTAAATGTTCCGTCGCCATTGTCCGGCGTCCATACCTGTTGGGCTTCCATCGAAAGGATACTCATTCCGCAAAGGCAACCCGCTAAAAAAGCTTTTATTCTCATTGTTACAAATTGTTTTTTATTTTCTTATTTCTGCCATATCCCGGTAAGGAGCAATCTCCATTGCTTTCAATTTAGCCCCGTTGGCTGTTTGACGCAGCCCTATCACCAGTACATTTTTCTTTCCCGGTCCGAAGTCAAGCCAACATTCCGGCAGATAAAACTCACGCTGCGGACCCGCTTCCCAATGGCGACCGATGTTATGGCCGTTCAGCCACATAAACCCGTTGCCAGACGCATTGATCCGCGCCAGCCAAGGAATCCAGACGCTGGGTAGTCCATGACTGTGCATCGGCGCGGTCGGGGAACAAACGTTCGGCTGTTTTTCCATTTACTTGAACCGACACGATGTCTCGCGTGTACATGTTAAATAACAAGAAACGTTCTTTGGCTGCTTGACCGGCAGTCAATTGCACCTTCGAACGATATAAGCTGTAACGGAAATCATTTACCCCCAAATCGGACAAAGAAACCAAACGCAGCAATTGCATCCAATCAGCCTCGCTAAAGGCATCTTCCTTCTTTTGGACAGAAGCGATACGGACGGGAGCCGGCAAACGGGACGGGCGTAACGGCCGCATCTGTTCCTGCGGCCACCATTTTCCCTGCCGGGCCGACTTGCCTGCGGGGATCACCAATACTTTCGTTTCCAAAGCAGGCAGGTCATAATCGACATCTATCGGGTCGACCGTCATCATCTTGTCATCGCCCGTTCCGGAAGTTGCAATCAGTACTTTCTCGCCATGCTGGTTGATGTTATACATCGGCTCGGCCGGACGGTCCAGCTTACCCGGAACCAAGCGGGCTTTTCCTTTGACCGGATTCTTCGGGTCCGTATTGTGCAAAAAGACAAAACGAGTTCCATCGGTTGCCACCCGGACACCGCCAAACAACGATTCCACACCTCCTTCGACCGCACAGGGACCACCGGTCGAACGAACCAATTGCGGTTCGAAAGCCCGGATGAACTGCCCGATCGCCTTCGCTTCATAATATTTGTCGCCCAACGCGCCATTTTCGCGGATCGCCGCATTGTAGTCGTAGCTGGTAGTCATGCCACGCGCTCCCCATCCGGCAAAGTGCGTCCCGCCCAAAAACATATAATAGTTAATGCCGGAAGCCCCTCCCAACAATGACATCAGGCCTACAGCCTTAAAATGGCGTGCGTCCGAATAATGGTCTTCGCTCAAACGTCCCGTCACCAAAGAGAACCATCCTCCCTGAAGCTCGGTCACGAATCCCGGAGCATCCGGCTGCGCCTTTTTCAGATTGCTCATACGATAAGCACAATCTGGGGCGGAAGAAAGGCCGACATAATAGTTGTCACTATCGAACACTTGAGACAATTCCGGGTCCCGGCTGCTACGGCACTCGTTCGTCAGACAAGTGAAGATCGGAATATCCATGCCGCTCTTGCGGACAGAACTGTAAAGGGCTTTCAACAGTTTTTCCTTCCCGTCACAGCCATGATGGTTGTATTCGTTCTCGATCTGGATCAGGATGATCCCCTTTTCACCGACCGGCTTACGTGTGATCTGCTCATCTGCCACAGCTTTACAAACGGCATCGAACCAATGTTGCGACCAGCGGATATGCCGCTCATCCGCACTTCTCAGCCAGAACCCCTCCACACTCTCCGGACGATATTTAGCCAGCCAGCGCGGATAGCCACCACCCGAATATTCGGCACAAATAAAAGGCCCCGGACGGACGATCGTATAAAAACCGTATTCTTCCTGCGCCATCTTCAACCACCGTTTCAGATCGGAAAAATCAAAATGAGTCGTATCGCCCATACTAAGCGGCATAGTCCTTTCATGCCAGTTCCAGGGCACATAAGTCTCAACCGTATTAAATCCGGCCTCTTTGATCTGGCGGAAACGATCTTTCCACAATCCTTCCGGACAACGGAAATAATGGAACGCCGCGCTATAGACAAAGACATCCTTGCCTTCAATCGTCATGCACGAACCGTCATAGCGGACACGCTCCGGGTGAGCAAACTCCTTCTGTGCTAAAGACAGTTGGCTAATAAGCACCATTAAAGCAAGCAATATGCTTCTTGAGATATACTTCATATTTATCCTTTAAAAATTATAACATTTCCACAGTAAAACGGTACGTCAGCGAACCTTCGTTCCACATACCGAAATTCGTTCCCCAAAGATTGTTGCTCAGGTTAAAGTGAATGCCGCCACGTTTATCCGGATAGCGGGTCGAATAGTTGATGCCTCTCGCTTCCCCTACGTTGACCAGGAAAGCAGCCTCACTCCAGATACGGATCGTTCCGCCGGAAGTGACCAAATCGACATAGCGGTCTATGCCGTGCTGCTGTCGGTTCCCTTTCTCCACCACATCAAGCAGGTCAACCCTCGCCCCTGTTTTCTCGGCTACGAGCGAGACGATATCGTCCGCATTGAACGAAAGCCAATAGGCTTCAGGAAGACGGACTGCCGGTTTATTGAAAACCGTCAGTTCGATCTCCGCTTTTTTCCCATTCTTGTAGGCCAGGCTGTTCACGATCATCTTCTCCGGATACACACGTGCATCCACGCCTTCCTGCATTGGGAAAGACAGTTCACATAGCGTGCGCGTCCCTATCTTCTCCCTCTGCACTTCCCGTTTGACGACCTGTGCCGGCAAAGAGACGCTGACAGCCTTCGAACGGTCCAATCCGGTTTTACCCAGGTCATCCAGCGCCCAACCGTAGCGGGCACGCAGATAATTGTCCAGATAGCGATCGTAGTCATGGCTGTCATACATCTGGTAAAACAGACCTTCCACTTTTAATTTATCATTTTTCAGCAAAGAGAGTTTCCACGGTTCGGGCTGTACGTCGACCTTCTTTTTCGAAAAAGAAGGCAATACGGGAGAATCGATTTTCTTCATTTCTGCCAATGCCTCCTGTTGCAGGGGTTCAGGCAGGCAATTGATCGCTTCATAGATATACCAATCTATCTCTTTCCACGATTTTTCCACTTTTCGGAAGGGTTCGGTCGGACGGGCGGCAAGAAACAGATCCATGTCATATTTGTCCCAGTTCCGAAGATGAGTCTTGATATCCATCCCTTGCGTATGTTCGGCGATCAGCCCGAGTTCCACAGCGAAGTCCAAAGATCCGTCACTTCCGCAGTCCAGCTTTTTCTCCTTCAGCCACTTCGAATAGAGGGAAGAGAGCGCCCTGAATTTCGCCATCCGGACCGGAGCGCTTCCATATCCATAGATCCAGGTATCTCCTATCTCGGAAGTCACGACAGGCAGCGATCCTTTCATATCCAAAAGTTCCTGTGCGATTTCATTAAAGGAAGCGGCTACCAGTTGCGCCTTGGGATAACGCTTATGCAAGTTGGCGTAGATTTCTTTTACCTTTTCATACGAATGCGGTCCGTGGTTATCACCGGTAAAGTTGACCGATATGGCAGTCTTTCCTCCCGGCAGCACATTGTCGGAACCATAGTCCTGCTGGTAGACCAATATCAGTTCGTTCCCCTCCGGGTCCTTCCACCGGCAAAACTCAGGGACAGCCGGTATGGGAGATGCCGGATTCACCCCGATGTGAAGGAAACGGATACCGGCGCGGTTCAGTGGGGCAATGATGCTGCGGGTATGCCCCGGTACATCTGTCATCTTGGCTGCTATCGTCTTTTTGCCGTATTTCTCGTCCAATTTATGCGCCAGCAACAAATTGGTTTCCAGCAAATCCAGGTTCATCGACTCGGTTTCGACCGTATAAGGGACACCGTTCCAGACAATGTCTCCCTGCCGGATCGCCTTTTCCAAACGTTCCACATCGCGGTCAGAAGCCGTTTGGAGGTATTTCCAGACCAGCCAGGAGCCGGTTGTCCAAACATATCTTTCGCCGGAACGGTCCGCCCTCAACTTTTCCGCTACATCCAGTGCTTTCGGGATAAACTCATCAATATAGCGTTTTTCAACAACCGAACTCAGATCGGTGAACCCGACATCGAGGTGTGTCTTAAATACGACATAAACCTTCGAGACCTCTTCATTCACTTGTGCCTGCCCGGCACTTATCGCCAGGCAGTAACACAATAAAACTAATAAAAATTTAATAAGAGA
>ERZ778495.2177-NODE-2177-length-11610-cov-18.357594_pt1 | contig 11610 bp, 11 predicted proteins | sample MGYA00433100_ERZ778495 | MGnify/ENA primary metagenome ERZ778495 (study PRJEB29527, sample SAMN07138962) | mouse gut metagenome | material: feces | host: mouse | place: China:Nanjing | collected 2016-01-25 ...
TTTTGACAGCTTTGATATTTTATCATATCTCTTTTTGCTTGTCAAGAACTTTTTTGATTTTTTCTTAACTTTTTTCAGGTAATTGTTAAAAAAAATCTTTTTTTCTGAAAACTATTATTTTCAGCGTTTGTTGTCGTTTTCTTTTGCGACAGCTAAAATAGATTATCACATCTTTCGCTGTCTGTCAACTACTTTTTTGATTTTTCTCAAAGTCATTAACTTTCTGTCTCAACGGCAACTTTGATAGAATATCATGACTTCCATCTATTGTCAACACTTTTTTACTTTTATTTCTAAAACCAGTAAAAAATAGCTACCAGAACTCGCCGGTAGGCTTTTATAATAGCATTCTCTGCCAAATATGTCAATAACTAAACAGCAATTTTTTCAGGTATTTACCATCTTTTTCCATACCCGCTTACAATACACCTTATTTCGTCAAAAAGAGACTCCATTTCCCTGTTATCACCTGCCTGTCAACGTGTGTTTGGAAATTCATTCCCACAATCTGAGTACTATATCTTCGTCAGTATTGACAGCCGCCAAAACAAGCTTTGCCCTGGCTCGTTTCCCACGGAAATAAACGGGGATTCCGGCTGCATCTGCGCGCCAAAATCCCCGTCTACCGGTCTGTAAAAGTGCTGAACCGTTATCTTTATTTTTCAATCACTAATGCTTCATACGGCCTCAGCCTGATACTGGAAGCAGCTTCCTGGCCCTTATAGTTACCAACAAGCACCTTTTTACCTGCGAATTCATCCGGCATACTGAAGACAGTCTCTTCCTCTGTAAAATTGCAGATAACCAGAAGTTTTTCGTTGTCCAGACTGCGTGTATACACAAAAAGCTTTTCATCTTCCGGCATAAGAAGTTCATAATGTCCATAAACGATAATTTCTTTTTCTTTTCTAAGACGAATCAGTTCTTTATAATAGGAGAATACAGAATCCTCACGTTTTACCTGCTCCTCTGCATTAATGTCCTCATAATTAGGATTCACCCTCATCCATGGGGTTCCTGTAGAGAAACCGGCATTTTTGCCCCCATTCCACTGCATTGGTGTTCTGGAGTTATCCCTGCTCTTATAACGCAGATAGCGCATCATGGTTTCCCCGTCTATTTTTCCGCTGTCCACATATTCGTGATACGCGTTAATACTCTCGATATCACAGAAATCATCTACAGTATTAAATTCCATGTTTGTCATACCCAGTTCCTCGCCCTGGTACACATATGGGGTACCCTGCATCATATGCAGACAGGTAGCCAGCATTTTTGCTGAAACCTCCCGGTATCTCACACTGTCATTTCCAAATCTGGAAACGACTCTGGGCTGGTCATGGTTTGTCCAATAAAGGCTGTTCCAGGCTGTTCCTTCCAGCTCATTCTGCCATTTTGAAAGATTCGCCTTCAAGTCTGTGAGCTTTACCTTTCTGTCACTCCATTTTGAAAATTCACCGCCGTCCAGTCCCATATGTTCAAACTGGAATACCATATTCAACTCTGTCCCCTTCTCAGAGGCATACCTCTTAGCTTCCCGGATGGTAACGCCGGCACATTCACCGACGGTGAGCAGGTCGTACTTTGACAACACTCTCCGATTCATTTCCTGGAGATATTCATGGACATGAGGCCCGTTCTGCACATACGGAGACGCATCCCCATGAAGTCCGTCACGCACTTCACCGTCGGGAAGTCCCTCCGCCTTGGAAATCATGCTGATCACGTCCATGCGGAAACCGTCAATCCCCTTCTCACACCACCAGTTCATCATGGAAAATACTTCATCCCGTACTTTGGAATTCTCCCAGTTCAGATCAGGCTGTTTTTTGGAGAACATATGTAAATAGTACATATCTGTATTTCCGTCGTACTCCCAAGCGGGACCATTGAAAACAGAACCCCAGTTATTCGGCTCTCTGCCGTCTTTTCCCTCACGCCAGATATAATAATCACGATATGGGTTATCTTTGGATTTTTTACTCTCCATGAACCATGCGTGTTCATCGGAAGTATGATTTACCACCAGGTCCATGACAATTTTGATCCCCCTGGCGTGAGCCTCCCCCAGCATTCTGTCAAAGTCCTCCATAGTACCGAACTCTTTCATGATCGCCTGATAATCGCTGATATCATAGCCATTGTCATCGTTGGGTGACTGGTAAACCGGGGAGAGCCAGATAACATTGATCCCCAGTTCCTGTAAATAATCCAGTTTGCTTGTGATACCGTTAATATCCCCCATTCCGTCCCCGTTGCTGTCACAGAAACTTCTGGGATATACCTGATAAACTACACTCTCTTTCCACCATGCTTTTCTCATAATTATTCTCCTTTTTTATGCTTTCACCGCACCGTTGGTAACACCGCTGATAACCTGTTTCTGCGCAAACAGATAGAATATCACAATAGGCAGAAGGGCCAGCAGGTATGACGCAAAGGCCAGGCTGTAATCAGTTGCAAACTCCCCTTTGAACACATACTGTGCAAGCTGCAGGGTCTGGTTCTTCTGGTCACTGATGATGACCAGGGGCATGGTAAAGTCATTCCAGCACCATAAGAAAGTCAGAATTGCCACTGTGGCATTCATGGGCTTCAGGGTTGGGAAAATGACCTTGTAAAACATCTGGAAGGTATTGGCTCCGTCAATGGTTGCCGCCTCATCAAGTGCTGTGGGAATGGACTTAACATAGCCGGAATACAAAAATATATTCATAGGAAGACCCATGACAATATAAAGTATGATCAGTCCCGGTACATTATCCATGTGGAAAAAGCTCACCTGTTTTACCAGTGGCAGCATGATAATGTTAAATGGGATAAACATAGCGCTGATCAAAAAATAATAGATAAAATCATACAGCTTCTTTCCCCTGTTTCTTGTAATGGCAAATGCCATAAAGGAGTTGGTCACAATGGTTCCCGCAACAGATACCACGGTGATGATCAGCGTATTTCTGAATGTAACGAAAAAATTCGTCTTTTCAATAGCAGTCAGAAAGTTCTCAAAATGCAGTTTGTTGGGAAATGCCAGCACGGACTGCGCGATCTGCTCCGGTGTCTTCAGGGCGATCACCACGGTGATATATAGCGGAAATAAAATAGTAACCGCCGCAAGCGCAAACAGAACCACTGTAAGTACGGTATTGTTTTTCTTGTTCTTCAACATATCCTACGCCTCCCTTTTCTCTAAAACTCTTGTCTGGAACAGTGAAATCACAGCTATGACAATGAAGAAGATCACTGCATTGGCTGACTGGTATGCATACTGGGCACCGGAAAATCCCTGTTTGTAAATGAGTACGGATATGGACTGTGTGGAAGTGCCCGGACCGCCGTTTGTCATGGCTATGATCTGGTCAAATACCATGAGGAAGTTCTTCACACAGAGCACCATATTGATGGTAAAAAACGGTGCGATCAGCGGGAATGTCATCTTCCAGAAAGTCGTCCATCTACCAGCTCCGTCGATACTGCTGGCCTCATAGATATCGGTATCCACAGTCTGCAGGCCTGACATATAAATAATAGTATTAAAGGCTACTGCCTGCCATACTCCCACTACCAGAATACCAATCCAGGCCAAATTCTCCTGCCCCAAAATATTAGTGCTTAAAAAACCAATTCCCATTTTCTGTCCCAGGTCAGGCAGTACATTGGAAAAAATAAAGTTGAACACAAAGCTGACGATCAGTGCACTCAGCATATAAGGCAGGAAATAGACGGCCTTCAGTGCATTTTTGCATTTGATCTTTGCGTTGAGCGCAAGTGCCAGCAAAAGGCTTATGACATTGACCAGTATGGTGGCACAGATTGCATATTTAAATGTGAACTTGTAGGCATCTCCGATCGCCTCATCGCCCCACAGTTTCAGATAGTTAGTAAGACCCACAAAATCCCAGGTTCCGTATCCCTTCCAGTCTGTAAAGCTGTAGAAGATCCCTTTTAAAAAGGAAAATGTGTGAAAGGTGAAAAACAGTACCAGCATTGGTATGATGATCACCATATAAGCTCTGTTCTTTTTCATGATTCATCCCCCTAAAAACTGTTGTATTTGTCGTATTCTTTATCCAGTTTCTTTAAAAATCCTTCCACATCCCCCTGTTTGCTCACAAAGGTCTGCAGGGTCACTGTGAAATCAAAGCCCGTGGGATAATAATGGTCTGCAAAGTCCCCGATATTTCCCTGGGCAAACTTATCTGCAACACCTGCCACACTGACATTATCCTGCACCACAGTATCCACAGACGGGAACGCAAACTGGTCTTCTATATATGCCTTTACCTTTTCATCCCGGAAGATAAAGCTTATAAAATCCTTTGCCAGTTCCTCCTCTTTGGTGTCTTTATATACGGTGGGCATCACATCAATACCTGAAATGATGGCATTTTTATTTTCATCGTTGGTCACCGGCAGGGCAAACATATCAAGATTCACTTCAGGATTTGCTTTCTGAATATTGGGTATCGCCCAGTTTCCCTGGAACATCATGGCTGCCTTGCCGTTGGCAAAGTCAATATTTCCGTCATCGTATCCTTTTCCAAGAAGGTCCTCCTGGCCATACTGGGTGAGTGTAAGAATCTTTTCCGCTGCCTCCTCATGGGTACCCAGGAAAGTGGTCTTCCCCTCTCTTCTGTCAAGGAAAAAGTCCATTCCGGCCAGGTCATATGTCATCGGGATCCAAAGCGGCCCGCCTGTCCAGGAATCCTTCAAAGTGAAATAAAAGGGCTGTATCCCAGCGCTTTTCAGTTTCTCACACACATCCATCAATTCATCCCAGGTCCCGGGGATCTCAAGCCCCTGTTCCTTAAAGATATCCACATTGTAGATGATACCCTCTGCATTTGTGGCGTAAGGCAGGCCGTAGAGCTTCTCCTCCTGATCAGGATTCAGGTTGTAAACCTGCTCTTTGTAGGCTTCCTTAATCCTGTCAGCCTCCTCCATATCACTTAAATCCATAAGGATTTCCGCCTCGGACATATCCCGGAAGGTCATATCCCCTCCCATAAAAATAATATCCGGCACACGGTTCTTGGTCAATTTAGTCCTAAGCACGGTGGAAGCATCCGGCGGAGAGTTAAATTCAATGGTCACATCAGGATTCGCCTGTGTGTATTCATCAATAAAAGACTGTAGGATTGCCTGGTTCTCCATCTTTGTAGAAAAAATCTCCAGGTGGTTTTCTTCCTTTTTCCCGCAGCCTGTCATCAGCAGTGCACAGCCAGCAAGAGCTGCAGCGGCTAACAATCTGTTTTTCATATGTTTCTCCTTTCACTCAGCAAAAACAAAAGACGTTTTGCGCAAAACCTTTTCTATCTGTCACAAATTATAGCAACAAGATAGAATCTGCACAATAGGTTTTGCGCAAAACGTCTTTTTATACAACAAGCACTTGTCTTTTTTGTAGAAATTTACTACAATCTTTTTCGTTTGACCGAATCCCGAATCACCACTTCTACGGGAAGCCTCTCTTGTCCTTTGAATTCCTCCCCCTGAATGAGACTTGTCAGTCTTTTCACGGCCTCCTGCCCTTTCTTCATGATATTCTGGCGGACTGTGGTAATCTCCGGTCTGCAGATCTCCGCATAGGGACTGTCATCAAATCCGGCCACAGACACATCCCCGGGAATCTCAATCCCCTTATCCTGCAGAAAATGAATAGCCTCCAAAGCGTAAAAGTCTGAAGCAAAAAAGAGCACGTCACGGCTCTTCAGCTCCTCCAGATTATCCTCCAGCCATGCCTTCCGCAGCTCCCTGTTCTCCGGCATGATCTTTCGCCCTGCCAACGCACCTTTCGCTCCGTATTCCCCTACAGCTCTCTGTACGCCCAGCCACCGCTCATGGTCCACGCCCACGTCATTGTCCGCAAGGAAGAGGATATCTTTATGCCCCTCCTCCGCCAGGAACCTTCCCATTGCATAGCCGCCCTCAAAATCCTGCAGACCGATATTGGCAACCTTTTTTTCTCCATAATAATTGTCAATGCTCACAAGGGGAATCTGACATTTCTCACTCAGTTCCAGGTTTTCCTCTGAGGACAGCCCAAGAGTGATAAGCCCTTCCACTTTCCAGGTAGCCGCCAGTTTCCAGCTCTCCTCCTGGGAATTTGCCAGGTGGAAAAGCATATAATAATTTTGTCTGTAAATCTCCAGTTCCAGAGAGTTGAGTATAACACTGGTGAACGGGTCTGAGGCAATGCTCCTGCGCTTCCCCTCTCTCTCCCCGATCAGCACACCGATCAGCCTGGAACGGTTTTCTGCCAGCATCAGGGCACTCATACTTGGAATGTACTGGTTCTTTTCCAGAATCCTCTGGATCTTGTCAATATTGGCCTTGGAGACCTTCTTCGTATTTCCATGAATAACATTAGAGACAGTGGTTGGACTTACCCCGGCCTCTCTTGCGATATCTTTTATCCTAACCATATGTAAAATTCCTTATACCCTTCCAGTAATTCTATATTTTCATAAATCCTGACACGAATTTGAGAAGCAGATTGGAATCATAGAGCCACTTTGTAATGTGATTCTCCTTTGCCATCTCCACAGCCGTTCTTCCCCAGTCTGTACTCCAGAACAGAGTAATGACAAGAAAAAACACCCAGACAATGAGCAGTCCCTGAATGCATCCTGCAGCAGCTCCCCCGGTCCGGTTCAGCAGACTCAGCACCGGCAGACTGAAGATACTGTCAAGGGCCGCCACCGCAAACTGCAGAATCAGGGAAATCACAAAAAATGTCACCAAGAATGACAGACTGTTGACGATCATATGGGCAATAGAGGAGGACAAATATCCGGCAAAAACATCCGCCAGAGAACTTCCGTAGGACTCCCCGCTCTCCTTCAAAATACTTTTCATACTCTCCGGAAGCGGCAGCTTTTCAATGAACACTGTCTGGTCCTGCTCTCCCAGTTCTCCCTCCAGCCCAGCGGCTATGGATTCACTGCATTTTTCCTCGATCGTATCATAGATTGGCGTTTTCTCCTCCACAAAATCAACTACATAGGGGTTCAAAAAATAGACCAGCACTATGCTCACAAGGATAGAGAACATAGCCGCAACGGTCCGGATAAACCCTCTGCGTATACCATTCATAATACATAACACAAATACGGCAAGTACAATAATATTAAGCCAATTCATAATTTTCTCCTGTGTTGAAACCATGTAACTGTGAAGGTACTGAACAGTTACAAATCCATCAGATAAACGAAGCTGCCGCATATACGCCGGCAGCTCCCACATCACTTTATCTATTTTAATTTAATTGTCTTGATACCATTCTCAGACACGAGAATATACCGGTTGGAATCCATTTTAAAAATATCTTTAATAACACCTTCGTCCATATTTCCATTGAACTTCTCAATTCCGCTCATGGAGTACATGGACACCTGGCTGTCATTGTTCATAATGATCATATCATCACTGATACGAATATTTTTATATTCCATATTAAAACTGCGGCTGAATTTTTCTTTTCCGGAAAGGTCATAAACTGTCATTGTGTACTTCTCATCCTTTCCGCCGCTTTTAAAGACAAGCCCCACATATTTTTCATTATAAAATGTGCTGACTATGTCTGTCTTTATTTCTTTTTTGGTCTTCTCCTTTGGCACGCTGCTTCCCTCATATATGGAGAATCCATCATCCCTGAAAGCCGCAGAAACATTGCCGTCCAGATATACCACCTGCGGAACCACTACACCCTCATATGTAAATCCGGCAACTATATTGTCAATCTCGCCCTGCCCTTCATCCCCAAAATTATAAAAGGCCACATAACTGGTTGTCTGCCCATCCTCCACATAGAGATAGGAGATCATGATCAGCTTTCCGTCGGGGGAAACTGCCAAATCCACCGGATATCCGGGGCTGTCTATTCTAGTCTGGTTTTCTGCGATCAGACTGCCGTCCGTGGCGTAGAAATCAATCCATGTCTTCTCTCCGTCCTGGAGAATGGCTGCCACGACACCACTTTTTGCTACCCTTGCCTTGAGGATCGGCATACTGGTCTCCACAGCGCCCACGGGGGCTTCTTTCTTAAAAATATACATCAGTGTGCCTTCCTTGTCAGCCACCACTGCTGTCTCGTCCCGGACATCTGCCACAGGGTTTGTCATCTCATAACTCTGTTTCCAGACTGTCTCCTGCTTCTGGTCCAGCAGCGACGCGCCGTCTGAGGCGTACTTGAGTACACAATCCCCAAGCTGGACATAACCGGCTGACTGCACATCCTCATTCTTGGCTGAGGACTGTACGGAATACTTGTGATAAGTCCTGCGCTGGATCACCACCACCGCCATAATGATGACAGCTATGACCACCAGGGCAGCCACCAGTATGCGCTTTAGCTGCTGTCGTCTGCGTCTGTGGGACTTTCTTTTATGGCCGGAGGCGGGTCCGGCTTTTTTAGAACTGCTCATATTTTCTCTTTTCTCGTTTGTCTTATTGTCTTCCATTCACTCTTCCTTATCGAATCTGTAACTGTTTTTGGCTATTATAGCACAAAATTCTACGGGAGTAAAATTTTTTGTCCCGGGAAAATAAAATCTTCCGGTGACAGGCCGTTTAAAGCACAGATATCTTTAATTTTGGAGCTGCTTCCATAATATCTCATACTGATACTTGTGATGGTGTCGCCCTCGTGAATGGTGTAAGACTGGTGCGTGGAGCCTGCTGCCTGGCTGGAATCCTCATCATCGCCGTCCTTCTGTTCTTTCTCACCGTCTGTACTGCCTTTGCTGTCAGACTGGGTGTCTGGTTTGGTATCTGGTTTGGATGTGTCCTTGTCGCCGGCATCCGCCTTTTCGTCTGCGGCGCTTTCATCCTGCCTGTTTCCATCCTCTGTCCCTGTCTGATCTTCCGGATTTTTCCGGCCGTCAGAAGCGGCATCCGCGGCATCGGCCGTATTATCTGCTGCCTCCGTATCTCCGCCGCTTTTTTCGGCATCTGTGCCTGCAGCATTCTGGTCCGCCCCGTCCTGACTGTCCTCTTTCTGATTCTCAGATACCAGGCCATTGACCGGCTTAGTCTCAACCAGTTCTTTGCCGCTGTTTTTTTCATCCAGCTTGGAGATTACCGTCTCCGTGTTTTTCAGCTTGTGATAATCATTGAGATACAGGACTCCAACAGCCAGTACAGCCACCATCATACACACACTGGCAGTCTTGAACACAGGAGTATTCTTTGTCTGTTTATTTCCTTCAGACTTCACCTCCACCTTTTTCCGGAAGGTCTTTACTGCCTGGTCGCTGACCTGCTCACTCTTTGTCTCGGCCTTGTCATTCTGGGCCACGAGAAAATTCTGCATAGGCTCATTTTTTTCATAATAGATGTAAAAGCCCGGCTGTCTGGACAGTTCCCCGTCCTCGTATCGGTAAAATGCTTCTTCTTTTTCAAGGGGTTCCATCACCATGAGAACCTTGTCATTGCCGCCGAAATGATCCAGATGGGTCCGGCAGATGACTTCGTGAAGTTCCATGGAGCATCCCGGAATGGACAGATACCATCCCACAATTTCCTGATCCGGAAAATATTCCTTGTTCTTCTCATACACGTGATTCCAGATTTCCCTGGTAAAGGAAAGGTGTTCTTCAGTAATTTCCATGTCAGGAAGCACAACAGCACTTTTCACAAAAAGGTAGGAAACGCCGTCTTTCCAGTTGGCCTGTCCCAGAAGAATTGCTGCTTTTCCTTTGGAAGAATTCCCGGAAGAGATTCTACAAAGGTAAGTGTACGCATAATCTTCTATATAGATTTTTTGTGTTTCGTTGACTTCTCCTATCTGGCGTATGTTGTTGGGGATGCGGAAGAATCCTTCGTTTCCCTCAGGCTTTTGTTTTTCTTTTTCGTAGACTATTTCTATCATAAAGATTCACCCCTTTGGGCAACAGGATAGCATGAAAAGTCTGCGAAATTTAGCGGATTAGGAAAGGTACATGCCTTTTTTTAACGACAAACATCCCGTTAAAAAGACAGGATAAAGAGAGGTAAAAACGGACAAAATAGGGGAAAGAAAGGATGGATAAAAATATGGACACACACCTTGATACGCCCGTTTACTATATTGAAGGCCGCACAGACCGGGCCGGTAATAAGATCGGCTCCCTGCTCACCGAACTATACGCCAAATCCGACAGCAATTTTGAAGAACTGGTCTTCCTCTGCATTGGAAGTGACCGCATCACCGGCGACAGCCTTGGACCGCTCATAGGCCACCGCCTGGCAAAAGAACATCTGAACCGCTGCTGTATATACGGCACCCTTGCCAATCCTGTCCATGCCTTGAATCTCCAGGAGACTGTGGAATCCGTAAAAAAAGAACACCCCAACAGCCTGACGGTAGCCATTGACGCCTCCCTGGGATCCAAAAAGCACCAGGGGTTTGTCACTGTGGGACAAGGCTCCCTGGAACCGGGCCTGGGAGTAAAAAAGAAGCTGCCCCCTGTAGGTGACATATCCATTACCGGAATCGTCAATCTGTCGGGAGCATTTGAACACTTTCTACTGCAGACAACCCGCCTGTCCACTGTCATGGAACTGGCGGATGCCATTGTCTCAGGAATCCTGGTAGCGCACCGTCAATACTTCGGCACGCGCCGCCCTTCTCTTTTGGCTTTCTTCCATCCGGAGGAGGAACGCCGGCGCAGCTTGACAAAATTAACCCCGCTGTCCGCAGAGTCCGCGGCTGCCAAGCCGAAGGGAAGTTGATAATCCTGGTAATGATAGTCTTCTCCGAAGACCTTTTTCATCAGCCGTTTTGCCATATAATAGATTCCCCTTGGGAACCAGGCCCGGTAATAATATCTGCCGATCTCACAGGTTCCGCAGTATTTATCCGTCAGGGTAATGATCCATGTCTCTCTGTGCATGGGCGGAACCGGGGTTACAGGAAACATATGCTTTAAGATCATTTCCTCTTCCAGCTTGTTGAGCTGGAAGTATTTTTTTGCGTTGTGCAGAGCCGCATGGGGATGGGTCATGGCATGAACCGGATCACCTGTCTTTTTCCTGTGCCCTCTCCAGTCGTAGAGAAATAAATCGTGCAGCATCCCGGCTCTGGCTGCTGACTTGGCGTCCAGGCCGAAAAATTTGCAGATCCGGAAATTATAGTAGGCCACATTAAGGCAGTGCTGGTAACAGCTTGTCTCACAGTGATGGGGATAATCCTTCATCCTAAGCACATAAGGGTGATGGACCAAATCCTTAATGCACTCATAAAACTCTTCATTCCCTGCATCCTTCACCGTGCTCGCACGGGAGGAATCCCTCCTGAATAATCCCTTATGCTTCATATATTTTATACTCCTTTATACCCTTTGTGTGTCATGATACTGAATTCCGGGCGGCGCTTCGCCCCTCCTGTCATTACAAAAAGGGATGTCCCCAGCGGCGACATCCCTCACTTTAACCAGGTTTCTAACCTGATTGTAAAACATCTCTTATTTTTTGTAAAGGCCTATACGAGCGCCTTAGTATTTGTCCTATACGAATACCTTAGTATTTATCCTATATAAATACCTTAGTATTTATCCTATATAAATACCTTAGTATTATCCTATATAAATACCTTAGTATTTATCCTATATAAATACCTTAGTATTTATC
>ERZ778495.2181-NODE-2181-length-11592-cov-4.333969_pt1 | contig 11592 bp, 7 predicted proteins | sample MGYA00433100_ERZ778495 | MGnify/ENA primary metagenome ERZ778495 (study PRJEB29527, sample SAMN07138962) | mouse gut metagenome | material: feces | host: mouse | place: China:Nanjing | collected 2016-01-25 ...
GCTTCTCCAAACTGTTCTTCGCTCAATTTGGCTCAAGCCGTTCTGCTCATACTCTATGAAATTTACCAGCTTGCGCCTGAAAAAAGAAAAATGCGTCAAAAAGACAAAGGGGCGATTTCCCGCAGAATAAACAGCGCCGAACGGGAACTTCTGCATGGCAAGCTGAAAACAGTTCTGGCAAGGCTTGATGTCATTCAAAAAAGCAATCCTGATTATTTCTTCATTCCCATGGCGCATTTTTTGGACAGAAAAGAAATACGCAGGCATGAGATGGATATGCTTTTGGGAATATGCAGACAAATCGAACGCCTGATAAAAACAACGGAATGATATGAAAAATCTTATTGTTCAAGCCCAGCGCCTCGGCGATTTAGTCATGACCTACCCGCTTTTTATCTGGCTGAAAAAGCAGGATGACAAAGAAATTTTTGTCTTGGCGGAAGAAAAATTTTATAAAGAGCTTTTACACATTTCTCCGCTTGTTACCTATATTCCGACCGACAAAATGGCGTACCTTAAAAATTTTTCCTATGATACCGTTATTAATTTAAGCCACAGGGAAGATACCGCAAAACTCGTAACCACCCTTGATAAAAATAATTTTTACGGATTGGAAATAGAAAACGGCTGCAAAAAAATTTCAGGAAAATGGCAATTATACAGAACCTCGCTCACCCACAACAACCACTATAACCGTTTGCACTGGGCTGATTTGAATGCACTGGACTGCATAGACCCTGCAATCATGCATTCCACAAAATGGAAAATCCCCCAGGGACGGCAAAACGGAAAAATCGGTTTATTCGTTGGCGCAAGCGAGAAAACAAAACGCCCTAGCGTCGATTTTTGGGCAGAGCTGGCTTTCCAACTGTGCAAAAAAGGCTACGACCCTGTTTTTATCAGCGGTCCGGGCAACGAAGAAAAAAGCATTGCCTATGCTGCCGCAAAAAAAGCCAACATTCCGCACGGCGTTATTGCCGGTTCGCTCAGCATATTTGAATTGATACATTTTTTGGAAACCCTGCAATTATTTATCTGTCCCGATACCGGACCTATGCATATCGCAAGCTTCGCAAACGTTCCGACCCTGAACCTTTCCATCGGTCCGGTGAACCCATGGGAAACCGCCCCGTATCCCCCCTATCATTACGTGCTTCGTTCCGGCATTTCCTGTTCCGGGTGCTGGCAATGTACAAAAGAAGAACAGTTTTGCAGAAGAGCTTTTGTTCCCCATAGGATTGCAAATCTGGTGCACAGCTTGCTTCTGCAAAAACCTTTGCCGAACATTCCCTCGATAACCCTCTATAAAACAGGCAGAAACACTCTCGGTTTATATGAACTGGAACCGATTTTCGGCGAAAAGCACTATCATTCCCTGCAAGCTGATTTTTGGCGCTCTTTCTTTTTATACGTTTTATCAGAAAAAAGCAGCCGCTATCTTCCGGCTTATGAAAAAAGCAAAGCGGATTTGTTTTCCGCCTTGCCCAAACTGAAGCCTGTCATGCAGAAAGGACATATTAATTTGATAAAAACGCTTGTCATGACGGAAAAAACCAATTCAATATTGGAACCGGAAGCGTGGAAACAATATCCGCCTTTATTGCGTCCGCTGACAAGCTATATTCAATTGCTTTTGGAAAACGGCAATTATTCAAAAGAAATACGTTTAACCGCCATGAAACTTTCAGAAGAATTTCGCAATGTCTTACAGTGACGCTTTATATTCTTTCGCCTTTTCAAAAAGCCATGTGTGAAAAAGCAGGTTTTCCGTCAATTCAGGGTGAAAAGCCGTCGCTACGATGCTTTTTTCCTGCACAGCCAAAATCCGCCCTTTTCTCTGTGCCAAGATTTTCACATTTCCGCCCGCTTGCGCAATTTGAGGTGCGCGGATAAAAACAGCGGGGAAAACGCAATGTTTCTCCGTATCCTTTTCAGAAAAACAAGGGCAAACAATATCCAACTCTTCCGTGAAGCTTTCCTTTTGCCGTCCAAAAGCATTACGGTTTACGGCAATATCAAGACAACGCAGCCGAACTTGCTCTTCAAAACCAATGATTTCATTGCTGAGCAAAATAAGCCCCGCACACGTTGCAAAAACCGGCATATTTCCTTGAATTAATTTCACAAGCCTATCAAGCATGGCGTTTTGCACAAGCAGCTTCGCCATGACGGTGCTTTCCCCGCCGGGAAGACATAAACCATGAAGATTTTCCATATCGTCCGAACAACGGATTTCCACAGGTTTCGCTCCCACAGCATATAAAGCCAGGCAGTGTTCCCGAAAAGCTCCCTGCAAAGCAAGCACGCCGATACGTACCTGCTCGTGCAAAGGAATATTTTCAACTTCTTCAATTTTCTTTTGCACATGAATTGAAGATAAATGCGTCAACATAATCCCTCCGTTACAAACAAAAAACCGCTTCTTACCAACCGCGTTCCTGCATGCGTTCGGAAGGTGCGATAGCTGAAATTTCAATACCATGCATCGGAGTTCCAAGCCCTTGCGAAATTTCAAGAAGTTTTTTCGCGTCATTATAATAGGTTACCGCTTCAACAATGGCTTTTGCCTGACGGGCGGGATCGGAAGATTTGAAAATACCGGAACCGACAAACACACCGTCACACCCCAGTTCCATCATAAGGGCGGCGTCGGCAGGCGTTGCAATTCCGCCCGCGGCAAAATTCACAACAGGCAATCTGCCTTCTTTTCTTGTTTCAAGGGCTAAATGCAATGGAATCGCATGTTCTTTGCAAAAATATACGATTTCATCTTCCGGCAAAGCGCAAAGGGCTCGGATTTCTTCATTGACAATACGGATATGTTTTACCGCTTCAACAACATTTCCCGTTCCGGGTTCCCCTTTGGTGCGGATCATGGCGGCTCCTTCCCCGATTCTGCGCAGAGCTTCCCCCAAATTTCTCGCCCCGCAGACAAAAGGAACGTTAAACGCTTGCTTATTGATATGAAACCTGTCATCAGCAGGCGTCAACACTTCACTTTCATCAATATAATCAACTCCAAGTTCTTCTAAAATCCTTGCTTCCGCATTATGTCCGATTCTCACTTTCGCCATTACGGGAATGCTGACGCAATCCATAATACGTTTCACAAGGCTTGGGTCAGCCATACGGGCAACACCCCCTTCCTTACGGATATCAGACGGAACGCGTTCAAGCGCCATAACGGCACAAGCACCCGCTTCCTGGACTATATTTGCCTGTTCTTCATTCGTAACGTCCATAATAACGCCGCCTTTAAGCATTTGAGCCAAACCGCCTTTTAAAATTTCTGTATTCATGATATGCTCCTTATTTTGATTTTTTGTATTATGAACGGCATGACAAAACTTTCCAGTTTTTTCATTTTTCCTGAAACAATTATTATTATAATTGATACAATTCTATTTTTAGCTATGACAATATATAAAAATTTTCCTTATAAATCCAATATGATATATTCAGTCAAAAATTTTCTTGACCTTTTGTATAAGAACACTATCATGGCAGTATGCAAATTGTCACACTCATACAAGAAGAACTGGCTGAAAATCCGCAGCTTCCTTTTTATCTGAATTTTATCAAAGCCCTGCAAAAAGGAATTGCCGACAATAGTTTGCCCGTCAGCTCCGGTCTGCCTACGCACAGAAAATTAGCGGAAGAACTTTCCCTGAGCGTCGGCACCGTAACAAGAGCATATAAGGAAGCGCAAAAACATTCTTTGATATCTTCCGTTATTGGACGGGGAACTATTATTTCCAAGCCTTCAAAGCATATTGATATTGTGAATGAACAACAAAAATACTATGATTTGAGCTTTGTTTCGCCGTTTGAATATTTAAATCCGAGCTTGGATTCCGCCCTTGAACATATTGACATTCAAGATAAGGAACTCCTTAAATATCATGAACCGAGGGGCATGCTTAAGCATAGGAAAACCGGAGCGCTTTGGGCAAAAAATTTTGGATTGACGGTTTCCGAGAAAAATATTTTGGTTTGCGCGGGAGCGCAGCACGCCTTGCTCTCCCTGCTCATCGGACTTTTCAGAGCGGGAGATAAAATCGCGGCGGAAACGATAACCTATCCTCTTTTAAAAGAAATATGCCAACGCCTTTCTTTACAGCTTGTGCCTATAAAAATGGACGAACTGGGCATTATTCCGAAGCATTTCGAATTAGCCTGCAAAAATGGCGACATAAAGGGTTTATACCTCATGCCCTCTTGTCAAAATCCGACACTTTCGCAAATTCCGGAATTCAGGCGTCAGGCGCTTGTTGATTTATGCAGAAAGTATGATGTGAAAATTATTGAAGACGATGTCTATGCCCTGTCCTTGGAACAAAAGCTTCCGCCTCTTGCAAGCCTTTGTCCTGAAAGAACATTCTTCATCGCCTCAATCAGTGAGGCCCTGAGCGGGGGCTTACGCATTGCCTATGCCGCTTCCCCTGATGAATTTGTGCAGCGCATAGAACAAAGTATCGGTTATAGTATTTCCATGGCGGCACCTCTTATGGCGGAAATTGCAAGTTATTGGATAGAAAGTAAAATTGCGGAACAAACCCTTTGGGCGAAAAAAGAAGAGGCGGCAGCCCGAAATGTTTTAATCCGACGTATTTTGGACGGATTTTCCCTTGAAACGAGGAGTACGGGATTTTATGCATGGCTCAGTCTTCCGCCTCCGTGGACCAATGAACATTTCACCGAAACAGCCAAAAATAACGGTGTTCTTGTTGCCGACTGCTCGCATTTTTCCCTGCTTTCCCCTCCTGCAAAAAACGCTGTCAGACTGGCTCTCGGAGGAATTGAAAAAAGGGAAGATTTAACCAAGGCATTGACTGTGTTGGCAAAAATTCTCCATTCGTCAATATAATCCAAATAAACAACAGATTCAAAAAGGAAATATCATGACTGCACTATGCCTCGCCACACCGAACCATGCCGGGCTCATTGTCGATTTCATGCATAAACTCGGTGAATTTCAAAAGATGAGTTCTGCCATAACCGTAACAACGGAAAAAATGGAAAAATTGCTTCAAAATAAAGACGGTGAAGCCGTGCTTGCGTTTGCAGACGGCACCCCCGTTGCTTTTGCGTATTTCTGCAAACACAGTTCCGCCTTTATCGGGCATACCTGCCTTTATATTGACGCCCTTTATGTTGAGGAAAATTTCAGAAAACAAGGCATTGGCAAACAGATTATGCAATTTCTTGCAAAACTCTGCAAAGAACGGGGCTATGCCCGTATGGAATGGGGCTGTCTTGACTGGAACACCGATGCATGGGATTTCTACACAAATCTAGGCTCTGTTCCTTTTGAAATATTGACTATCCACCGCCTTTCCGGTGAAAGCTTAGAAAAATTATCGCAATAAGTTTAGCATAATATAATCATACCGTTACAAACATAAAAAGGGGCATTTCGCCCCTTTTTCAATACTTGCGCAACACCCGCTATTCTTTTTCCTGATCTTCAGCCGGTTCATCCTGCCGTTTCGCCGTTTCCGGGCGTCCCTCAAGAATATTTTTATGTCCGTAAATGATTTCATCAATGACTTCTGGTCTTGCAAGGGCTGTTGTGTCGCCGATATCGTCGTAAACATTGCCCGCGATTTTACGCAGCATTCTGCGGATGATTTTTCCTGACTGCGTTTTCGGCATGCTTTCCACAAACTGGATATATTCAGGAGAAGCAAGCGCGCCGATATTTTTACGAATCGCATCTTTCAAAAGTTTTCTGATATCGTCGGTCCATGCGATGTCATCTTTCAAAACAACATACGCGTAAATGGCTTCACCTTTTATTTCATGCGGCATGGAAACAACCGCTGCCTCGGAAACATACTGATTGGCGGTCAAAACAGCCTCGATTTCAGCCGTTGACAAACGGTGGCCGGAAACATTGATATTGTCGTCCATACGTCCTAAAATCCAAAAATAACCGTCTTCGTCAATTTCGGCGCCGTCACCGGAATCAAAATAACCAAAGCGTTTGAAATAACTTTGATATTTTTCTTCATCGTTATAAACGCCAAGCATCATGCCGGGCCAAGGCTTACGGATAACCAAGTGCCCCGCTTTCGTATTTTCATGATTCACGTCTTCCCCGTCTTTTTTCGCGTCACCCATGACAACCGCGTCAATGCCCGGCAGAGGGAAAGAGGCTGAACCGGGTTTCAGCCTTGAAGCATAAGGAAACGGGCTGATCATTGCCCCGCCTGATTCCGTTTGCCACCATGTGTCGACAATCGGAAGTTCGCCTCCGCCGATGACTTTATGGAACCATTCCCAAGCTTCGGGGTTGATAGGCTCACCTACGGAACCGAGCACGCGCAGGGTGCGCAAATCATAGCGTTCCGGCCACGCTTCCCCCATACGCATAAGGGAACGGATAACCGTCGGAGCCGTATATAAAATATTCACGCGGAATTTTTCTACGATACGCCAGTAACGGTCCGGTTTCGGATACGTGGGAACGCCTTCGAACATAAGCGTTGTCGCCCCGAGAGAAAGCGGACCGTATACGCCGTAAGTATGCCCCGTTATCCAGCCCATATCCGCCGTACACCAATATACGTCGTCATCACGCATATCAAAAATCCATTGCGAGGTATGGGCGGCATACGTCAAATACCCGCCGGTTGAATGCAGAATGCCTGAAGGTTTGCCCGTACTTCCGCTTGTGTGCAGGAGGAAAAGCGGATCGTTCGCATCCATGGGCACGCAGGGAAAATCAACGTCCAAAGTAAAATCTTCCACTAAATCATGCCACCAAATATCACGGTTTTTAACCATATTCACATCTTGCATGTTCGCATGATGAACAACCAAAACATGGGCGACAGAAGGACATTTTTCCAAAATCGGGTCCAAATTCGCTTTCAAAGGCTTTACGGAACCGGCACGGATTACACCGTCAGCGGTGATGACGACTTTCGCCTTGGAATCTTGAATACGGCTGCGCACGCCGCCTTCCGCATAGCCTGAAAAAATCGCGGTATGTATCGCGCCTATCCGCGCGCAGGCAAGCATTGAAATAACAAGTTCCGGAATCATGGGCATATAAAGGGCAACCCTGTCGCCTTTTTTCACGTGTAAAGAATTAAGCGCGTGGGCGACACGGCAAACTTCCGTATAAAGCATTTGATACGTGAAGCAACGCACATCCATTTCACGTTCGCCTTGCCAGATAAGCGCGGCTTTATTTCGCCTGCCGGAAATGATATGTCTGTCAATACAGTTGAAAGAGGCGTTCAATTTCGCATTGGTAAACCAACGGTATTTATGATTTGCTTCATCGGCTTCCAAAACCTTGTCCCAGCGTTTATACCAATGTATGAGCTGCGTCGCACGGGCCGCCCAAAAATCATCAGGATCATCAAGAGCGCGCTGGCAAATGGCCCTCGCCTCTTCCGTACCGCTAATCCACGCACTAGACTTACCATGTTCAGGAGGTAAATAACTACGGTTTTCAGTTAGTAAAGTGGTAATGCGTTCTTGTGTCATGGATTTGCTCCTAGTATTAAATTGTTATCCTATTGCTTTGCATTTTCAATTTCAAAAATAACTTTGCAAAGGTTTCTCAGCCGTTTTTATGCTCAATCAAATAAACATAAATAATTCAAGCAGTAAGCATATTCCCTACTTGCCTTTACGGTTACACAGCATTTTTTTTGCGTCAATATGGTTTTTAAATTTTTTCTTTTAAAACCATTAAAGAATAATGGAACAAACTTTTTTATTCATCGATAACACACTGATTATATTTGATTTTTATAGACAATACCGGCTAAAAATTTTTTCCGCATTTTCCGCATTGATTTTTTATTGCATTACTATTTATGAAATACATGCATTATATGCATGCATTTTAGCTACTTATGCATAGATTTTAAATAATATCGTGTTTTGCGGCAAAATATATTTGCTATAAAAACAATCACACAAAAAAGCAAGCTATTTTTAATAGTTAAATAAAACGGTTTGCAATAAAAAGCACCGTACGAATTAACTTTCAACCCACATTTCACATTGGGAAATAACGGTTTGAACAGCTTCCTCCATGCCTGCGGGAGGATATTTATATTTTTTGAGCAAACGTTTCACAAGGCTCCGCATTTCCGCCCTTGCGCTTTCTTTCTTTTGCCAGTCCACGGTGCGTTTTTTGCGTAAAAGCTCGGTAAGTTCCTTGGTCATGTTCACAAGTTCTTCATTTTCGTAAAAATCTTTCACAGCCTCCGGACGCGTCAGCGCATCATAAAACGCCACTTCCTCACTGCTTAGCCCAAGTTCGCCCGCTTCCTTTTCCGCCTGCATAATCTGCCCTGCAAGCTCCAGCAGTTCTTTAATCACCTGTTCATTGGTGAGCAAGCCCCGAAAATAATTGTTCATGGCATTCTGTATGATTTCGGAAAATTGTTCCGATTTTACAAGATTTGTCTTTTTATACACAGCAACTTTTTCGGAAATCAATTTTTTCAGCATTTCCAAGGCGAGATTTTTTTCTTTCATGTTGGAAATTTCATTCAGAAATTTAGGGTCAAACAAAGAAAATTCCGTTTTCACATCAGAAAACAAATTGATAATACCGTCGCTTTTAATCGTGTTTTTCAAAAGCTCATTAATCCGCTGATTAATTTCCGCCAAGGAAAACTTTTTGCTCTCGCCCCCTGTGGAAAAGCGCACCAACATAGTCCGCACAGCCTCAAAAAAAGCACTCTCAAAGCGTTTTTCCTCGTCAACGATACTGCTGCACAAAGACAGGGACTGAATCAACAGCAAAACCTCTTTTATAAACAAGTTCTTTGGTTGCCTATTCTCTGGCTTATCCTGTTCCTGCAAGCTTTTATCAAGCAAAAAGTTTGTCGCCCCGGTAATGGCTTTCGCCCTTTCCCCGTCTGTGCCGTGCATAAAAGCGGAATAATCATAACCATATAAAAAATCACGACAAATTTCTAATTTTTCCAAAAACTTGGGATAGGCTTCTTTTTTAATATCCATATCCCCATAATTTTTCAAATCACGGCTTGTATACTCTTTCATCGCCTGCTTGAGGGCTGCGGCAATTCCCACATAATCGACCACCAAGCCCCCCGCCTTATTCTTATAAACACGGTTCACCCTTGCGATTGCCTGCATGAGATTATGCCCGACCATGGGCTTATACACATACATGGTCGCAAGCGACGGCACATCAAAACCCGTCAGCCACATATCCACCACTATGGCGATTTTCATTTCAGACGTATCGTCTTTGAACTTCTTTGCCATTTCTGTTTTATGGTTTTTATTGCCGATAATAGCTTGCCATTCTTCGGGGTCATTATTTCCCTGCGTCATCACAAGAGCGATTTTATTTTTCCAATCAGGTTTCAGCGCGAGGATTTGTTTATAAATTTTCATGGCAATAGGGCGGGAATATGCCACAATCATAGCCTTACCCGTAAGCAAATGCTCACGGTAGGTGCAGTAATGCTCTAAAATATCCGTCACCAAAGAATGAATTGTCTGCTCCGCCCCTAAAATTTCCTCAAGCTTTCCCAGCTCTTTCTTGCTTTTTTCAATAGCGTACGGGTCGGCATTTTGGGCAAGCAAATCGTATTCTTCGTCAATGCGCTTCAGAATATCCTTATCAAGGTGCAGGCTGACAACACGGCTTTCATAAAAAACAGGCTTTGTCGCTCCGTCCTCAACCGCTTGCGTCATATCATACATATCAATATAATTTCCAAAAACTTCCACAGTGGAACGGTCTTTTTTATCAATAGGCGTCCCCGTAAAGCCTATAAAGGTCGCGCAAGGCAGTCCGTTGCGGATAATGCGCGCGGTTCCAAGCTTGACTTTGCCGTCTTTGTCCACTTTTTCCACTAAACCGTAATGGCTGCGGTGAGCCTCGTCAGCAATAACAATAATATTTTTGCGAGTGGATAAAGGCTTGTCGCTTTCCTCGAATTTTTGCATAGTGGTGAATATGATACCGTTCGCTTCCCTCTTTTCCAGTAAACCGACCAAATCTTCACGGCTTTTGGCTTGTACGGGAGATTGATATAAAAATTTTTGACAGCCCGCAAACTGCAAAAAAAGCTGATTGTCAAGATCAACCCTATCCGTCACCACCACAAGGGTTGGCGAAGAAACCGCTTTGCGGATATTTTTTGCATAAAAAACCATGGAAAGAGATTTTCCGCTGCCCTGCGTATGCCAGAAAACGCCCCCTTTTCCGTCTGTTTCAATGGCTTGCACGGTTGATTGTATCGCTTTTTTAACGGCAAAATATTGGTGATACGCCGCTAAAATCTTGCGTGTGCCGTCCTTGTTTTCATCAAAACACATAAAATTGAGGATTAAATCAAGAAAACGCTCTTTTTGGAACATACCCTCAAAAAATGTTTCATAGGAAGCAAAAGCCGTGTTTTCATATTTGCCGTCAATCGTTTTCCACTCCATGAAACGGTCCTCGTTTGCCGTAATGGTACCGGCTTTGGAAACCGCATGATCGCTCATTACGCAAAAGGCATTATAATAAAAAAGCGGCTCAATGGCATGCTGATAATTTTTTATTTGTCTGTATGCCTCGGAAACGTCCGTATCTTCACGGGAGGGGGATTTCAGCTCAATTACAACAAGGGGAAATCCATTGACAAAAACTATCATATCAGGGCGTTTTTCAAACCCGGCATAAGCAATAGTCCACTGATTGGCAACAACAAAACTGTTCTTTTCCACATGCTCAAAATCAAATAAGCGGATATGGCAGGTCTTTTCCTCGCCCTTATCATAGTAGGAAATGTCCATGCCCTCTTGCAGGTATTGGGTAAAAGTCATGTTCTTCTGCAAAAGCCCGAAGCCCTCAAGCTCTGTCAGCTTCCGCACGGCACTTTCCAAAATTTCAGCTGAGGCACGGGGATTTAAACGGCTAAGCAAAGGCATAACATCACGCATAAAAAGAGGACTGGCATAATCACGTTCAACATCATACCCGCAAATATGCTCATAGCCCAGCTTTTCCGTAAAAAGCTCAATCAGCGCATTTTCGTAATTTACCTCTGCAAAAGCCATACGTACTCCATTTTTTTATTTTTTTTGATTTTTAATTGGGTTAACAGGGGGAAAACTTTTGAAAAAGTTTATCCTCCTGCCCCCTTACAAAACTTTTTTAATAACTATTTTTAGCTACAATAAATTATTTTATCCAAGCCTGCAACAAACAAAAAGAATAAAAGATTGCCGCGTCACTCCTCGTACAGTTGTTAGACAACTCGACTTGATTGCGAGCGTCAGCGAAGCAATCTTTTTCTTGTTTTATTATAACTATTTTAGATTATAGCTAAAAATTTTAGCCCCCTAATCAACTATAAATTGTTCTGAATTTTGTTCACAATATTCTTCTACAATTTTCAACCAATTACTATACCAATACCATTGATTACAAACTTCATGTCCATAATTAAATTTAGGATTTTTAGCATCTTTTTTTTTCCATAATTTTGTATGTTGATAAAAATTAAATTTTGTATAGCCTTTATTATTCATTAACCCTACAATTTGTTTTGGCAAAAATTTTTCCTTTTCAGTCTCTTTTAACACTAAATAATCCTT
>ERZ778495.2183-NODE-2183-length-11587-cov-5.530264_pt1 | contig 11587 bp, 10 predicted proteins | sample MGYA00433100_ERZ778495 | MGnify/ENA primary metagenome ERZ778495 (study PRJEB29527, sample SAMN07138962) | mouse gut metagenome | material: feces | host: mouse | place: China:Nanjing | collected 2016-01-25 ...
AGGGTATTATAAATCAAAGTATCTGTCTAATCGAAATGTAAAAAATAGTATAAAAAGTTGTTACAATTTTTCTTCCTATTTGATTATAGATATGGACATAAAGCTGTATTCTATATTATAATGAAACCATCGGAAAATTACAGTTTCGATTTGCAATACATATCGAATAGATTTGAGGAGAAAATCAATGAGAATTTTATTATTATTAAGGGGTTCCGCAAGCTGCGGCAAATCCACTTGGATTGAAAATAATGGTTTGAAACAATATGCTTTGTCAGCAGATGAAATTCGTCTGCTGTGTCAAAGCCCGGTGATGGAACTTGATGGTTCACAGAGCATTAGCCAGAGCAATGATAAAGTTGTGTGGAAAACGTTGTTTCATATTTTGGAAATCCGTATGCAGCGGGGAGATTTTACCGTGATTGATGCGACAAATTCCAAAACGTCGGAGATGAACCGATATAAGGAGTTGTGTATTGCGTATCGGTATCGTATTTATTGTGTGGACTTTACGGATATTCCCGCAGAGGAAGTAAAGCGCAGAAATGCACAGCGTGAGCCGTTGAAAAGAGTACCGGAGGCGGTGATTGACAGAATGTATTCACGCTTTGCAACGCAGCGAATCCCGTCGGGAATACAAGTGATTCGTCCCGATGAGCTGGATACTATTTGGCTAAAGCTGTTTGATTTTTCGCAATATAAAAGAGTACATCATATCGGGGATGTGCATGGATGTTATACGGCGCTGCAAAAATATTTGTCTGATAACGGTGGGATTCAAGAGGATGAAATGTACATATTTGTTGGCGATTATATCGACCGTGGTTTAGAAAATGTGGAAGTTGTGCAGTTTTTAATATCGCTGATGGGTCGGAAAAATGTACTGATGTTAGAAGGCAATCATGAGAAATGGCTGTGGCTTTGGGCAAATGATAGAGCAACAAATTCTAAGGAGTTTGAGCTGGTGACAAAGCCAGCATTAGAAGCGGCGGGAATTAGCAAGAAGGATGTACGGCAGTTATATCGGCGGTTTGGTCAGTGCGCATATTATCGTTATGGTGAAAATATTTATCTTGTTACACACGCAGGGCTTAGCACGATTCCAAAGAATTTGTCATTCGTTGCCACAGAGCAGATGATAAAGGGCGTTGGCAATTACAATGATTTTGAGAAAATGGCAGAGGTGTTTTTTGATACAACGCCGGATAACTGTTATCAAATTCATGGGCATAGGAATACAAAGCAGCTTCCGATAATGGTGAATGACAGGGTGTTCAATCTTGAAGGGCAGGTAGAATTTGGCGGCTGTCTGCGTTGTGTTCAAGTTGACAAGGAAGGGATTCATTTTCAGGAAATTAAAAATGAGGTGTTTCATGCGCCGGAGCTGCCCAAACGGGAGGAATGCAATATTTCTGTGGAAGAAACCATAGCGGCATTGCGTCAGAACCATTATATTCAAGAAAAGAAATTCGGCGAAATCTCGTCGTTTAATTTTACGGATAAGGCGTTTTTTGACAGGGTTTGGGATGAGCAGACAACGAGGGCGCGCGGATTGTACCTTGATACGGTGAAAAATAAGGTTGCGGCGCGGGCATATGATAAGTTTTTTAATGTAAATGAGCGTGAGGAAACGCGCTTTGAGATGCTGCAGCATCAATTGCAGTTTCCTGTAACAGCGTATATCAAGGAAAATGGATTTCTGGGAATTGTCAGCTATCAAGAGTATCAAGATGATTTGCTGATTACCAGCAAATCGACAATAAACAGCCAGTTTGCACAATGGTTTCGTGAAATGCTCTATCAGCAGGTTTCGGCTGAAAATATCTTAAAATTAAAGGAATATATTAAGGAACATAACGTTTCGTTTGTATTTGAATGTGTTGATATGGAGCACGATCCGCATATTATTGCGTATCCAGAAAGCAGGCTGGTTTTGCTGGATATTGTCCGTAATCAGATGCATTTTGATAAATATGAATATGAAGAAATGTGTTATGTAGCGAATCGTTTTGGTATGATTCCCAAGGAGAAAGCATTTGAATTGGCGAATTGGCAGGAGTTTTACGATTGGTATTATGAAGTGCAGGAGGAAGATTATGAATATCAGGGACACAAAATCGAGGGATTTGTTATTGAGGATAGTACAGGTTATATGACAAAGTTGAAACTGCATTATTATAATTTCTGGAAATTGATGCGCAGTGTATCACATGAAACCGTGCGAAAAGGATATATAAGAAAAACGTCAGTTCTAACAACGCCGACAGCAAACGCATATTATGCATGGATAAAAAAGCTGCGGGAGCAGAAAAATGAGAACGAAATTCCTAAGGATATCTGCACATTGAGAAAAATGTTTTATCAGGATAAGACAGCGTATAACAATGGAGGAACAATACATGGAAACGCACAATAAAATTGACACAGTAATTTTTGACCTTGATGGTACATTATTATATACATTAGAAGACCTGACAGATGCAACAAATTATGCGCTTGCTGCCTGTGGTATGCCGTTAAGAGCACTGGATGAAGTCAGGCAATTTGTAGGTAATGGTATTCGGAACTTAATGCGCAGGGCAGTACCGGACGGGGAAGATAATCCAAGGTTTGAGGAGGCTTTTACTGTTTTTCGAGGATATTATCAAGATCATTGCAACGATAAGACAAGGGCATATGAAGGGGTACAGGCACTATTGGCACAGTTAAAAGAACAGGGATATGCGCTTGCAATTGTTTCCAATAAAGTCGATGCTGCTGTGAAAGCATTGCGGGACAAATACTTTAAGGAGGTATCTGTAGCGATTGGCGACCGAGAGGGTATGGCACGGAAACCAGCGCCGGACAGTGTAGAATTGGCATTGCGAGAGTTGGGAAAACAGAAGGAACAGGCAGTTTATATTGGTGATTCTGATGTGGATTTGCAGACTGCTGTAAATGCAGGACTTCCGTGTATCAGCGTATTGTGGGGATTTCGGGATAAAGCATTTTTGGTGGAGCATGGTGCGTCTATTTTTGCCAAAAGCCCAAGGGAAGTGATAGATCAAATTCAAAACATAAAGGATAGTAATAAAAAGATTTTAAGAGAAGGACTTTAATAAAAGGACTTTAATAAAAGGAAAGTAATAAAAAGATAGTAATAAAAAGATAGTAATAAAAAGATAGTAATAAAAAGATAGTAATAAAAAAGTTATAATATAAACATAGCAGGAAAACAGTAGAGGGGTTTCTTATGAAACTTTATGATAAAAAGCAGATTGACTGGAACAGTCTTCTTTTCAGCAATCGCGCATTGTTTCTTTTGTTGGTTCCGATTGTTGTGGAGCAATTATTAAATTCCTTTATGGGAATGGTAGATACGATGATGGTGTCTACGGTTGGGAGCGAGGCAATTTCAGCGGTTTCTTTGGTGGACGCTATCAATAATTTGGTAATTCAAGTATTTTCTGCAATGGCAACAGGTGCGGCGATTATCTGTTCCCAATACCTTGGTAGTGGCAACGAGAAGCAGTGCAATAAAGCAGCAAATCAGGTAGTGCTTACAGTTTTTGTAATTTCAGCAGTACTTACGGCAGTATGTCTGATTGGAAGTGAGGGGCTGCTGCGGCTGATTTTTGGTGCAGTTGAGGAATCGGTAATGGAAGATTCACTTGTCTATTTCCTGATTACGGTGATGTCGTATCCATTTCTGGCACTGTTTAATGCAGGTGCAGCATTTTACCGTGCTGGAGGGGACTCACGATTTCCTATGGAAGTGTCTGTTGTTTCTAATATTTTAAATATTGCTGGCAACGCTGTGTTAATTTATGGTTTGCAGTGGGGTGTAGCAGGTGCGGCAATTGCGACGCTGATATCCAGAATTTTTTGCACAATCGTAGTATTTTACTGCCTAAGAAAACCGCGTCAGAAAATTGTAGTGCGGGATTATTTGCAAATCCGTCCAGATATGCCGCTAATTATGAAAATAATGGCAATCGGTATTCCCTCTGGTATTGAGAATGGTATGTTTCAATTTGGAAAGCTTGCCATACAGTCAACGGTTTCGACAATGGGGACAGCGGCAATTGCGGCGCAGGCAATGACCAATATCCTTGAAAATGTGAATGGAATTTTTGGTATTGGTGTCGGTATCGGATTAATGACGGTTGTAGGTCAGTGTATCGGCGCTGGACGGAAGGAGGAAGCAAAGTATTATATTGTGAAGCTGACAAGTATTGCATGGGTTGGGATTTTGTGTTCCTGCCTTTTGGTTCTTGCGATAACAAAACCTGTTACATGGCTTGCTGGAATGGAGTCAGAATCAGCGGCGCTGTGCTTTGAAATGATGGTTGCCATTACGATTGTAAAGCCGCTGGTATGGGTTGGATCATTTGTAATCGGGTATGGGCTGCGTGCTGCGGGAGATGTGAGGTTTTCTATGATCGTTTCAACCATTACAATGTGGTGCTGTCGGGTTGCACTGTGTATTTACCTTGTAAAAGTATTTCATTTTGGTCCAATGGCGGTATGGATTGGTATGTTTGCAGACTGGACAATACGAGGAATACTGTTTTCTGGAAGATTTGTTAGTGGGAAATGGCTGAAAAGTAAGGTATGTTGACGAACGTTAAGATTTTCCAATTTCTGCACAGCCCATGTTGTATAAGCGGACAATATGTGTTGTGCGGGAAGGAAAATCTAATCGCTCGTGAGTATAGCAGAATAAAAAATATTGAAAGAAAAATATGTTATGGTAGAGAATGATTGATACGTATGCAGGGTATCAATATAATAATTGCTGTTATTTCGGGTTAGAAAGTTGACTGCTGTCGCGCATAAGCGTATCAAATTGTTTCGCAAGCCTGCGGTTTTTGGGGATAATTGTCAGCCATATAGTAACGCCTGCATGAAGCGCAAATCCTATATACAGCAGAATATCCGATATAGCAGCCAGTGGAACGCTTTGAAAAAGAGATAGATGTACTTCTATCAGCATATTCAATGAAGTAAAATTTTGAAGATGCCTGAAAAGCGTATTCAATAAACTAAAAAGCAGTATATACAAAAAGTATACATTTTGGGCTTTGACCCGCATACAAAAAAACAGGATAAAAAAGTATGTAAAATATCCAATACAATTTGCTCCAATCAATAGAAATAGATTGGAGTTTCCATTTTGAACTAACAAAATAATATTGATAATGCGAGCAATCAGCATAAAGGACATTAGGAAACACATCCATTTGTTTTTGGCAAGGTCTAGTTTCTGAATTTCAGGATATTCACGGAAAATGGTTTCCCGCATTTGCTGATTTTTGGTATATTGTTCGTAGCGGTTATCTGTACGCATATTTTGCCTCCTAATTAAAAACGTTCAATATATAATATATACTGACGAACGTTAAGATTCTCTAATTCCTTCACAGATCATATTGCATAAGAACTCCATATACGCTATGCAGAAAAGAATATGGAACCGCTTGTCAGTATCAATAAAAATTTTGTCTAGTATATCACATTACAATTGATATATCAATAATAAATTGCAACTTCATAATAGTATCTATACGAATTCCCTATTTTATGCTATAATTCGACATATAGGAAATTGTATTTCGTTTCATATGTTTTTGGATAAATCTGTGCTGAAGAATTGCAGAGAAATTGTTACAAATCGGCAAAGCTGAGTTGTAATGAGAAATCGAATCGTTTGTAAGCACAATATCAAAAACAAAAAATTAATAAGTCGTGCAGTGAAATGCAGCGCAGAAAAGAGGGGAAAATGGTAAAACTTATTATTGCAGGAACAATTTTTATTTTGATTATTGTACTGTTTGCTATTGGGTATGTCAAAGCGCCGCCTGATATGGCGTTTATTATTTCCGGCATTAAGAAAAAGTCAAAAATTGTAATTGGTAAGGCAAGTATTCGGATTCCGTTTTTTGAACGTTTGGATAAGCTGAATTTAAGACTGATACCGATTGACGTCAAGACGAGCAATGCCGTGCCGACAGCGGATTATATCAATATTAATGTAGACGCGACAGTCAATGTAAAAATCAGCAGTAATCCGGAAACCTTACGGCTTGCAGCAGAGAATTTCTTAAATAAAAATGCCGAGTATATTGCCAGTGTAGCACGGGAGGTACTAGAGGGTAATGTGCGTGAAATTGTGGGAAAAATGAAGCTGGAAGAAATGGTATCTGACCGTCAGAAATTCGCTACGCTGGTGAAAGAAAATGCAGAGCCTGATTTGGCAGCGATGGGATTGGATATTATTAGTTTTAATGTACAGAATTTCGTGGATGCAAATGAAGTCATTGAAAACCTTGGTATTGACAATATTGTTAAGATTAAAAAGGCGGCGGCGATTGCAAGGGCAGAAAGTGAACGTGATATAAAAGTAGCACAGGCTTCCGCTGACAAGGAATCCAATGATGCTGCTGTTGCGGCACAGACGGAGATTGCAAAAAAGCAGAATGAACTAGCAATTAAGAAGTCTGAATTGCAGATGGAGGCGGATACCAAAAAGGCAATGGCGGATGCGGCATATGAAATTCAGAAAGAGGAACAGCGTAAAACAATTGAGATTACGACAGCGAATGCGGATATTGCCAAGCAGGAACGTGAGATTGAGTTAAAGCAGAAGCAGGTCGCTGTAAGAGAACGTGCACTGGAAGCAGAGGTAAAAAAGCAGGCAGAAGCAGATAAATACGCGGCACAGCAGAAAGCAGATGCAGCGCTGTATCAGCGGCAAAAAGAAGCAGAAGCACAGCAGTTTGAAGCACAGCGGGAAGCAGAGGCAAGAAAGGCACAGGCAGAAGCGGATCGATTTTCAAGAGAGCAGGAAGCACAAGGTGTTCGGGCATTTGGTGAGGCAGAAGCGGCGGCAATTAAAGCAAAGGGGCTTGCGGAAGCGGAATCCATTCAGGCAAAAGGACTTGCGGAAGCAGAAGCTATGGAGAAAAAAGCAGAAGCTTATGCGAAGTATAATAAGGCGGCAGTTGCGGAAATGATGATTAAGGTGCTGCCCGATATCGCAGGGAAAATTGCGGAACCATTATCACAGATTGACAAAATTACGATTATTGGTGGAAATGGCGATGCAAACGGTGTAGAACAGGTCGCAGGCAATGTTCCGGCAGTGATGGCAAAATTATTTGAGTCTATGAAAGAAACGACAGGAATCGACTTGTCAAGTATTATTAACGCAGAGTCTTATGATGCAAAAGTAAATCGTAATATTACGGTAAATGGACTTGACGGTGTTTCACTTACAGTTACGCAGAAACCGGAAAACGAAGATTTATCAGAAAAAGAATAAAATAGGAAAAGAGTAAAAGAATTTGACAAAACTTTTACAGTAGGTTGTGCCTTGGAAAGGAATGGGGAAAAATATGGATAATAAAGCAATGTATCGTCTAAGTTATGGTGTTTTTATGCTGTCAACAAAGGCGGGAGAAAAAGTAAATGGTTGTATTACCAACACTTGTATGCAGGTGGCAAACAGCCCGACAAGAGTAGCAATATCCGTTTTAAATAGCAATTATACCTGTGATTTAATTAAGGAAAGCGGTATTTTTACACTGAGTATGCTTGACCAAACGGTAACGTTTGAAACCATTTCACATTTTGGATTCCAGTCGGGAAGAAACGTGGATAAATTTGCAAATATGACACCGCCCATAGACAGCCGTGGAATCCCTTATATGGGCTGGCAGGCGTGTGCGGTATTGCACTGCAAGGTGGTAAGCAGTCAGGATTTGGGAAGCCATACGCTGTTTATTGCGGAAGTGGAGGATGCGCAGGTATTAAGCGATAAGGAACCGCTTACGTATGCAGATTACCAAAGCAAGGTAAAACCGAAACCGCAGAAAGCAGAAAGCGATAAAAAAATTGTTGGCTGGCGCTGCAAAATCTGCAATTATGTATATAATGGAAGCGAACTTCCGGCAGAATTTACCTGCCCGACCTGTGGACACGGCGCAGACGATTTTGAACCAATTTATGCATAATCTAAAATAAAAATTAGAATATGACAGACTGCTGTCAGGTTTAAACTGTTATACTGTTTTTATAAACATTCCTAATAGAATCTGAAATGCAAAAGAAGAATTAAGAATATTGCAAGACAGGTATTATAGTAGGAAGGTTTAAAATATTGCTAAGCGGCAGATATCAAATAATATTGATATCGGAAAGGAAGAAAAAATGGAAAATATGGAGTTAAAAATTTGTCAAAGCTGCGGAATGCCAATGCAGGAGGAACAGTACGGAACCAATCAGGACGGCAGTAAAAATGATATGTATTGCTGTTATTGTTACAAAGACGGCACTTTTGAGCAGGATTGTACAATGGAGCAGATGGCAGACTTCTGTGCACCATTTGAGGTAGAAGGCGGCAGAAGTAAAACCATAGAGGAAGCCAAAACGGCATTGATGGCATATTTCCCCACATTACAGCGCTGGAAAGCATAAGGAACTGAAAAGAAAAACTTTACACAGATTCTGGTTATTGGTATAATAAAGTTATCTTATCAGCAATGATTTTGGAAGTGGGGTGATGATATGCCAACAAATGTAGAAATTGTTGAAAGTTTAGCACGCAAGTTAGAACGAGTACGGATTTTAAATGATTTGAAGGAATGCAGCACGCTTGAAGATTTTCAAGAACTTGTTAAAAAATATGAGGCTTTGTGTAATAACGATAAAGCATAAATAAAGAATAATCATTTAGTTTGCAGCATTATATCGACAAAGAATAGGAAAAAAGGCAGAGAGCATTTAAAAAATAGAAAAGCTTTCTGCCTTTTTTCTAAAATACGCTAAACAATTTTTGATATCGACCGATATATATTATGTAACTTAGGAAAAAGAAAAAGTACTAAGTACTACAAATGAGTGAAAAATTGAGTTAAGATTCTATATAAGTTAAAATATGTCAGCAAGCATGATAAATATGCGACAGACAAGAACGGGGGAACTTTCTATGAATATCCGCAGTACAAGAAGTAATCTTGCAAGAGCAAGAATGATAAGATCTGCTAGAAGAAGCCGTGGAAGCAGGTTGTATTCGAGAAACAACAGTGCATCGACAAACAATACAAATAAGGTAAATTCCAGCAGCAGCACAACGAAGTCAAAGCAGATTGCGTTGTATGAGAAGGTGGAGAAATCCGCAAATGCAGTAACAAACAGCATTAAAAATATGCTAGAGATTGCGAAGAAGACAGAAATTACTGATAAAGACAAACAGAAAATGATTTCTGAGGTAAAAGATTTTGTAGCTAATTACAATAACGTACATTCTGCATCAAACGAGGCGGCAGGCGGTTCAGATCCATATTTTGAAGTCCAAGTGGGAAAGGTTACGACAGAATATAAGGCAGGACTAGAAAAAATAGGTATTACTATTTCAAAGAGTGGAGAGCTTACTGTAGACAGCAAGAAATTAGAAGCGGCTGATTTTGAAGATATTAAATCTGTTTTCTGCAAAGAAGACGGCTATGGAACCGAGATCAGCGAGCGCTTTTCCGCAATTCAGGAATCTGCAGCATCAACGGTTAACTTATTGGATAGGCTCTATGGTACCTCAACATACAATAAATATGGAAATACCTCATATTATGGCGGAAATTATGGCAGCTACGGAGATTATGACAATACATATGGTGGTTCCATTTACAATGGTAAATATTACGGAAACTATAATAGTTGGGGCTGAAGATAATGACATGTAAAAGTTGGTGTTATTGACAAACTTTACTGGTTGCCCGTATAAATAATAAAGTGCTTACAAATAATCATCTAATATATTCCAATATTCGAGCAGGGGAGTGTTTTCTCTCCTGCTCGTTGTTTATAGTTCCTATCTGTGGCTTCCTTTTTTGGCTTTTTTTTCTTCTTTGTCTTTATACATAATTTTATCGGCGCGGTTATAGGTATCCTCCAATGTTTTGTCTACTTCAGCGGCATAGACTGCACAGCCGTAGGCAATTTGCATTCGGAACTCTTTATTGGCACGGTTGCAGGCATCTACGCTAGACTCCAGCATTGCCATATATTGTTTCATGTCAATATGGGAAGAGTTTTCTATAATTGCCACAAATTCGTCGCCGCCTACACGGTAGCATTTGCCGATACCATCGAAAATTTCCCGAATAATATTGGAACAACTTTTAATATAGCGGTCACCAGAGCTATGCCCAAATGTATCGTTAATATATTTTAAATTATTTAAGTCAAAGTCAACAATAGTTACGTCCTCTGGTGTTTCTGAGAATTTTGCAAAATCAACATTAAAGCAGGTGCGGTTGTTCATGCCAGTCATTTGATCGGTGTAAGCAAGCTGCTGGTAATCGCTTGCTTTCTGCCCCATCTGCATTAAGGAAGCAGATTCTTTGGTGGAGGAAATGCCAAGCACAATAATATAAGAAAGGAAGCCGAAGCGACCGAATGTATTACCATCCCAAGTCCCTAAATAATATCCCATAATATCCAATAACAGCGTAATACCGCAGATAACAATGCAGGCTAAATGGATTTTCACAAGATCTGTCTGTATGCCATTGCGAAACAGCATAAAGGAATTATAAAAAATAATGGCAACCAAAATCCCCATCATAACGTGTGTTGTCCATAATGTTTCCCGCAGATCGGCGACCCCTGCAAATTGCAGTATAAGACAGCACACAATTTGACAGAGGTTCATTTTAAAGAATGTGTCCCAAATCGGGTTGTTGTCCTCATAAAATGTTTTGACAAAGGAAGCAAAGGGCAGCGGCAGCATCATTAGGGATAAAAATGCGATATAGGAACTAACAATATTGTTTTTCAATAGCAGCAATGTAACAGGACATTCATTGATTGACCATATGGAAAGCGCAATCGCAAAGATGCCTAGATGAAACAACTTGCTTGTAGTGACAACACTTTTGGAAAGTGCAAGGTAATATACCACCATACCCGCTCCTAAGAAAAACATTACAATACATAGCACAAAGGGCATTAAGCTTGCACCGCAGATATAGGAGGCGATAGAGTAGTGATTCCCCAACAGGAAATTTGGTATAGCTTTTAAATACTCTTTATAGGGAGAACTAATTTCAATCCGAATATTGTTTATGCCGTTTTTGGGAAGCTGTACAAAATTCCAGCTATAGCCAGGTGACAACGAAAATGGATTGATATTTTGTGTCGGATACTGATAAATAAGCTGTTCGTTCTCATAAACCAAGATAGTTTGGTGAATAGAATGAAAGGCAAGTAGATTTCCCGCAATTGCGTTAGTGTCTATAGTACCAGTAAGATTGGTTTTGGTATATGTAATATTTTGATTATAGTCCTTCCATATTGTAACTGCGTATGGGGAATCCATCTGCTTGACGTCGGTGGTCTTATCATAGAAGAATAGGCAGATAAAAAAGATTGCAAAAGCAAAAACCAGTGTGAGGTATATTACGAGATATTTTGTTTTAATCCCAAGTTTCATTGCGCGCACTCCTTAACGGATTTTAACTAAAAGCAACTGTTTTTGCATAGAAAAACTGTTACAAATAAATAGTAATTAATTAGTAATGAATCTATTATAACATTATTTACATATTTA
>ERZ778495.2185-NODE-2185-length-11583-cov-4.461745_pt1 | contig 11583 bp, 10 predicted proteins | sample MGYA00433100_ERZ778495 | MGnify/ENA primary metagenome ERZ778495 (study PRJEB29527, sample SAMN07138962) | mouse gut metagenome | material: feces | host: mouse | place: China:Nanjing | collected 2016-01-25 ...
ACTGATTCTATTATAAAACCTCATACAGTTATCTTTGTTACGGCGGTAACAGTTACCGCCGTAACAAAAAAAAATAAAAATCGGAACATAATCAACCTCCGGCCTTCATCAACAAAGAAAAACTAAATGCCCTGTTTTTGTGTATGCAAAAACAGGGCATTATAAATTCAGGATAACCGGAAATTAATCTTCGCGGATGGCTTCGATACCGGGCAATTTTTTGCCTTCGATGTATTCGAGCAATGCACCGCCACCTGTGGATACGTAGCTTACTTTATCAGCCAAATGGAATTGATTGATAGCTGCCACTGAGTCTCCACCACCGATTAATGAGAAAGCTCCGTTTTCAGTTGCTTTTACAATAGCATCGGCAACGGCTTTCGTACCTTCGGAAAATTTTGGCATCTCAAATACACCTACAGGACCGTTCCACAAAATGGTCTTCGAACCTTCTATCACTTTCGCAAATTTCTCCCGGGTTGCAGGACCGATGTCCATACCTTCCCAACCATCGGGAATATTCATCGGGTCACATACCTGTGTGTTAGCGTCGTTACTGAAAGCGTCACCGACAACAGCCTGGTCGGAAAGCACCAGATTCACTCCGGCATCTTTCGCCTTCTGCATGATGTCACGCGCCAAATCCAATTTATCTTCTTCGCAAATGGAAGAACCGACATGACCGCCCATTGCTCTTTTAAACGTGTAGGTCATACCTCCACCTAAAATAAGATTGTCCACTTTGCCCATCAGATTCATGATGATGTCAATCTTGGAAGAAACTTTAGAACCTCCCATAATAGCGGTAAAGGGACGTTTCGGATTTTTCATCACGCTGTCCACAGCCTTCAACTCACCTTCCATCACATAACCGAACATTTTGTCCTTCGGGAAATATTCGGCGATCAATGCAGTAGAAGCATGAGCACGGTGAGCCGTGCCGAAAGCATCATTAATCCAGCAATCACCTAAAGAAGCCAAATCCGCAACAAATTTCTTTTGTGACTCTTTTACTGCCGCCTTGGCTGCTTTTTTCTCTTCATCCGAAGCATCTTCTGCCAATCCGCGAGGTTTACCCTCTTCTTCTGCATAAAAACGGAGATTTTCCAACAACAACACTTCACCCGGTTTTAATTCGGCAGCCTGTTTTTTTGCACTTTCTCCCACACAGTCATCGGCAAATTTCACCGGACATCCCAACAACTCTTCCAAATGTTTCAGGATATGTTTCAACGAATATTTTGCATCTACTCCCTTCGGGCGTCCCAAATGCGACATCAGAATCACCGAACCGCCCCCTGCCAATACTTTCTTAATCGTAGGAACGGCAGCCCTCATACGGGTATCGTCCGTAATCTCAAATTTGTCATTCAAAGGCACATTAAAATCTACGCGGATCAACGCTCTCTTACCTTTGAAATCATACGTGTCAATTGTTTGCATAAATTTATTATTAATTATTAATGAATTATCGGTACTTCCGCCTCAGCGAAATATCATACAATAATAAATTATTCTGACGAAAGAGACAAATCCCTTTACGGATATTTTTACAAACACCCGCTTCCGTCCCGATACTTCACCCTGAACTTATCCAAAATAACCTTATATCTGTCCTGGGCGGTAAGGCAAGTATCCGGTAAAAATTCACGGATACGTTCCCATTCCCGCAACCCGCGATAATAAAACAACTTCAAATCATCTGTAATAATAACGGGACCTGCCCGTTAGCCAGACACTCTTTGAACATCACCAAACACCCCACACGCCCGTTTCCGTCCTGAAAAGGATGAATCGCTTCAAAGCGATAGTGCCAACCGACAATCTCCTCAAACGACTTTCGTTTCCTGACGTGATACTCCTCCAAAAGCCTTTTCATTTCCCGGTGTATGGTATTATAATCTATCTTAATAAAATCGTGCAATCCAAGACAAGTACAATAACGGCACTTTTCTTATCCACGATAGTCATACCACTACGACTTTTCACACCTTTGTAAACCACATTTTCAAATAAAATGACACAAAAGCCCCGTCCCTCTGTATCACAAATTGTATTATTTTTGTTGCATGAATGTTCACGAACAATATATGCGCAAAGCCCTGGAAGAGGCCCGGATAGCAGCAGAGGAAGGGGAAATCCCGGTGGGGGCGGTGATGGTCTGCAAGGGGAAAATCATTGCACGCGCCCACAACGAAACAGAGAAATTGAACGACGTGACCGCCCATGCGGAAATGCTTGCCATCACGATGGCAGCATCAGCATTGGGAGGAAAATACCTGAACGAATGTACGCTATATGTAACGCTGGAGCCTTGCGTGATGTGTGCCGGAGCCATGGCCTGGGCACAACTTGGTGAAGTTATTTACGGAGCATCCGACCCTAAACGCGGTTTCAGCCGTCTCGCTCCCTCTCCGCTCCACCCCAAAACCAAAATCACGCGGGGAGTCATGGAGAATGAGTGCGGCGAACTTCTCCTGGCATTTTTCAAGGAAAAACGATAGCAGGCGGTTAAAATACCAAGACTATAATCTGAATAAAGAGTATGAGGAATACCATCGCAATGGGATATACTGTCGCATAAGCCACGCTCGGCGCATCATTGTCCGTCATGGAATCCGCTGCTGCCAGTCCCGGAGTACTCGTCATACCTCCCGTAATGGTACCCAATAAGTCAAAAATATTTATTTTCAGTACAAAATACCCGATAAAGGCAGAAAGCAGCATCGGCACCAAAGTTATAGCCACCCCAACGATAAAAAGCACCCAGCCACTCTCCTGAAAAGTGCTTACCAAATTAACCCCGGCAGAAGTACCCACTTCCGCCAGGAACAACAACAATCCCAATTGTCGGAGCAATTGATTGGCAGAGCCGGACATGGACCAGATGACCGGTCCCGTTTTGCCAATAAAACTCAGCAACAATGCCGTAATCAGTACTCCTCCCGTCAATCCCGGAGAAAAAGTAAAGCTACCGGAAAATGAAATACTGATTTTTCCTACCAAAACCCCCAAAACAATCCCCATAGCTATGGGGAAAAAATCGGTATCCGAAAGTCGCTTTTCATCGTTTCCCAACAAAGAAGCCACCGCTTTCAAATTATCCTGATGTCCGACAATCCGTAATTTATCACCGAACTTCAAGACCAGTCCCGGGTCAGGAGTCAGGTCAATGCCGCTCCGTCTCACCCGGGTCACCGTACATCCGAAAGCCTCCTGTAAATTCAGGCTTCCAATGGTTTTTCCGATAATCTCTTTTTTAGTAAGCAACAGCGACTGCAATTCATAAGAAGTTGCCAAAGGTAAATCTTCCTGTATTCTCATCCCGACCAACAACTCCAATTGTCTCAATGCATCCTGCGTACCCACCGCCTTAATCAAATCCCCTTGGTTCAATACCGTCTGAGGAGAAGGCATTTCCGTTACCTCCTCATGTTTCACCCGTGAAATCACAGCACCCGTCATCGTACGTACCTGCAATTGCAAAAGACTTTTACCGGCAATATTGGCATTCGTAACCCGGAAACTTGCCGTATGGAGTTCCGGATGTTTGTCGTACTGCAATTGTTCGAGGCGCTGTTCCTCTTTCTTGAGGTCTATATTCAGTATTTTAGGCAAAAGCTTTACAAATAAAATCACTCCGATTACTCCAAAAGGATAGGCAATACCATAAGCAATGGAAGCATAGGAAGAAGAGGTCGAATCTATAGCTGCCGCCAAACCGGGTGTACTCGTAAGAGCCCCGGCAATCAATCCGACCACCCCCGGTATTTCAATACCCAAAACATATTTAAACAACAATGCCGTCAGGCAAGCAGAACCAATAATCAGAAAAGTCAAAAAAATCAACATTTTTCCTTTGGAACGGAAAGAATCAAAAAAGCCGGGTCCTGCCTGAATGCCGATGGTAAAAATGAACAATACCAATCCGAAATTTCCCAATTCTTTAGGAATCACCACCCCAAAATGTCCGAAAAGCAACGCAATAAAAATAACAGCAGAGACATCAAGGGAGATCCCTTTGAAATTGATGCGTCCCAGAATAAATCCCAGTGCTACAATTAAAAACAAAGCAAAATAAGAAGATTGTAAAAGACTTTCCAACATACACTATAAGTTTATACCGTCTGACAAACCAGACCCAATTTTTCAAATTGTTCCCAATATCCCGGAAAGGATTTGGTTACCACCTCTTTATCCCGGATGACCAAACCGGGGTATTTCCATGCCGCCGGAGCGAATGCCATGGCCATCCGGTGGTCGTGATAGGTGGCTATTTCCAACTTTCCAACAGCACAACGGCTGCCGTCCCACATTAATTTGCTGTCACCTTCCGCCTTCAGACAGAATCCGAGCCGCGCCATCTCTTCAATCAAGGCGGCGATACGGTCGGTCTCTTTGATTCTCAACGTTTCAACGCCGGAAAAAACAAAAGGTTTTCCTTGCAAACAACAAGCCACTACAAACGACTGTACCAAGTCGGGCATTTCAGTAAAATCAAAATCCAACCTTTTCACTGTCGCTTCCCGGGCTTTGAGCCGGACAACTCCCGTTTCAAAAACCGTCTGCACTCCCAGTTTTTCCCACACCTTTACCTGCCCGGCATCGCCCTGCAAACTATCTGCAAATAAACCGGGCAGACAAATCACCCCCTCTTCCCGAATGGCAAGCCATTCATAGAAATAAGAAGCGGCACTCCAGTCCGATTCGACAGAAAAGGATACCGGCACATAAGGACAGGGACGAACTTCAACCATGTTTTCCCCGACTTGTACTGCCGCCCCAAACTGCCGCATGATAGCAGCCGTCATGTGAATATAGGTACGAGACACCACATGCCCCTTTAATCTCAACTTCAAGCCTTTGACCATATAGGGAGCAATCATCATCAATGCCGATATATATTGGCTGCTCACCGAAGCCGGGATTTCTATCTCCCCTCCCTGTAAATAAGCCCCCCGGATAATCAAAGGAGGAAATCCCTCTTTTTCTTTATATTCTATGTTAGCCCCTAAGCGATTTAACGCATCCACAAGTACTGCAACAGGGCGTTCTTTCATCCTTGCAGAACCTGTGATTTCCCATTTCCCGACTATACGCGACAAATAAGCCGTAAGAAAACGCATCGCCGTTCCCGCATGCCCGATGTCAAAACAAGAACCGTTTGAATTCAATACGTTCAGCATAGCCACCGTATCATCACAATCGGATAAATTCCGAACAGGTTGCAGACTATCCGCCAAAGCATTAATAATCAGAACTCGGTTAGATATGCTTTTAGAAGCCGGAAGTATGATATTCCCGCCTGTTTCTGTCCGGTCAAAACGAATGGCTATATCCATATTTTCAATTTCTTTCCACCAATATACCCAAAGCTTCCATCACTTCCCCGCGACTGCAATAATTGTCGATACTGACCTTTCCGGGAGCTTCCAACAAGGTAAAATTAACACCCTCTTTTTCATTCTTTTTATCGTGGAGCATCAATCCATAAAGCTCTTCCGGTGAGGCCAGCGGATTATACGCAGGATATAAGCCCATGATAAAGCTGCGGATTTCATGATAAAGCCCCCGATCAAAACCCTTTTTCCGGACGGAAAGGTATAATTCCGATATCATTCCGTAAGCCACGGCATCGCCATGATAAAGTTCCGCACCTTTTTCAATGGCTACGCTCTCAATGGCATGCCCCACCGTATGTCCGAAATTCAGTGATTTGCGCATCCCTTTTTCTTTCGGGTCTTCTGTCACCACTTTCTCCTTAACCTCCACAGACTCTTTCAGCAATGCAGGGAAATCCGTTGCAGAAATAATATCCCTGTCCATAGCCAGCAATTTTTGCAAATGTTTTCCTCCCCGCAGTAAACCGTGCTTCAGCATCTCCGCAAAACCGGAAAGGAGCTGGCGCCGGGGCAAAGTTTTCAAAAAAGCCACATCAATGATTACCTTTTCCGGCACGGAAAAAGTACCTATTTCATTTTTTAATCCATTAAAGTTAATTCCGGTTTTTCCTCCCACCGAAGCATCCACCTGCGCTAATAAAGTTGTCGGGATATTGATACATTTTATTCCCCGTTTAAAACAAGAAGCAGCAAATCCACCAAGATCTGTCACCAGTCCTCCGCCAAGATTAATCAGCAGCGCATTCCTTCGGGCCCCTTCGGAAGAGAGTAGCTGCCAGATTTCCTCCACACTCCCAAGAGATTTGTAATTCTCCCCGGAAGGAACGGTAATCACATGTTCCCCGCGAATTTTCAGGTTTTCAAGAAGAGGCAAACAATACATGCGGGTATTTACATCCGTCAGGACAAAAATCTGTCCGGATTCGTATTGTTCCAATTCCCGACGCAATTCGCCGCAAATGTCCGATGTAAATAAAACCGCATTCATTTCTCCCAATTTTTCGCAAAGATAATGATAAAAAAAAGAGTTTGGGCAGGCTGCCTCAGGAAGGTTGCGTTTTATCAAAAGTAAAGATTCAAGGCTTTGGGCCAATTCTTCCGGTGATTGAGATTATCAACAGGCCACAAGGCCGGATGTAAAAACACCTTCAAAACTTATACTATAAACCGACTTCGCTTTAACATCCCTTATAGACAAAGCGCTTTTAGTTACTCATTCCTTCCAGGACAACTCCGCTTCGAAACGGAGTCATAACGGTAGCATAACGGAAGCATGACGGCAGTATATATAAGGGATGTTAAAGATAGAGCGGGGAGATGATTGCGAATTCTATTAGCTTTCCCTCGATTTCCCGGTAGTTTTCTGTAAATTTGTTATATTAATCTCCTGTGCGATGAACAATGACAGTACTATTAAAACACAAACAGGCATAACTTTCCTGCCTAGGCTGAATTCACGCTTGTATCTTCCTCTGATAGAGGCTTGCGGAGGGATAGAAGGTTTTTTTCTTGAAAACGAAACGGCTCTGAATGCTCTGTATGCGGAATTTCATTTGAAAAAAGATAGCTTCAACCGGAAACAGGCCTTGGAGAGGGCAGAAAAAGAGCTCGAATATATCGACCGTTATGCGATTCAGGTATGCAGTACGGAACATTCCCAATATCCGTTTTTGCTAAACCAGTGTGAGGATGCTCCTTTGGTGTTTTATTACAAAGGACGCTTGTCCCCCGACGAACTGACTTATCTTGCCATTGTAGGTACCCGCAAGGCCTCGGAACGTTGCCGTTTGCGGGTGGAAAACATCCTCGGCGAGCTGCACAGCCTATGTCCTGCATTAGTCGTTGTCAGTGGCCTGGCTTTCGGCATTGACATAACAGCTCATCAAGCCTGCCTGAAATACGGCATTCCCACTTACACCGTTTTAGGACACGGTCTGAATATCATATATCCGGCTGCCCACAAAAACACAGCCGAGAAGATACTCTCTCAAGGCGGAGCGTTGATATCGGAATTCCCTTGTCAATCCCCTATTTTCCCAGTCAATTTCTTACAACGCAACCGGATCATCGCCGGACTTTGCCAAGCAACTTTTGTTGCCGAGTCAGCAATAAAAGGCGGGGCAATGGCAACAGCCCGTATGGCACAATCCTATTCCCGGGAAATCATAACCCTCCCTGGCCGCCCGGAAGATAAAATGTCCTCGGGTTGCAATCTGCTCATCAAACAGAATATCGCCGCTTTGATTGAAAACGGCGAAGACATTGCCCGGATTTTAGGAATCCACATCCCCATCCCTCCGGTTAAAGGGGAAACTCTCAATCTATTCGGCGACCTTGAAAACGAAACACTTGTACTCAACGCTTTAACAGAACAAGGAAGTATGAATACAGACCAGCTAAGCATACATACCCGGATTCCCGTTCATGAACTTTCAGCTCTTCTGACCCAATTGGAACTTGAAGAAAAAATCCTCTCACTTCCCGGAAAAAATTATATGATAAAATAGAAACATCACCTCCTTTTTATAACAGTTTATCATCACAATACCTCATCTGATTTCAAATCATAACCAAAAGACAAAATTTCACATTAAAAAAACAAGTATAAAAATTTTGGAATATTAAATAAATAGGTAATTTTGAATCGCTGAAAACGTTTGAATTTTCAAAACAAACAATAGAAGATGCGATCCTTGCAAAATCGCACAAAGACTAAAAAATGATACGACATGAGAGCAGAAATTAAAGAATTCATGGATGCCTTAAAGGCTAAAACTGTCGGAGAAAGCGAATTCCACCAGGCAGTAGAAGAAGTTATTGAAACCGTATGGGATACCTACCAGGCCAATCCTAAATACAAAGCCAATAAGATTCTGGAGAAGATGGTGGAACCCGAAAGAGTAATCATGTTCCGCGTTCCGTGGATCGACGATAAAGGAGAAGTACAAATCAACCGCGGTTACCGTGTACAGTTCAACAGCGCTATCGGACCTTACAAAGGCGGCCTGCGCTTCCATCCGTCGGTAACATTGGGAGGTTTGAAATTCTTAGGTTTCGAACAAACATTTAAAAACTCATTAACTACGTTACCTATGGGTGGCGGCAAGGGAGGTTCCGATTTCAATCCGAAAGGCAAATCGGACAACGAAGTAATGCGTTTCTGCCAGAGCTTTATGACAGAGCTTTGCAAACACATCGGCGCTGATACGGATGTCCCTGCCGGCGACATTGGTGTTGGCGGACGTGAAATCGGCTATCTGTTTGGCCAATACAAAAGAATCCGCAACGAGTTTGTAGGCGTATTGACCGGCAAGAACAGAGAGTTCGGCGGCTCCCGCGTTCGTCCGGAAGCTACCGGTTACGGTACTGTTTATTTTGCACAGCACATGCTGAAAGAAAAAGGACAGGACATCAAGGGAAAGACCGTAGCTATTTCCGGCTTCGGGAATGTTGCTTGGGGAGCTGCCCAGAAATTGGTTCAACTGGGAGCCAAATTAGTGACCATCTCCGGTCCGGACGGATACATTTACGATGAAAAAGGCATTACCCAGGAAGGTGTAGATTACATGCTCGAACTGCGTGCCAGCAACAACGATGTCGTAGAACCGTATGCAAAAAAATTCGGTGCCAAATTCTTCGCTAAGAAAAAACCGTGGGAAGTAAAATGCGACCTCGCATTCCCGTGTGCTATTCAGAACGAATTGAATGAAGAAGATGCCAAACAATTGGTTGCCAACGGTTGCCAGATGGTTGTAGAAACCTCCAACATGGGTTGTACGGCAGAAGCCGTGAAGTATCTGAATTCCCAGATTACTTTTGCTCCGGGTAAAGCTGCCAATGCCGGTGGCGTTGCCGTATCCGGTCTGGAAATGAGCCAAAACTCCATGCGTTACAGCTGGACGGCAGAAGAGGTTGATCAGAAGTTGTCACAAATCATGAAAGACATTCATGACACTTGTGTGAAATTCGGAAAAACCGGAGACAAGATCGACTACGTTAAAGGTGCAAACATCGGTGGTTTTATTAAAGTTGCTGAGGCTATGTGCGCTCAGGGACACGTATAAATCACACTTTTTCATAAGCAAAGGGAAAACCTGTCCGGCCTTTGACCGGACGGGTTTTCTTTTTACAATAAAGTTGAAGAGCCGAAAGGTTGAAGGGGTTAAAAAGTTTTATTATTTTCGTACTATTATTAAAGAACAGAATAAGCGCCATGTTTATTGATACGCATTCACACATTTACGGGGAAGAATTTAAAGAAGACCGAAAGGAAGTTATCGAAAGAGCCAGGCATGCTGGCGTGGAACGGATTATCCTGCCCGACATTGATGCAGAAACCCGCCCGGCCATGCTGGAGCTGTCGGCACAATACCCCGATATGTTATTCCCGACCATCGGGTTGCATCCGACATCCGTCAATGAAGAGTATAAAACCGAATTGAAGAAGGCGGAGAAAGAATTGGGGGAACGTAAATATTACGGTATCGGGGAATGCGGCATAGACCTGTATTGGGACAAGACCTATTATAAAGAACAACTATATGTATTTTCCTATCAGTTAGGTTTGGCAAGAGAGGCCGGCTTGCCTGTCATCATCCATTCGCGTGATTCGTTGGATGAGATTTTCAAGGCGTTGAAACCGTATCCTTATATAAAAGGTGTGCTTCACTGTTTCCCCGGCAATGCGGAAGAGGCACGGCGGGCAATCGGTTCCGGTTTTCTGCTCGGTATCGGCGGAGTAGTGACATTCAAAAATAGTCCGATGGCACAAGTTGTACAGGAAATCGGTACAGAGGCCCTTATTCTGGAGACCGATTCTCCTTACCTCACCCCGGTTCCCTACCGGGGCAAAAGAAATGAAAGCAGCAATATTCCGGTGATTGCCCAAAAGGTAGCAGAGCTGACAGGAACAGATATAAAAAAAATTGAAGAAATCACGACCCGGAATGCAATGAATTTATTTACTTTGTAGATCTAACTATTCATGCAAAGCTAACAGAGATGAAGAAATCGGTTCTCATCATATATACAGGAGGTACGATCGGCATGATCAACGATCCGGAAACGGGTGCATTGTGTCCGTTCAATTTTGAGCAAATAGCTCAGGAAGTCCCGGAAATCAAGGAATTCGGTTTTACGATTGACAGCTATACCCTACCGGAAATCATTGATTCTTCCGATGTAAAACCCTGTCTGTGGGAAGAGCTTTGCCACATCATTCTAAAACATTATAACGATTATTGCGGGTTTGTGGTATTGCATGGTACGGACACCATGGCTTATTCGGCTTCCGCTTTGAGTTTTATGTTATCGAACTTAAGCAAGCCTATCGTTTTTACAGGCTCACAGTTGCCCATCGGCACGATTCGGACGGATGGCAAAGAAAATCTGATAGCGGCATTAGAAATTGCAGCCGCCTATCTCGAAGACAAAGCTATTGTACCGGAAGTATGCATTCTTTTCGGCAACAAATTATTCCGGGGGAATCGCACCACCAAAACCAATGCGGAAAGTTTCGGTGCTTTTCAATCCGCCAACTATCCTCCTTTGGCCGAAATAGGTATTCATATTCATTACAACTACGGAGCCATCGACTATTCTCCACGTACGGGAGTGATCTCCGCTTTTACCCAAATGGACACACACATTGCCATTTTAAAGATATTTCCGGGTATCCGTCCGGAAGTGATGAAGGCTATCATTGACACTCCGGGATTAAAAGGGTTGATATTGGAAACTTACGGAGCGGGGAATGCGCCTTCTGACAATCAATTCCTGGATATGATCAGAGAGGCCAGTAACAAAGGGATTATTATTTATAATGTAACCCAGTGTCAGGGAGGTGCCGTTGAGATGGGACGATACGAGACCAGTTGCGAGCTTTTAAACATCGGTGTTACAAGTGGATACGACATCACAACAGAAGCTGCTGTCTGCAAAATGATGTACTTGTTGGGCCAGGAGAAAGACGCTAATGAAATTAAAAAAAGATTAAATTCGGCTTTAAAAGGAGAAATAACACCAAATCGTGTTGGGTTTTAACATTTTTTTCGTACCTTGCCCCGTGTTTTGAGGGGATTGTAGTGATTAAGCACAAAGGTTTGCATAAAAAAGAAAAAAACATATAGAGTTAAATTTTAATTATTTATAAACTAAAAATCAGTTAAAGCGATCATGAGAA
>ERZ778495.2193-NODE-2193-length-11553-cov-4.775091_pt1 | contig 11553 bp, 10 predicted proteins | sample MGYA00433100_ERZ778495 | MGnify/ENA primary metagenome ERZ778495 (study PRJEB29527, sample SAMN07138962) | mouse gut metagenome | material: feces | host: mouse | place: China:Nanjing | collected 2016-01-25 ...
CAACTCGTATGCCTTGTCACGACTTTTATTGTCAAGCTGGTCTTCTCCCGTGATTAGCCATTTCGCAAACGCCATTGCATTTCGGCTTGGGGTGGCATCAATGAGAGAAAGTATGTCTGCTTGCGAGAGGCAATCTGTAAGATAACGTTTCCCGTCAGCAGCAGCCATCTTCAGTTGGTTACATTTTGTAACCAACTCGTTTCCGTCTTTTGCCAGACGGTGCTTCATCACTTTCCAGTAATTGCGTGGATTCTTGCTTTCAGTGAGAATTGCAATAACATCTACTACCGAGAAGAGCCACTGAGAGTTAGCGCTATCCCATGCTGCACGCACTTCGCGGTCATTGAAAAATCGTATTGATATTTTGTCGCTCATGATTCAGATTTGTTTATGATCCAAGTGGCATTATTCTTTGCTCCGATACGTGAGAGGATTGCTTTCTCTTTTAGGGAGGCAATGGCGCGATCAACCGTTCGCTTGCTCAGTCCGGTTTTGGTTGCAATGGCTGCGATTGAGATTTGAGGATTCTCTTGAATCATCTTTATTACAGCCATCTCCTTCAGGGAAAGGTGCGCGGTTAAACGCATTGGCGTTTCCAAAACGTCATTTTGGCGTTTAGCGTCCTTTGAAACGTCAGACTGACGTTTATCTTCACTCCATCTGATGTGAAGTGTGCGATTTCGCAAGTCGGCAGGTACGCCAAACACCGCAAAGTTCATGAAGCGTTCAAGTGGCTCAAATGTGCGGTGAATCCCATTGGGGATGTTCTCATATTGAGACCTAACCAACGCATTCCGAAAGAACCATGAATGTTTGGCAAAACTCTCATTGTTGACATCAAAGCCGAAACTACGGAGATACTTTATCAGGAACACGGCAGTAGTGCGGGTATTGCCCTCGCCGAAAGCGTGAATCTGCCAAACGCTTGATATGAATCGGGCGATATGGTTGATCGCCTCCTGTGCGGAATGGCTACTATAATCAAACTTCTTTTCCTCAGAGAAATCAAATGTCATCAGGTCCATCAAATTCCCGGCATTGGCATATTCGATTGTATCACCATCAAGAATCCACTGATTCTTAGTGATATTATATGTGCGGAACAATCCGGCATGAGGCAGAATACCCTTGAAAAGATAGCCGTGAATATGTGCCAACTCCATAGGAGAGAAAGTAAAAGCCTTTTGCGCCAACAGAGCATTGATTCGTTCAGATACACCATCCGCCTCAAGAGTTCTGTCCGCCTCTGCCTTTTCCCGCACATCTTTCTGCTGATAGTACTCTTCAAGTCGATGGCGTACATCTTCAGTGCTTATCTTCCCTTCGATATTCTCTTTAGCTTGCGATACAAGAAAATCCGATGGCGTCAACCCATCAACCTGCTGCAAGCCGATGGCAATAGACCAGTTCTTCGCCCTTTGCACCTTATCCGGCTCAGAGGAACGCAAATACTGCTCAAACTCCTGATATTTATCTTGGTATGCCATGATTACATTCATTAAAGACTTCCGATATTCGTCTGCCAAGCATCAGCCTTCTCTTTATGTCCCTGATCCTCGTGAACTATATATTCGTCAAACTCCGACATTGTTGTTAATTCGAATTCTATTGTCAAAATCGCTGGCAAATGCGCAAATCGAGCGGTATGTTCTATCTAGGTTCCAACCGTCCTTGAACTCAATACGGTTGGCTTCCACTTTTCTCTGCATCAACATACCTTCAACATTTATATGTAATGACATAATAATATAGAGACATCAAAGTAGGTTAATTCATGAAAGGATACTCAGTCGTCATATTTATAATCAGGGAAAGGTATAGCTTTAGTCATCTCAGTCAAATCAACATTCTTAAATGTGGCTATATTATGCAACCGGATGTTGAAATCGTCAATTAACTGGGTATACTTATCCTTAATATAAATGAAATTTTGATGCTCCTTAATCTCATTGTCAATAGGGTCAAAGATGCTTTTAAACTCCTTAACAGCTTTCTTGAAAAATTCTGGAGTGCCAGATCCGAATGACACCATCGTGACTTCAAGCATATATTCCTTTAGTTCGTCCAACAGCCAAGTATACCCCTCCGCCTTTTGAGGCATGGATAAAGAATAAGGAATTGCTTGCATAAGGGAAAGCACCGCATTAAGAGTCTGGAGACAATCTTTGTGATATAACCTTGCGAGGATAATATTGAATCCTTCCTGTTGTTGTAAATTTATGGAATTGGTTTCCTCTCTCTGGTGTTCAAGTTCTTTTCTCAGACTTTCGAGTTGTGATAATTTGTTCCGGAAGTCCAAAACGTTGAAAATTTGGTATCCGATTAGTAAAGTTACAGAAATGCCTATAAAAGCCCCCATAACGCCAATAAATGTTGAAATGTCAACTACACTGGATGCTTTAACCTTAACAAAGAATAAAGCAAGTGTTATTAGCGAAAACGATAAGCTTATAAAGCCACAATATATGCTCAGTTTGTTTCTCATATTCAGATAGTACTTAGTCTTTTCTTTCCATTGCTGCTAATAATGCTTTCAAACCTTTGTTTTCAGGGGTGTCAAGAATCTGAATGTTGTCAAGTGTTCCCAATCTCAAAACATCATCACATATTTTGACTCTATTAAGCATTGGCATAAGAATGGATTTGCTGTGATTGATGAAATCGTGAATTTCCTTTACTTTTGTGGGGATTTTGTAACCGCTTTTACTGCTAGCAATTACAACTCCTTCATCTCTTAAGCCAGCGATGATCTTATTACGGAATGTAGTTTTGTTCATTTCATTGTATCCTATGCGGCTAAGATGACCAATCAGTTCTTTGGTTAAAATGTAATCTCGCATAGGATTATTAATTGCTCTAAAAAGAAGATATGTCAAGATTGCAGTGCGCTGAGCTTCTACTTCGTCATCGCTTCTTTGGTGCGTAACGATATAATTATAGGCTTTTCTATAACAAATTTCAGCTATCTCTTTATCCTCATCTTCGGAAAATGCTGTATTTGATAGAAAATCATTGAAAGTTCTTGGATAATATAGAATTGGGAACATATGGTTCTTTATGATTCCGGCAAAATCTATATTGCATTTTTTATCATAAACAGATTCATCAATGTTTCGAGCCAGTGATCCAGCTATGAAATCTGCAAGTTGGATTATCACGTTTGATTTGCTATCTTCAAACGTGATGTCAAATTCATCAAACAAACTTGGATTTGGATTCCTCTTTTTTGCGTACTCTACGAATCCATTCAGGAACTCGCGGCTGCCCATACCATCATTATGTAGACGAAGTCTGCTAATGTTGGAGCGTAAATGCTCATAAATCCTCTGATAAAGGAATTTATAGAAACTTGTTTTGTATTTGAGTCCTGATTGAGAACTCAGTTTGTGCTTATCAATTACCAAAAGCAGTATATTGAAATCAAGTTTGGCAAGTTTTTGAAGAATCCTTGCTCTTCGAGTATGATTCTTACCTACAGAACTCGATTTCATTTCCCCAGATTGGAATTCCTGCTTTCTGATTATTTCCACTCCAGATTCAAGAGCTTTTACTTTCGACTCCGGCACAAGTATGGCTGCGATGATAAAATGAGAGGATGCTCCTTGTTTTGAAACATCCAAATTCGAATTCCCGAATTCATCTAAATAAACGTGCGTTAGTTCCATTGTTTGACGCTTCTATGACGGTTCTATTTATGATTGGTATTTAGATTGGTGTTAATGGCTGATTTTTTTACAGATTATAGGATTAGCACTTACTCGGGTCTATAAAACTCGCCGCCAGAGATGTCGAAGAAGCGGTCAAAGAAGTCTTTGAGTTTCGCAATGACTGATTTCTTCTTTTCGGCTCTCTTGGCGCCGGCTCCTCCAAATAAGCCCATTGGCGGAAGTATCTCGGCAATGGCAGTGCCGCTCTCTTTCACTCCACCTTCGCGGAATGATTGACTGACAAAATCAAAAGTCTTATCGCGTTTGATGTTTTCTGCGGTGATAATATCCTCAATCTGCTGTTGTTGGCTCTGACGCACAAATTCATGCCATTGGTCGTGAACGTCGTTTTCGGGCGTATGACTCTCGATGAAGTCCTCAATAAGTTCTTTCTTGTTGCGGAGGTCGGGCGAAGCCTCGACCGATTTCATGGCCTTGATAATGATTTCTCGGTCGTGGTTCTCATCTCCGTCAAGCTGACCCACAAGAAACAGGATGTAGTCGATATTGATTTCAATCGACTTCATCAGCTCCATCTCAAAAACGAGGTCATCATTGATGTTTGTCAGTTCACCTTTCTTCGGACGGTATTTGTCGTGCAGTTCATTGTAAAAGCCTCGGTAATCGACAAAATCATCGTCTGAAATGATGTGATTGTCGGCAAATTCATCGAAGGTCACAAGGATGTTGTAAGCCCGAAGTATAGTGCCGAATAGCTTGATAAACTCTTTCTCGGCGGTTTCTCCAAGTATCGGAGTGCCGAGAGGGTATTTTGCGAGAAGTTCCTCAATAAGCTCTTTCCAACCGGGATGATGTTTTCCCTGCTCATCATCATAGCCGAAGAAATAGTCATCAAAAGTCTTCAGTAATATAAGCCCGGCGGCATCTTTGTTGCCGAAAAGTTGTAGGCAGTCGTTTGTGGCCTTTTCAAGATTACGGAAACAGACTATATTGCCATGGTCTTTGATGGAATTGAGTATGCGGTTGGTACGCGAATAGGCTTGCAACAATCCGTGATAACGAAGGTTCTTGTCAACCCATAGCGTATTGAGCGTTGTGGCATCGAAGCCTGTGAGGAACATATTCACCACAATGAGCAAATCGACTTCGCGGTTTTTCATGCGAAGCGACAGGTCTTTGTAGTAATTCTGGAATTTATCGGCCGAAGTGTCGTAGCTTGTGCCAAACATATCGTTATAGTCCTCAATGCACTTTTCAAGAAAGTCCCGGCTCGGCTGGTCGAGTCCGTCGGTATCTTCAGGTGATTCATCTTCTGTGTCAACGTTAGGCGAGTAGCTGAAGATAGTTGCGATTTTAAGCCGCTTGTCGGGCGGCAGGAGTTTGTTGTGCCTCTGTAACTCAGAGTAATAGAGCTTAACAAACGGTATTGAGGCGACTGCAAAGATAGAGTTGAATCCTGTTAGTCGTGTTTTGGCTTTAATCTCTTTGACCTTGTTGCGGTCTTTGGCGGTTGCCACTTCACCGACATTGGTCAGTTTAGAGAAAGTGTAGCTGCGGGCATCACGACGAGTTTTCTGCGCAAAGTGCTCCATGATGTATTTCGATACCAGTGAGATGCGCTCCGGAGCCATCAATGCTCGCTCTCGGTCAATATTGCTCACCTGCTCATCGAGTATTTCATCTTCTTCACGCATGGTGCGGATATAGTCAACCTTAAACGGCAACACATTTTGGTCGCGGATGGCATCAACTATCGTATAGCTATGGAGTTGGTCACCAAAAGCGCCCTCGGTAGTTGTGAACTCGACGTTGCGTATTGCTCCGGCATTGTCGGGAAATATCGGTGTGCCGGTAAAACCGAACATATGGTATTTCTTGAATTTCTTGGTGATAGCCTTGTGCATATCGCCAAACTGCGAGCGGTGACATTCATCGAAAATCAAGACGGTATGCTGACCGTAAACCTTATGTTGCGGATTGCGGGCGATGAAATTGGAAAGCTTCTGAATGGTGGTGATGATGATTCGGGCATTAGGGTCATCGAGCTGCTTTTTAAGCACCGCAGTAGATCCGTTGGAGTTGGCCGCGCCTTTCTCAAAGCGGTCATACTCTTTCATCGTCTGATAGTCGAGATCTTTGCGGTCAACTACAAACAGCACCTTGTCAATCTCATCGAGCCGTGATGCAAGCCTCGCGGTCTTGAATGATGTGAGGGTCTTGCCCGATCCGGTTGTATGCCAGATATAGCCGCCTCCTTCACGCTTGCCGTATGTCTTGGCGTTGGTGGAGGTTTTTATGCGCAGCAGAATTTCTTCTGTGGCAGCAATTTGGTATGGGCGCATTACCAACAAAAGATTCTCCGACGTGAATACACAATATTTAGTAAGAATGTTCAGGAGTGTATGCTTTGAGAAGAACGTCTGAGTGAAGTCCATAAGGTCATAAACAGGCTCATTGTTTTTGGTTGCCCAATAGGACGTGAATTCAAACGAGTTTGAGGTTTGCTTCTTCCCTTTACCTTTGCCATTTTTCTGATTTGCTTTGCTGACGGCATCACGGGTGGTATTGCTGTAATACTTGGTAAGAGTGCCGTTGGAAATTACGAAAATCTGCACAAACTCATACAATCCGCTTCCTGCCCAAAAAGAATCACGCTGATAGCGGTCAATCTGGTTGAATGCATCCTTTATGCTTACACCGCGACGCTTCAATTCCACATGGACGAGCGGAAGACCGTTGACAAGGATTGTCACATCATAACGGTTGTCAAAAGCCCCACCTTCCGGCACATACTGGTTGATGACTTGAAGCGAATTGTTGTGGATGTTGATTTTATCGATAAGCGAGACATTGACAAGAGATCCGTCTGGGCGTGTCCAAGCCTTGACGTTGTCCTCCTGTATGGTCTTGGTCTTCTCAACTATACCCATATTGGGGTTACCGATAAATTCATTGAAGAAGTCAGACCATTCTTTATCTTCGAAAATAATATTGTTGAGCCGTTCAATCTGGTGACGGAGGTTGGCAATCAACTCTTTTTCCGAGGTGATTGTCAGATATTCGTATGCTTGGCGAGTGAGCCGTTTGATGAAATCGCTTTCCATCTCTGCTTCACTCTGATATTGCGCGGCATTGTAATAACCCGGCTCGAACTCGGCAACAACCGTCGATTCCGGATTCTCCGACACCATTTGATACTGCTCTGCCATATATTATGCGATTTGTTTGAAAGTCAATAATTTGTTGCGGTAATATTCATATTGCTCCTTGACAGCTGCTATTTCAGCGGGGAGGCCGGTAGTGAGGTCGTTTACCAGCGTCTCAAAGCGGTCAAGGATGGAAGCAATTTTTACTTGAAGTTCATACTCGGGTACTGGAATTATTACTTTAGCTAAATCAGTACCTGAAACGGAACATATTTTAGCTTCATTAGCATACATCCGTACCTGCTTATGATATTTAAGAGATCGACATACATGAGAAACAAAGTTAGGATACATTTCACTTTTGAAAATGAAACAGGCATCATGCACTGCTGCCGGTTCATCACCAAGCCATGCGAGAGCATTACCAAGATCATCTTTGTTTTCGCCAGCTGCCACTATAACCACATCGTTCTTGTTGGCATATCTCATTTTCTTAGCAACGTCATCATTGATGAAGCCGGGTGTCTTATCTGCATATAAGCCATAATGAGTATACATATCTCCATAGTGAATACATGGGACACCATTATCCACTATGTCTGTCCGAACAAAGCGTTTGCCACGAATAAATGTGCCAATTTCGCCCATAGCTTTCCAAGTAATTTTGTAACTATGCCCCCCCCAGGTAGTTACGTCATCCATCTTTTGCTCACCATCGGTCCCGCAGCCGCAGGCGGAGGGATTGAAGGTGAGTAAAAGATTGCGATAATATTCATATTGCTCTTTACGTGCTTGCAGCTCCGCTTGCAGCTCCGCTGCGTAGTCCGCGAAGCGGTCGAGAATTTTCACAATTTCCTCCTGTACCTCAATGGGTGGAACGGGAATCGAGATTTCTGAAAGGGCCGATTGGGAGATGTTTGGGACAGAGCCAATTCCAGTAAATTTCTTAACTTCAGATTGAAAACGAGTATCTTGAAGAATATAGTTGAGATACGATGGATTGACTTGAATATTTTTTAATACAACAAGCTGAGGATTTATTGTTGCCTTACATGGGAGATTTTTGATTAACGCACATTTACCAACAGATGCAGTTTTAGTAAAAACGACGTCTCCTTCTTCAATCATTATTTCTGGAGATTCATAATATTTATCCCATGAAATATAGGTTGAATTATTATAGTCGATAACTTCATTGACTATATTCGATGGGCTTAAGGATATGGCACCTTCGTTATTTGGAACTATATCTTTTCGTGTGTAACCGCGAAAACCAATTCTACCCTTAATTTCGCATATCTGTCCTAATTGTTTGTAAGGTACTCCGTTTGGACAATGATGATTGATAAGTTCTTGTAGTTTGCTCATATTGTTTCGGCTTCAAGTTCTTTGATTATAGCATCGATTTCGGCACGGAGCTTGTTTTCATGCTCTACGATGCGGGCAATGCGGGCGTTGAGCTCTTTTATATCGGTTTGAGGGCGGGTGTCCTCGGCCTCGACGTATGAGCTGACGGAGAGGTTGTAGCCGTTTTCGGCGATGGTAGCGTTGTCTACGAGTGCTGAGAAATGTTTAACTACCTTTCGGTCTGCATATTCGACAACAATAGCATTAATATTATCGGGCGAGAGTTTGTTTTTGTTGCCCTCATGCACAAAGAGTTGGGATGCATCGATAAAAAGGGTCTTATTCTCTTTCTTAGACTTCTTCAAAACAATGATACAAGTGGCAATTCCTACTCCGAAGAAAAGGTTCTGCGGTAGTTGGATTACAGTATCAACATAGTTGTTATCAACAAGGTATTTACGAATTTTTTGTTCATCGCCACTGCGATATAGAACGCCGGGAAATTCGACTATTGCGGCTGTGCCTTCAGTGGATAGCCATGCGAGCATGTGCATGGTGAAGGCAAGGTCGCTCTTGCTTTTTGGTGCGAGAACACCGGCTGGGGCAAATCGGAGGTCATTGATGAGCAATGGGTTATCTTTGCCCACCCACTTTGTGGAATAAGGTGGGTTGCTGACTATGGCATCAAAAGGTTCGTCATCCCAATGGTATGGCTCGAGCAGCGTGTCGCCATTGTGGATGTCAAACTTATTGTAGTTGATGTTGTGGAGGAACATATTGATGCGGCAGAGGTTGTAGGTGGTGATGTTCAACTCCTGTCCGAAGAATCCCTGTTTCACATTGTCGGCACCGAGTATCTTGGCGAATTTAAGCAGCAAGGAGCCGGAGCCGCAAGCAGGGTCGTAAACCTTGTTTACCCACTGGCGGTTGTGGCTGACTATACGGGCAAGCAGTTCGCTGACCTCCTGAGGAGTGTAGTATTCGCCACCGCTCTTTCCAGCATTTGAGGCATACATCGCCATGAGGTATTCATATGCGTCGCCAAAAAGGTCAATCTGATTATCCTCATAGTCGCCTTTCAGGTCGATGCCTCCGATGTTGTTGAGGATCTTAGTGAGTTGTTCGTTTCGCTTCTCAACAGTGCCGCCGAGCTTATTGGAGTTGACATCAATGTCAGCAAAGAGTCCTTTGAGGTCATCCTCGCTCTCTGTGCCGACAGCCGATGCTTCGATAGCCTTGAATATTTCAGAGAGTGTTACATTTAGATTGGGGTCATTCTTTGCTTGCTTACGCACGTTGCAAAATAATTGCGACGGCAGAATGAAGAATCCTTTTTCACGCACAAGGTCCTCCTTGGCGGCAATAGCTTCCTCATCGGAGAATGAAGTATAGTCAAAGTCGGCATCACCGGCTTCGCGTTGCATACGGTTGATGTAATTTGTGATGTTCTCCGAAATAAAGCGGTAGAACAATATGCCGAGGACGTAGGACTTGAAATCCCAGCCATCGACCGAGTTGCGCAGGTCTTCGGCTGTAGCCCAGATAGCCTTGAAAAGTTCCTGTTTCTGTTGGGTGCTTGTCGCCATTGATAATAAAAACGCGAAAACTCCACGAAGTAGCATCTGAAGGCTGACCTAATCGAGCTATGCTCGCTTTGCATCCGCAAAGAATGCCTGTAACGACTACTCAGGAGTTCTCAAACAGTTTTCGGCTCGTGCCGGTTGTATTTTCTATTAATTGGTCATTTTCAGATAGACGTTACTATTCCTTTTACAAAATTACACATTTTATTTGAGCGAGACAAGGCGTTGAGGGAGAAAAAAGTAGCTCTACATTGGGCAAATATGGTTTTTGTCGGGTGTGGAGCTACGATGTGAGGATTATTCCGCCGGGGTGTAGAGGCGTTTCAGGCGATCAAGGGAGTGGGCGTGGCGGAGGGAGTCGCGGTAGGCGATGTCTTGTTGCCAACGGCCGGTTTGCCAGTCGCGGTATTGCTTTGGGAAGTTCTCGCGGTAGAATTGTCCGAAGGCGATGGCTTCGGCGTTGTCCTCATACCAGCGGTCGAGTTGCCCGATACGGTTCTCATAATCACGTCTTGTGTCGGATGCCGAGCGCGACACAAGTATGCTGCCCATTATGCAGATGCCGACAACCAAGCCTACAATTCCGAATGTGGGAAGGTGTAACCGGAACACGTCGCTCCAACTCTTGAAGTTGTCATCAAGACGCTTGCGGTCATCTTCGGAAAGGGTTGCATCAATGGAGGTCGGGATAGAGTCGAGTTGCCGTTCCAATCGGTCATGAAAGATGGCGCGGATAGTCGCCTCGTCGCGTAGCATCATTCGGATTTCACAGGCGTGACCAAAGTCTTTCATCGTTCCGTCATCGTCAAGCAGTGCCTCAAACACCGCTCCGGCAAGTTCCTCGCTCGATTTGGCAGAAGCCTCAAAGCAGCGTGTGGCATCCTCGATGCGTGAGACGAGTTCTGCGAGATTGGCAATATCTTTCTTATCAGGCGTTTCCGGCAGGTTTGCCGAAGATGGTACATTGTCAAATGGGTTGCTCATTATCGTTATTGTTTGTGAGTGATTGTTTTGCGTTAGAGAGTTCGGTCGCTATGTATTTCAGCGCGTCAATCGCCCATTGGTCGCATTGCTTCTGAGTGTTGACGTGGCGTGCTATCTGGTTGAGATTGTTCTTCATGCCGATGATGTCGCGGAGCCACTGGCGCGTTTCCGGTGAACGGTCAGGTATCTTGCGCCGCATAACAATCAGTCGGCAAAGGTGGCTCAATTTTACACCCCGCTCATTCGCTTTCGCCTCCAGTGTCTCGCGCTCGGAGCGTGACAGTCGGAATGTTATGCGTTCCGATAGGTTCTCAACGGGATTGCGCTTGTTTCGTTGCAAGGCAGATGGTTGTTTCTTCATATTCTGAATTTTAGAGTTTTATAATTTGTAGCCGTTCCGGCGTTTCCATTCATCGTCAAGGTCATCGGAACTATGACTGTCACGAATCTCATGTTCGGCATTACGGGAACTACCGGATGGGGCATCTTTTATTCTCGAATTATGCTTTGACTTTGAGGGAGAATAAGTTGGCCGAGATTGCTTTGAGGGAGAAGGGGCCAAAACAGTAGCAGGGAGAATACTCATGTCAATGCCGAGGTCTTTCTGCAAACTGTATTGACGTTCTTTGCCGTCGGAGTCAACCATTCTGACGCATAGCCCTTTCTTCGGGTCATGGAACAGTGTCAACCCCTCGGACGCCAATGTTCCGATAAAATCCGGAGAGTCGCGCGCGGCCTTTTCGATGATATACTTCAACCGGGCTTTGCGTTTTTTGGCTTCCTCTACGGCTCTTTTGCGGCGCATACGTTCATCAATCTGAGATT
>ERZ778495.2198-NODE-2198-length-11539-cov-4.698450_pt1 | contig 11539 bp, 9 predicted proteins | sample MGYA00433100_ERZ778495 | MGnify/ENA primary metagenome ERZ778495 (study PRJEB29527, sample SAMN07138962) | mouse gut metagenome | material: feces | host: mouse | place: China:Nanjing | collected 2016-01-25 ...
AACTTGCCGCTGATGATTGGTATGTGGAAGGTGATGCCAGCACTGGCAGCAGGCTGTTCAATCGTGATTAAGCCTTCGGAAACCACGCCACTGACGATGTTGCGCGTGGCGGAACTGGCCAGCGAGGCTGGTATCCCTGATGGCGTTTTTAATGTCGTCACCGGGTCAGGTGCTGTATGCGGCGCGGCCCTGACGTCACATCCTCATGTTGCGAAAATCAGTTTTACCGGTTCAACCGCGACGGGAAAAGGTATTGCCAGAACTGCTGCTGATCACTTAACGCGTGTAACGCTGGAACTGGGCGGTAAAAACCCGGCAATTGTATTAAAAGATGCTGATCCGCAATGGGTTATTGAAGGCTTGATGACCGGAAGCTTCCTGAATCAAGGGCAAGTATGCGCCGCCAGTTCGCGAATTTATATTGAAGCGCCGTTGTTTGACACGCTGGTTAGTGGATTTGAGCAGGCGGTAAAATCGTTGCAAGTGGGACCGGGGATGTCACCTGTTGCACAGATTAACCCTTTGGTTTCTCGTGCGCACTGCGACAAAGTGTGTTCATTCCTCGACGATGCGCAGGCACAGCAAGCAGAGCTGATTCGCGGGTCGAATGGACCAGCCGGAGAGGGGTATTATGTTGCGCCAACGCTGGTGGTAAATCCCGATGCTAAATTGCGCTTAACTCGTGAAGAGGTGTTTGGTCCGGTGGTAAACCTGGTGCGAGTAGCGGATGGAGAAGAGGCGTTACAACTGGCAAACGACACGGAATATGGCTTAACTGCCAGTGTCTGGACGCAAAATCTCTCCCAGGCTCTGGAATATAGCGATCGCTTACAGGCAGGGACGGTGTGGGTAAACAGCCATACCTTAATTGACGCTAACTTACCGTTTGGTGGGATGAAGCAGTCAGGAACGGGCCGTGATTTTGGCCCCGACTGGCTGGACGGTTGGTGTGAAACTAAGTCGGTGTGTGTACGGTATTAATCTGGTTCGCTCATAAGTAAAAAACGGCACCTGGTGCCGTTTTTTTGTCTGAAACAATCACTTATCTTTCTTCAGCGCCCCTAGCGTTGGCGTTTCGTCAAAGAAGTTCCATGGTTTAAGCAGAGTATGTACCCATTCGGTCGGCATAATCGGCCACTCTTCGGCGCGGGCCACATGTGTGGTGCCGGTGGTCATCCAGACAACGGCGTCGGTGTTGTCCAGCGACTCGTTATCTTTACTGTATTGTCCAAGACCGGTGTCATGAGTAGAACGGTTCGGATATTTGCCTTCCGGGAAACGCTCGCCAGGATGATAACGCGTTACCCAAAGCTGCTTGTCCATAAAGCTTAAACGATGATAGATCCACTCGTCCGGCGCGAACTGGGCACCTTTTGCTACCGGGTGAGTACCACCTGCATAAGGAATAATTTGATAGGAAACTGGATTGCCCATGCGGTTCTCTTTGTTCGGGTTACTCAACAGACGAATCGTGCCCGGATCAAACTTCTGCGCGGCATCCTGTTCATTGCCGATGTTGTACTGATTAACTTGCATGGTACTGGTGCGTGGGCCACCGGCAGTATTCGGTTTTACCACCGGGTCCATCGCCACCAGGCTGTTATTCTCGCCATCTACATCCAGATCGAGGCGGAAATTATAAATATGTTGGTGTGTAGTACCCACGATATTGTGATCGATAAGCGTGCCGTAGCGCGTGTCATCTTTCGCCGTCTCATCGTGCATGGTTTTCGCTTTAACACCTTTCACCGCTTCGATGCCCGTAGCACCGGCATCAATGCCAATAGTGCCGTTTTCATGGAAGATCCAGTCAAAAATGTAGTCATAGTTACCCACTGTACTGATCCAGCGCACCACCAACTCCCGGCGTTCGGTACTGACGTTGGGCTGGCCCATTTCCTGATGCTTATACTCCGGTCCGGCATAACGTTCAAATACCGCGATAGCACGAGGGATCTCCATCGGTACGCCAGTGTAGTCGGCGATGGTTTCATTCAGGAGCACTGCGTTAGAGGGTGCATCTTTGCCACGTGCAATTGGCGAGGTTAGCGTGCCCATACCGTAGTCACCAGAGTCCAGATACGCTTTAAAGTACCAGCCAATATCAGGATCACCGTAAGGCACAATCATGCCGCCGAGAGAACCTTCGTACATGACTTTGCGTTTGGTGCCATTGTCGTTATAAGTCACGGTGGAGATCATAGGTCCGACGCGCGAGTTCATGCTGAGGTGAAAATCCCAGTTCCGCCAGTGAATCATATCGCCAGTAATGGTGTAATTTTTACCTTCAGGCTCAATGATTTGCATAGGCTTAACTGCCGGAGCAACGCGGTCACGGCCATCAAATGGGCGTGCGGTCATTGGCACCGGAACTACCGCACCTTCTTCAATCTTAACGATTTTTTTCTGTTCTAAATCAACGACCGCCACCAGGTTTTCGATGGGATGTGCCCAGTAGTTGCCATCACCGACATCAAGATAGCTGATGACTTTGAGCAACCGGGCATCTTGTTTCAGGCCATCTTTACCATCGAAATAACCTACGGTCAGCGGCGTGGTAATCACTTTCTTCGCATCAGTAATACCGCGCTTCTTCACGGCAGCGGCAAATTCTTCACTGTTGTTAATAATGTTCTGCACACTGGCGAAATCATCCAGCAACACCATACCGTGGGCGTCTTTAATGGGTTGCCAGGAGAGCAGTTTGTTGTTTTGCAGATCCACCACCGCTTCGATGATATGTTTGCCGTCGAGCATAATGACGTCGGCTTTGCGTGGCTGGTCAACCGGTTTGTTTTCCAGCGCAAACGCCCAGACAGCTTCTTTATCTGGCGGTAGCAGGGAGATCTCAGTAAAACGGGTATTGGGTTTGAAGTCCGCGGAAGCTTTAACAATTTCAACGGCCTGTTTAATTTCGTCCGCAGTTAGCGCATTAAGTGGGTGAGGGCGCTTTTCTACCTGAAAGGTTTGATCCAGCCCGGACTGGAAAACATCGTTAATAAAGGTGTCAGAAACCCAGGCTTTATTGTCTTTCATCACTACCGGTACTTGCAGTGCCAGAGACTGACCATTAACAATTGCTGTTTGCGCACCAGGCTTCACTTTCACGTACGCGCCATCTTTAATCAGGGTAAAGATCTGGGCGTAGTCGTCCCACTGCACATCGGCACCAAATTCTTTAAGCGTTTTATCCATTGGCACCATATGCGCTTCACCACCGTGGGCAAATACCGGCGCTTGCCAGGCGAAACTTAAGGCGACTGCCAACGCCAGGGCTGTTTTACGGGCAGAATACAGAGAGGGGCTTCCCATTATTAACCTCGTCAGATGTTGTGTTCTTGTTAGCAACCGCGCTCTGTGGGCGGTTTAGTCAGGTTCACATTATCAGTACTGATGTAAAGGGGATTGCCTGCACCTGCCAGGTTGTTTGGCAGGTGTGCCAGCTTTTCATACAGTGGGTGCCCTGAAAATACAGATACACATCATGCATAACGTGACAACGTCACAAAATTTGGTGAAATAAAAGGGCAACTATTCGCCGTTGCCCTTCATTCACCGATTAATCGACAAAATCACCGTGCTGCCTGGCCACCAGCGTCAGAATTGAATACAGCGCCACCGGGGTTTGATGCTGATTGAATACCTCTACCGCCCATTCCACCACACCTGTTGGTTTTTCTTCTGCGCTACGCTGTTTTTTCAGCGTCTTGCGCTTACAGGTGAGACGCACCTGGATGGTATCGCCTGGCTTTACGGGTTCGATAAAGCGCAAGTTTTCCAGCCCATAATTAGCAATGACCGGACCGACACCGGCATCGACAAACAGACCCGCAGCCGCAGAAAGCACAAAATACCCATGCACCACACGCTCACCGAAAATAGATTCGGCAGCAGCAATCTTATCCATATGCGCATAGAAATGATCGCCGCTGAGGCAAGCAAAGTTAACAATATCGGCCTCTGTCATTGTGCGGCGGGGAGTCAACAGGCTGTCGCCTGGTTGCAGCTCCTCAAAATATTTGCGGAACGGATGAATACGATCTTCTTCGACTTTCGCACCGCGCACCCACTGTTTACTGATAGCGGCAAGCATCGTCGGACTACCCTGAACAGCGGTTCGCTGCATGTAATGTTTCACCGCTCGTAAACCACCTAATTCTTCACCGCCTCCTGCGCGACCAGGCCCACCATGTAACAGTTGTGGCAGTGGGGAGCCATGCCCGGTGGATTCTTTTGCCGATTCCTCATTGAGGATCTGAATTCGCCCATGCGTACGTGCCGCGTCGGTAATAAACTGACGCGCAATTTGCGGATCAGCCGTCACCAGCGTTCCCGCAAGGCTACCGCCGCCTGCACAAGCCAGTTGCAGAGCATGTCGCTGGTTTTGTGCTGGCATCAGCGTTGCGACAGGGCCAAAGGCTTCTGTTGCATGTACCGCCGGTGTTTCATCCGGCTGCGGACAGTACAATAAGGTTGGCGGGAAGAAGGCACCCGCAGCAGATAAATCCGCCTGACCACCGAGGCGAATCTCGCATCCTGCAGCCAGCAATATGTTCACTTTTTCCTGCACATCGGCACGCTGCTCAGCATTTACCAGTGCGCCCATTTTCACGCCTTCCTGAGCAGGATCACCGACCACGACTTTCTGTAATCGCGCAACCAGAGCATCACTGACAGCATTAACCAATGCCTGCGGCACAATAATCCGCCGGATTGCCGTACATTTTTGCCCGGCTTTTGTGGTCATCTCACGCACAACTTCACGAATAAACAGCGCAAACTCCGGTTGATCCGGGGTGACATCTTCGCCCAGTACGCAGCAGTTCAGGGAATCAGCTTCCATAGTGAAGGGGATAGATTTGGCGACGATATTTGGCTGAACTCGCAGCATCTGTCCGGTCGCCGCTGACCCCGTGAAAGTCACCACATCCTGGCTGTCCAGATGATCCAAAAGGTCGCCCGCACTACCGCAGATCAGACTAATTGCGCCTTCGGGAACAAGACCACTATCGACAATTGATTTCACCATCGCCTGAGTCAGTTGGGCCGTCGCGGTAGCTGGTTTGATGATGGCTGGCATTCCGCCCAGCCACGTTGGTGCCAGCTTTTCCAGCATTCCCCAGCAGGGGAAGTTAAAGGCGTTAATATGCACTGCCACGCCTGACTTTGAGGTCAGTACATGGCGCGCGGCAAATCCACCTTCTTTCGATAAGGGGATCAATTCATCTTCCGGCCACAGCGTATCGTCAGGCAGCTCCCGGCTACCGAGGCTGGCGTAAGTAAATAACGTCCCAATGCCACCTTCAATATCAACCCAACTGTCTGCCCGCGTTGCGCCTGTTTGCGCAGAAAGAGCATAGAAGCGCTCTTTTTCACTCAGCAGATGTTTAGCGACCGCTTTAAGCATCGCCGCACGTTCGATAAAGGTCATAGCGCGAAGGGCGGGGGCACCTTTTTCAATGGCAAACTGGCGGGCAGCCGCCATATCAAGACCTTCACTGGTCACTTCCCATAACGCCTCGCCGCTAATAGCGTGGTGAATCAAACGGCTACGGCCCCGGCCAGACTGCCAGGTACCGGATAAGAAACTGGCTAACTGCTGCATCGCTACTCTCCAGATGTTTCACATTTCTGTTGCTAATAGTTAAATCGCGAATCATAAAAAGCAAGGGTTCTTTTAACGAAATGTTAACTATGCGATCTGTATAGCAACTGCGGAAAACATTAATGCACTGATAAATAATGATTTATAAAAATAGGGTGCGAAATCCGTCACAGTTCAAGCATACAAAATTTGTGATTTTAGTTAACCATTGTGTAACTTTCACAAAACAATGTGATTCGTGTTTTTAATTAATTCACGAAAACTGGAATCGTAAAGGTGATGACGTGACCCAAGAAGAACGCTTTGAGCAACGGATAGCCCAGGAAACGGCTATCGAGCCACAGGACTGGATGCCCGATGCTTACCGAAAGACACTGATCCGCCAGATTGGGCAGCATGCGCACTCCGAGATTGTTGGTATGTTGCCTGAAGGTAACTGGATCACTCGCGCACCAACCTTGCGGCGTAAAGCCATTCTGTTGGCCAAAGTGCAGGATGAAGCCGGTCATGGTCTGTATCTCTATAGCGCCGCCGAAACACTGGGCTGCGCCAGAGAAGACATCTACCAAAAAATGCTCGACGGACGGATGAAATATTCCTCCATCTTTAATTATCCGACATTGAGTTGGGCTGATATCGGCGTTATCGGCTGGCTGGTGGATGGCGCAGCGATCGTCAATCAGGTGGCGTTATGTCGCACTTCTTATGGCCCGTATGCCAGAGCAATGGTGAAAATCTGCAAAGAAGAGAGTTTTCACCAGCGTCAGGGGTTTGAAGCCTGCATGGCACTCGCGCAGGGCAGCGAAGCTCAAAAGCAGATGTTGCAAGACGCCATTAACCGTTTCTGGTGGCCAGCCTTAATGATGTTCGGGCCAAACGATGATAACTCGCCAAACAGCGCCAGAAGTCTCGCCTGGAAAATCAAACGTTTCACCAACGACGAACTCCGCCAGCGTTTCGTGGATAACACCATTCCACAGGTTGAAATGCTCGGTATGACCGTTCCTGACCCGGATCTGCATTTTGACACTGAAAGCGGTCACTACCGCTTTGGTGAGATCGACTGGCAGGAGTTTAACGAAGTAATTAACGGTCGCGGAATTTGTAATCAGGAGAGGCTCGACGCCAAACGTAAAGCCTGGGAAGAAGGTACCTGGGTACGGGAAGCAGCGCTGGCCCATGCACAAAAACAACTTGCCCGTAAGGTCGCATAAGGAGATTCAAAATGAGTAATGTTTACTGGCCGTTATACGAAGTTTTCGTGCGTGGCAAACAGGGCTTATCACACCGCCATGTTGGCAGTTTACATGCTGCCGATGAGCGGATGGCACTGGAAAATGCCCGTGATGCTTACACCCGTCGTAGCGAAGGATGTTCAATTTGGGTGGTGAAGGCGAGTGAAATTGTTGCCTCGCAACCGGAAGAACGCGGTGAATTTTTTGATCCGGCTGAAAGCAAGGTCTATCGCCATCCAACGTTTTACACCATCCCTGATGGCATTGAGCACATGTGAGGTCGGAAATGAATCAGTTAACGGCTTACACCTTGCGCCTGGGCGATAACTGTCTGGTGCTCTCCCAGCGGTTGGGGGAATGGTGCGGTCACGCACCGGAACTGGAAATCGATCTCGCACTGGCAAACATTGGCCTCGATTTATTAGGTCAGGCACGTAACTTCTTATCGTATGCCGCTGAATTAGCGGGAGAAGGTGATGAAGATACCCTGGCCTTCACCCGAGACGAGCGCCAGTTCAGCAACTTATTGTTGGTTGAACAACCAAACGGCAATTTTGCCGACACCATTGCACGCCAGTATTTCATCGATGCATGGCATGTGGCGCTCTTTACCCGTCTGATGGAAAGCCGTGATCCGCAACTGGCGGCGATTTCTGCCAAAGCAATTAAAGAAGCGCGTTATCACCTGCGTTTTAGTCGTGGCTGGCTGGAGCGACTGGGCAATGGTACTGACGTATCAGGGCAAAAGATGCAGCAGGCCATCGACAAGTTGTGGCGTTTTACTGCCGAACTGTTCGATGCCGACGAGATTGATATTGCACTGAGTGAAGAGGGTATTGCGGTTGATCCACGCACTTTACGCGCAGCGTGGGAAGCCGAAGTTTTTGCCGGAATCAACGAAGCCACATTGAACGTACCGCAAGAGCAGGCGTATCGCACTGGCGGTAAAAAAGGACTGCATACCGAACACCTTGGACCCATGCTGGCAGAAATGCAGTATCTCCAGCGTGTCTTGCCCGGTCAGCAATGGTAACAGAGGAGATGGGTATGCAACGTCTGGCCACCATTGCACCGCCACAGGTTCATGAGATATGGGCGCTACTCAGCCAGATCCCGGACCCGGAGATCCCGGTGCTGACCATTACCGATTTAGGCATGGTGCGTAATGTGACACAGATGGGAGAAGGATGGGTGATCGGCTTTACGCCGACTTATTCCGGTTGTCCGGCAACGGAACATTTGATTGGCGCGATACGTGAGGCAATGACAACCCACGGGTTTACCCCCGTTCAGGTTGTGCTGCAACTCGACCCGGCATGGACCACCGACTGGATGACCCCCGATGCCCGTGAGCGTCTGCGACAGTATGGCATTAGCCCGCCCGCCGGACACAGTTGCCATGCCCATTTGCCGCCAGAAGTACGTTGCCCGCGCTGCGCCAGCGTCCATACCACACTTATCAGTGAATTTGGTTCCACGGCCTGCAAAGCATTGTATCGCTGCGATAGTTGCCGCGAACCTTTCGATTATTTCAAATGTATTTGAGGATGCCATGACAACGTTTCATTCCTTAACGGTGGCAAAAGTGGAGCCGGAAACCCGTGATGCGGTGACCATTACCTTTGCGGTGCCCCAGCCTTTGCAGGAGGCGTATCGCTTTCGCCCCGGTCAACATTTGACCTTAAAAGCCAGCTTTGATGGTGAAGAATTACGCCGTTGTTACTCCATTTGCCGCAGCTATCTGCCTGGCGAAATTAGTGTGGCGGTGAAAGCCATTGAAGGCGGACGTTTCTCCCGCTATGCCCGCGAACACATCCGCCAGGGTATGACGCTGGAGGTCATGGTGCCGCAGGGGCATTTCGGCTATCAGCCACAGGCCGAACGCCAGGGCCGCTATCTGGCTATTGCAGCAGGATCAGGTATTACGCCAATGCTGGCGATTATCGCCACCACTTTACAAACCGAGCCTGAAAGTCAGTTCACCCTGATCTACGGTAACCGTACCAGCCAGAGCATGATGTTTCGCCAGGCACTGGCAGACCTGAAAGACAAATATCCTCAGCGTTTACAGTTGTTGTGCATTTTCAGTCAGGAAACCCTCGACAGCGATCTGCTTCACGGGCGTATTGACGGTGAAAAATTACAGTCACTTGGGGCCTCGCTCATTAATTTTCGTCTTTATGATGAGGCATTTATTTGTGGTCCGGCGGCGATGATGGATGAGACGGAAGCCGCCTTAAAAGCACTGGGAATGCCAGATAAAACCATTCATCTGGAGCGGTTTAATACGCCTGGCACGCGCGTCAAACGTAGCGTTAACGTGCAAAGTGACGGACAAAAAGTGACTGTACGTCAGGATGGGCGGGATCGGGAAATCGTGCTTAATGCCGACGATGAAAGCATTCTCGATGCGGCATTGCGCCAGGGGGCTGATCTGCCCTATGCCTGCAAAGGCGGCGTCTGTGCGACCTGCAAATGCAAAGTGCTGCGTGGCAAAGTGGCGATGGAAACCAATTACAGTCTGGAACCGGATGAACTGGCCGCAGGCTATGTGTTGAGTTGCCAGGCACTGCCGCTGACCAGCGATGTGGTGGTTGACTTTGACGCGAAGGGGATGGCATGAGCGAACTGATCGTCAGCCGTCAGCAACAAGTATTGTTGCTGACCCTTAACCGTCCCGCCGCACGTAATGCGCTAAATAATGCCCTTCTGACGCAACTGGTAAATGAACTGGAAGCTGCGGCTACCGATAGCAGCATTTCGGTCTGTGTGATTACCGGTAATGCACGCTTTTTTGCCGCTGGGGCCGATCTCAACGAAATGGCAGAAAAAGATCTCGCGGCCACCTTAAACGATACACGCCCGCAGCTATGGGCGCGATTGCAGGCCTTCAACAAACCTCTCATCGCAGCCGTCAACGGTTACGCGCTTGGTGCGGGTTGCGAACTGGCATTGTTGTGCGATGTGGTGGTTGCCGGAGAGAACGCGCGTTTTGGTTTGCCGGAAATCACTCTCGGCATCATGCCAGGCGCAGGAGGAACGCAACGTTTAATCCGTAGTGTCGGTAAATCGTTAGCCAGCAAAATGGTGCTGAGCGGAGAAAGTATCACCGCTCAGCAAGCACAGCAGGCCGGGCTGGTTAGCGACGTCTTCCCCAGCGATTTAACCCTCGAATACGCCTTACAGCTGGCGTCGAAAATGGCACGTCACTCGCCGCTGGCCTTACAAGCGGCAAAGCAAGCGCTGCGCCAGTCGCAGGAAGTGGCTTTGCAAGCCGGACTTGCCCAGGAGCGACAGTTATTCACCTTGCTGGCGGCAACAGAAGATCGTCATGAAGGCATCTCCGCTTTCTTGCAAAAACGCACGCCCGACTTTAAAGGACGCTAATGATGGAATTCATCCTCAGTCATGTAGAAAAGGGCGTGATGACACTAACGCTCAACCGCCCGGAACGCCTGAACAGTTTTAATGATGAGATGCACGCACAACTGGCAGAGTGCCTGAAACAGGTCGAGCGCGACGACACTATCCGTTGCCTGTTACTTACAGGTGCCGGGCGCGGATTTTGTGCTGGTCAGGATCTTAACGATCGTAACGTTGATCCCACAGGCCCCGCACCGGATTTAGGGATGTCAGTTGAACGTTTCTATAACCCACTGGTACGTCGCCTGGCAAAACTGCCAAAACCGGTGATCTGTGCAGTCAATGGCGTGGCGGCAGGGGCTGGCGCAACACTGGCACTGGGATGCGACATCGTTATTGCTGCCCGTTCAGCAAAATTCGTCATGGCGTTTAGTAAGTTAGGTTTAGTACCCGATTGCGGTGGAACCTGGTTACTGCCACGCGTTGCTGGGCGAGCGCGCGCCATGGGGCTGGCACTGCTGGGGAATCAACTGAGTGCTGAACAGGCGCACGAATGGGGGATGATCTGGCAGGTTGTTGATGATGAAACGCTGGCAGATACCGCGCAACAGCTGGCACGGCATCTGGCGACACAACCGACATTTGGTCTTGGACTTATCAAGCAAGCGATAAATAGCGCTGAAACCAATACGCTCGATACGCAACTGGATCTGGAACGTGACTATCAGCGACTTGCCGGACGGAGCGCAGATTATCGTGAAGGTGTCAGTGCGTTCCTGGCTAAACGCTCACCGCAGTTCACGGGGAAATAGCATGATGATAAATGTGCAAACTGTGGCAGTGATTGGGAGCGGCACCATGGGGGCAGGCATTGCTGAAGTTGCCGCCAGTCATGGACATCAGGTTTTACTGTATGACATTTCTGCTGAAGCGCTGACCCGCGCAATCGACGGGATACACGCGCGGCTAAATTCACGCGTGACGCGGGGAAAACTGACCGCTGAAACCTGTGAACGCACATTGAAACGCCTGATCCCGGTGACCGATATTCACGCGCTGGCAGCAGCGAATCTGGTTATTGAAGCGGCGTCTGAACGTCTGGAAGTTAAAAAAGCGCTCTTTGCACAACTGGCGGAAGTTTGCCCGCCACAAACGCTATTGACCACTAACACTTCGTCAATCTCTATAACCGCGATTGCTGCGGAGGTAAAAAATCCTGAACGTGTTGCGGGGCTGCATTTTTTTAACCCGGCACCGGTGATGAAGTTGGTGGAGGTGGTCAGTGGGCTGGCAACGGCAGCGGAAGTTGTCGAGCAGTTGTGTGAACTGACATTGA
>ERZ778495.2211-NODE-2211-length-11476-cov-3.637072_pt1 | contig 11476 bp, 7 predicted proteins | sample MGYA00433100_ERZ778495 | MGnify/ENA primary metagenome ERZ778495 (study PRJEB29527, sample SAMN07138962) | mouse gut metagenome | material: feces | host: mouse | place: China:Nanjing | collected 2016-01-25 ...
TATTAACAAAAATTTATTTTTTTTTTTTTTTTTTTGAGGTTCAAGTTGGTCCAAGTATTGCGGCTTATGGCGAAAATGCAGTAATTTTGCGTACTGTTAACCGAACACTAACTTCATTCTCCTACTTCATCCTCAATGCTCCTTTTACTGCTTACAACACTTCGAATCGTGCTGATTGTCGTCCTTTTGGCGGTAGCTGTCGCCGGGGTGGTGTATTTTGTGCGGTTGCGCCGGCGTCGGCCTGTCGCTACGGTGGCAGAGGAAGTGCCCGGGGTGGCAGGAGATGAATCGTTCGAGGCCCGGATACCCGAGTATGCGGCCACCATCAGGCAGTGGTTCGATACCCATCCATATTTCAACCATGCGTTCAAGTTGACCGACGTTCAGGCCGTTGTGCCACTCAACCGTACCTACCTGTCGCGTATTTTCAACGAGGGCCTTGGCGAGAGCTTCAGCGACTATGTCCGCGACCGCCGTATGGCCGAGGCGATGCGGCTTCTGACCGACGAGCCCGATACGCCCATTGCCGACATAGCCGAGCATTGCGGTTTTGCCAGCCATTCGAGCTTTCACCGTGCGTTTGTGCGTTTTACGGGTATGAAGCCGGGCGACTATAGGTCGGGAAATAAACCTGCTTGACCGATATGCGACCCCGGGTACCCAATATCAGCCCTGGCGAGGGCCGATTTACGCAAAGTCAACGCATATTTTTACCCTATGGCAACTTTGCTGTCGGGAAAATTAGTAATTTTGCATTCCCTCTCTCTTCGGACTTAGTGCATCTCCACAGTGCGTCGGAGACAGGGGAGCCTCGGCAAGCCATATTATATATGGCTGATAGTCGGGGCGCTGTGTGCGAATGGTGGCAGAGAGCTGCCAAAGTGTGTACCCCCGGCAGGCGGCAACGCCTTGCCTAAAACCAAAAATTGATAAAGATAACCAATCATTTCCGCTTCTAAAAGGCATGAAAGTGAAATTTATAGTCCTTTTGCTCGCCCTTGTGGGCCTCGCGCTCCCGGCGGCCGCGCAGAAGGCAGCAATCAAGACCAACTTGCTCTACGATGCTACCGCCACCCTCAACGGCGGTGTAGAAGTCAAGTTCGCCCCCAAATGGACGGGCGACCTGAGCGCCAATCTCAACGCCTGGGCCATCAAAGACCACCGGTGGAAGCACTGGCTGGTGCAGCCCGAGGCACGCTACTGGTTCTGCGAGGCTTTCTCGGGTCACTTTGTGGGCGCTCACCTGTTGGGAGGCCAGTATAACTTCGGCAACCTCGACATGCCGTTCAAATTCCTCGGCACCGACTACCGCAAGCTCAAGGACTACCGTTTCCAGGGCTGGATGGTTGGCGCGGGCATAGCCTATGGCTATTCGTGGATTCTCGACCGCCACTGGAATATCGAGGCCGAAATCGGCATCGGCTGGGTCTACACCCGCTACGACAAATACGAGTGCGCCGACTGCGGCCAGAAAGTCGACAGTGACCATCCTCATAACTACGTGGGTCCGACAAAGGCCGCGATAAACCTTGTTTATACATTCTGACAATGAAAACGAACGCCATAACCCGCATAATAGCCGCCGCAGCGCTTGCCGCTGTAGCCATGCCGGCTTTCGCCGACACTCAGGATGCCCTGCTCAAGGTCGACGCCATCAAGGTAAACCGTGTTGCCGACGAGCTTGTCGTGGCTCTCGACATCGACCCGCGCAGCGTCAACCCCGGCCGCGATAAAGAGGTGACATTCTCGCCCGTGGTCCGTGCAGCCGAGAGCGGCGACACCCTGGCCCTGCCGGCCATCAAGATTGCCGGCCGCAACCGCTACTATACCCACCTGCGCAACAAGGACCTGCCCGAGGGCACCAAGGTCTACTCGGCCGGGTCGCGCGAGACCATCAAATACCGCGCCGAGGTGCCCTTCGAGCCGTGGATGAACCGCTGCCAGATTGACATGAAGCAGGCCGTGGCCAACTGCTGCGAGACCCCTGCCACCGGCCCTGAGACGCCGCTGGCACGCCTCGACTATGTGCGCCCGGCCTACGACCCGAGCTTCCGCTTCGTAGAGCTCACCGGCGACAGCGCAATCGAGCTTTCGGCCGAGGGACGCGCATTTATCACCTTCGTGGTAAACCGCACCGAGCTCAAGGAAAACTATATGAAGAACCCCGAGGAGCTCGAAAAAATCTACGCCACCATCCGCGTGGTGCAGGACGACCCCGACGCCACCATCACCAGCGTGTCAATAAAGGGTTTTGCCTCGCCCGAAGGTTCGTACTCCAACAACGTGCGCCTGGCCATGGGCCGTACGCAGACACTCAAGGAAATCGTGCGCAAGCGCATGGCCCTCGCGCCCGAAATCATGCACACCGACTACGAGCCCGAAGACTGGCAGGGCCTGATTGACTGGCTCGAAAAAAACGAAATCGCAAACCGCGACGCCATACTGGCCATCGCCAAGTCGGACATGGAGCCGGACCCTCGCAACGAGGAGATACGCCGCCGCTACCCTGAGCAGTACGACTATATCCTCAAGAACGTGTACCCCTGGCTGCGCCACTCCGACTATGTGGTGAAATACCGCATCAAGGCATATGCCACCGTCGAGGAGTTGCTCGAGGTCTACAAAGTGACGCCCGAGCGCATGCGCCCCGTCGACTTCCAGCGCATCGCCGCCGTCTACCCCGTGGGCAGCGACAAGTATAAGGAAATCATGCTCAAGGCCGTGGAAATACACCCCTACGACAGCAAGAGCAACCTCAACGCAGCCACAATAGCCCTCGAGGCCGGCGAACTGGCAAAGGCCGGCGAATATCTCGACCGCGCCGGCGACTCGGCCGAGGCTGTGTACACCCGTGGTGTCCTGGCCGGCATGGCCGGCGACCTCGACAGGGCCATGCAGTACTTTGACAAGGCTGCCACCATGGGCCTCGACGTGGCCAAGGAAGAAACAAGCAAAGTCAACGGCATCATAAACCGCGACACAGTAGAATATCTTATCAAACCCTCCTCAAAAAATTAACTAACGAAACAGACAGTAACTTTATCATCAAATCCATTTCCGCAAGCCGCCCCTTATACGCCGGGACGGATGGGAGATATTAGGAAACATAAAGACATAAAAACACAGGTTACAAAAGTAATTTTGTTACGTTTGACTTTAGCTTCCGGCTCCTTAACCCTTACCTTATATAATAAGGAACTTGCGAGACAAAAGACATCAACAAACCAATCGCGAATAATCAAAATTTTAACAAATCATAAATAGTAAACCAAGACAATGAACAAACTAAACAAATTGTTTGCAGGTTTCGCCGCAGTTGCCATGTTGGCCGCTTGCTCTAACGACGAGCCCACCCCGGCACCTAACCCTGGCGAAAAACCCTCAGGTGACATTGCGTATCTCGCAGTCACCATCTCTGCTCCTGAGACTGGCTCTCGTGCCACCACTGATGGGGACTATGTAGAGAGCGACGCTGTGGAAAAAGAACACAAGGTAACCGACGTTCAGTTCTTCTTCTTCGATGCCCGAGGTGGCTATACCGGCCTTCGTGCAGCTTCGAGCGACTCTCAGTTCGTACCCGCTGACAACGACGGAACGAACGCTGGCAACGGTAATATTGAATATATTGGTAAAGAGAATATTGTAGTACTCGAAGGCCTCAAAGGCAACGACTACCCCGAGTATGTAATCACAGTGCTCAATGCACCTGATTTCCGTGCGCTTCCCACCATGCAGGAGACTGCTGATGCTCTCGATATCTATGCAGCCCAGCAGGTCGTAGATAACGTAGTGAAATCGTCGCCCGATAAATTTGTCATGACCACCTCGTCTTTCTTCGGCGATGTTAAGGTCGGTGAAGATGTCCGCCATGACGATACTTACTACTATGCTACCAAACTTGTTACATCAGACTTCAAACTCACCCGAGAGGATGCTGCAACAACCAATAGCCCTGTCGACATTTATGTAGAGCGTCTTGCTGCCAAGGTTCAGGTTGGCTTTGCCAAGAATGGTGAAGACCCTGCACACCCCGGCTATTACAAGATTGAGACAACCCTTGCCGGCGGTGGCAACGTAACTGAAGATGGTGACAACGTAGCCGATGTAGCCCTTTGGGTTAAGGTCAAAGGTTGGACTCTCAATGCCCTTGCCGAGAATAGCTATATGAGCAAAAAGCTCGATGCAGATTGGAAGAGCGACGCCTCACCTCTTTGGAAGGATTGGAACAAGACCGCTGATTGGCGTTCGTTCTGGGCTAAGTCTCATACATATACCGAGAACCCTACGCTTTTCTATGCTTCTCCTATGCAGATGATTAAGGGTCTTAAGGCCGCAGGCTTTACAGCCGAAGATGCTACCACATATTACAGCTACGAGAACACAAACAGCACCAGCATCTTCGAACCCGTTGCAAACGGTAGCTTGACTTTGAACGGAACTAAAGTTGGTGTAAACATGGGCAAGGTAACTCACGCCATCATCTACACTCAGATTGTTACATTTGATAAAGATGGCAACGAAGTTGTTCCTTCATTGGTTCAGTATCGTGGTCTCCTCTATCTCGAGGATTCGTACAAGGCTATGATTCTCAATAACATCAAAGCCCAGGACACCAACACTGAAAAGCTCAACTTCTGGAAAGTTACCACCGGTACTGCTAATCAGGACGGTGCCCAGTATGCCCAGGTTAGTGACAAAGACCTTGATGTTGTCCGTGCATACGACAAGACCGGTACTACACTCAGTGAAATCACTGTCGTCGTTTCTACCAAAGAACCGCTTTATAGCCGCACATGGAAAGAGGCTGTTGGCACTGAAGGCGAAGAAGGCTATGTTGCTGCTCACTACGAGTACTCACCCGTTGAGACTTCAGTTCTCGAGGCTCTCGTTGCTGCCCAGCAGACTGGCGATAATAAGGCTATCGGTGCAGACGAAGGCGAAGCAATCTACAAAGTGCCCATCGAGCACCTTGCCGCTACCTCAACGCAGAAAAATGCTGTCGAGGGTTACTATGGCGTAGTTCGTAACCACTGGTATCAGCTCACTATCAACAACTTCAAGAAAGTTGGTTATCTTCTCTTCGACCCCGACACCGACGAGACCAAAATTATCCCCGGTGGTCCCGAAGACCCCTTGTACTACGTAGGTGCTAAGATTAACATCCTTTCTTGGAAGGTCGTTAACCAGAACGTAGAACTCTAATCAACCACCGATTAGTAATAATCGATGAAAAGTAGGGTCGCGGCATGCCGCGACCGGGCAGAACGGAAATTGACATAGTGAAGAAGTCGTCGGAGACGACGCAATAGTGGTTAACCCCACGATTATTCGTGGGGCACGGAGAATGACGAAAGTATATATAGTCCTCGGAGAGGACGCCAAACATATACACAGCGTCCTCTCCGAGGACAAGGTTATCACCTGCTTCCAATACCCCCACGAAGTATCATGGGGCTAACCACGAAAACGTCCTCTCCGAGGACTCCGAACAAGTCACCCCTGTTCGCGCTCATGCCGCGACCCTACAATCTTTTTACACACCTCCCCTCACTACTCCGAATAACACTCACAAATGAAATACATCTCAGACATATTCAAGGCACTCTCGCGGTTGCTGCCGGTGTTGGCGGCTGTGATGCTTGCCTCGTGCGACGGCATGATATATGACGAAGAGGGCGATTGCGACCCACACTACAAGGTACGCTTTGTCTATGACCGCAACCTCAAGTACACCGACGCCTTCGCAGCCGAAGTCGATGAGGTGACACTCTATATCGTCGACACCGACGGCAATATCGTGTGGCAGAAGCACGAGGCCGGCGACGAACTCAAAACAGGCAGCTATCAGATGGACGTCGAAGGTCTCGCCCCCGGCACCTATTCGCTCATAGCGTGGTGCGGCAGCGGCCACAAGACCGACTTCGCCACTCCCGACGATGCCACAAAGCATACACACCTACAGGCTACCCTCGGCGGCCGCACGCCCCACGACGCGGGCTGGGACTTCGCCGGGTCGGCCGTTCGCGACGACTTCCGCGACCTTTACCACGGCAAGCTGATGGATGTGACATTCCCCGACTCGCAGGGCACGCATGTATTCGACGTGCACCTGACCAAAGATACAAACGACGTGCACGTGGTGCTGCAGCACCTGTCGGGCGACCCCGTAGACGAGAACAAGTTCCTCTTCACCATCGAGGAAGAAAACGGCCTGATGGACTGGGACAACACCATACTGCCCGACGAGCCTCTGCGCTACTACGCCCACACTGTGACCAACGGCTATGCCGGCGTCGACGTGCCCGACTACAAGGGAGACGGCGAGGGCGGCGACTCGCGCGCCATCACGGCGGTGAGCTGCGCCGTGGCCGACTTCCAAATCAGCCGCATCACGCCCGAGAAGCGCTGCTTCGTGCGCATCTACCGCCGCGACGACCACGGCCTGGTGGCTGCAATACCCATTGCCGACTACGCCATAATGACCAAGGGTCAGCACAAGAAGCTGAGCGACGAAGACTATCTCGACTACCGCGACGACTACTCGCTGGTACTCTTCCTCGACGACAACGGCCGCTGGCTCAAGACTCAAATATATATCAACTCGTGGCACCTGGTGCTGCAGAATGTTGGTGCATAACACCTCAAACCTCAAGTAAATAAAATGTTTTCGCTTCGCGACATATATACCCATCTTCTCCTTACACTGACAGTGTTGGCTATGTCGTCGTGTGGTAACAACAACGAACCTGCCCCTCTCCCCCTTCCCGGCGACGACGCTCAGATAGTGTTGCGACTTACGGTGAGCGACACGTCGGCCGGGTCGCGCGCGCCTTCGACCCCCGAGGGCGGCTATGACCGAGGCGAAGGCTTCGAAAACTATATCGACATATCTTCGCTCAATTTCCGCTTCTATTTCTTCGGAACCGACAATAAATATATCGCACCGCTCGAGGTAGCCCAGGTCGTCCCCCTCGAGAGCATGTCGTCGTCGAAGACCTATATGGTCTACAGCTTCGGCATGAAGGAGGTCTACCGCCAGCCTGTCAAGGTCGTAGCCCTTGCCAACTGGCCATCGTACCCCGATGCCGGCCAACTGGTTGCCGGTGTGACCACCATCGACGATATAGTGACTCGCCAATACGACTTCGATGCCTCGAGCATGGTGCTGTCGGCCGACCGTCCCGTGCCCCTCTACGGTGTCTCCGACCCCATGACCCTGGCGTATGATGCTGACAATACAGCCAGTATCGGCACCCTCCACCTGCTGCGCGCATACGCCAAGGTAGAGGTCAACCTCAACCCCGACTGCGTGTTCCCCATCGAGTGGGTCAAGCTGAGCCGCCACAACAGTCGCGGCTACTGTGCGCCGCAGGGCATATACAGCCAGTCGCAATATGTATATAACGACTATGACCGCGACTATACTCACGAGCCTTCAGTACCCGTCGGGGCCGAGACCGACAGCGAACTGCCCTTTATCAAGGTGAGCGACAACCGCTGGCTGGCCTACGTGCCCGAATACCGCAACGTGGGGCGCCCCGACACCGAGAAGTCGGCCATACTAATCAAGTTCAAGGGTGCCGAGACCGATGTCGACCGCCTCTACTTCGCCACCTACGACCTCACGGCGTCGCCCAACGTGCCGTCGGTCCACTTCGACATACTGCGCAACGTGTGGTATAAATTTACGGTCAAAAAGAACTCGGCACCTCTGGTGCAGGTAGTGCCCTACAACGAGGTAGACCTCGGCCCCCTCTTCGGCCTGCTGGTCGGTAAGGATTACGTGCCTATATATGAGGACGACGGCACCATACGCTACTGGTATGACCACGAGACCGGCAAATACTACGGCCCCGACAAGGTGACCGAAATCGAAGACCCCTATATCACGGTGCTCTATCCCGAGGGATGGACAATCATCCGCGACCTCAACGACCGCGTCATCGGTTACTACGACCCGGCGTCCGGCCAGTACTACGACACCGATAAGAACAAGGTAGACTATCTCAATATCGACGCCGCCACCGGCTGGGAGATTATCCGCGACAGCAAGGGCAACGTAATCGGCTATCGCGACCCGGCAACGGGCAAATATTACGATACTGACAAAAAAACAGAAAAACCATCTCTTGGAGAAGGACGATGAAACTCAAATTCATACATACCATATATATACTTGCTGCCATGTTCGCCATGACGGCCATGTGGGGTTGTGAGGACGATTTCAATCCCGATATGGGCGGCGTGGTCGACGGCTCGTTGGCTACTGTACCTATCAGTATCAGCTTCGACTCCGAGACGTCTGTCGACATCAGCAGCCGCGCCTTGGGTGCGCAGGACGGCCTGGCCATGCAGGACATCAACTCGTTCTGGATGGTAATATACAACCAGGACGGCACCCTATATAAGAAATACCATATCCGCGAGGGCGGCAACAATGTCACCGACCCCTCGGGCGACGTGACCAATATAAAATATAACCCGAATTCCGACAACCGCCTGCCCGACGAAGGCAACCTTGGCGACGATGCCGCCGGGCGTCTTGACTTCGACCTCAAGCTGACCTCGGCACGCTACTATATCTACGGCGTGGCAAACGTCAAAGATTTCGACAAGAAGGACATCAGCACTCGCGACCGCCTCAAGCGCATCGAGTGCGCCTGGGACAGCACCTCGATTGCCAACAACACCGAGATGTTCGGCATCTTCTCGGTGGGCCAGAACCGTGGCGCCACCGACAACAGCCCTATCGCCGTCACCGTAAAGGCCGGCCAGGCCCAGCAACTCCACTGCTGGCTGCGGCGCCTGGCATCGAAGGTGACAATAGCCTTCGACGGCTCGGAGCTTTATGACAACGTAGAGGTGTATATCGACACCATCATGGTGCGCGACGTGCCCAAGAAGTGCATACTCGGCATGCCCAACCATCCGGGGCAGGCCGACCCCGACGACCCTGAGAATCGTCTCGAACCGGCAAAGCGCTACGATGTAGACAACGGCGTGTACCGCTTCGGCGGCATCGAGTCGCTGCAGCGGCTTACCGCTGCCGACCTGCAGTCGCTCTCGCCACTGTCGTACTACCACGTGTGCAATTCGTCGCATATATATGGCGGCGAGGGTAGTGTAAACGCCTCCGACCCCGCAATCAACAAGCATAAGCACTCGCACTCGTCCCCGGCCCTGTATTTCTACGAAAATCTGCAAGGCGAGGGCAAGGATAAGACCCAGAGCCTCGACGGCACCACCATCTGGAAGCCTAACCCCGAGGAAAACAACCTCGATTCGGGCTGGAAAGACGGCAGGGCGTACGGCACCTATATCGAGGTGCGCGGTTACTACCGCAACACCGCCTCCGACGGCAAGGTGAGCCAGGGGTGGATTAAATACCGTTTTATGCTCGGCCAGGATGCCAAGACCGACTACAACGCCCTGCGCAACACCCACTACAAGGTGACGCTCAAACTCAAAGGCTACGGTAACGACTACGACTGGCATATCGACTACAAAGAGGAGACCGGCATCTTTATGACCTCGCCCCAGTTTATATCATACCTCTACAACAAGTCGATGTATGCAACGGTCAAAATCGTTGGCGAGATAAAACCCGGCACCAAACTTAGTGCCGAAATCCTCAGTACTACCGATGATTCCCGGTTGACCAACTGGGGCCCGTGGGGTAATGGCTTGAAAAATGATAATGGCGAAATCGAATATCCGAGTCCTATTGGCGTAAAGGTCGGTCCCTACCCACTTTATAAAAATGATAATTTGGATAGCCGTGCTAACGGCCCCCATACGACGTTTTTGTCACTTCGCAAGACCACGAAGCTCCGCATCAAGCCGCCGGAGGCAAGCGGTATGCAGTCCTGGCAATTAGACATTGATAAAGCCTTGGATGTACTAAAGGATGATTTCGAGGGCGCCAGTGGTGGCCGAGACAAAGGTCACCGTGATTATGAAGTATCATCAAAAGCCGCAACAGCCGATAATGCCGACGGCTCGTATACGGTGCAAGAAACGAGCTGGAGATATCCTGACGATGGCTCAGACCCTGTTGCCAACGAACGTATTTTCAGAATACCGCTTTACACCCGAGCCAAAGAGCTTGTGACCAAGACAGGCTTTGTAGGCAATAACCCTTATGTAGCATATCCCCGTAAGATGGTCGTGCGCTTTACTGCGTCAATCAGAGTGCCGGGTACAAATAGATATGAAGACAAGACTTTTGACCTTGATGTGATACAGGCGCGACGTATCGTCAATCCAAAAGGTGTATGGCGGAGTGCCGGTAGTGATAGTCATTTTGATGTCACCCTGCTGCGTCTTCCAAAGGATAACGCCGCGAATTTCGTGGAGTTTTCTTCGATAGGAAAATGGAGTGCCGAGGTTGTGAGTCAGAGTGACCCTGTTATTACACTCTCTTCCGACCCTTTGGGCAGTGGTGATGGTGCGGGTCAGGTAAATGTGCGTCGTATCGAGGGTGAGGACGAGCATCCTATCAAGTTTCGAATAAACTTCCATAAAGCCAAGTCTGGCTTTGCCGTAGTGCGTGTACGCTACCATAATTATACATGTGAGCATGATATATTCTGCATGATAGGTAAAGACCCTGTGCAGATTGACCCCAATAAAAATGTTTGGTGGATGCCGACCAATGTCTATAGGTTTAATAGCGATGGCACCCCTGTTTATGCTGAATCTCCATTGCAAGAGGGGTCGCTTTTCCGCCGAGGTAATCTCAACGCGATTACTCCCGACAATGCACCAAATGTAGATGAACCGCATCTCACAACTGTTGATGACCCATCGTTCCAGGTGTTGCAGGCCGGCAGTACTACAAAAGTATCTCGCACTTGGTCACAATGTCTGACCAGTAGCGGCAATGCTCGGTTCAAGAAGTGGACTTTAGGCAGCAAAACTGATGAAAGAATTGCAGACTGTGAAAACGATTTTTATTCGATAGCCGACCAAAGCGGCGCGCTTACTTTCCCAATCAAGGAAGCCTATGGCGTGCTGTATGGTGAAGGTGCCAATAAGCCGGCAACATCGCGTCTCGATGCCTATGGATATGATAGCGAGGACGGTGCCGAATCGACCAAGGGTATGCGAGGTGTATTTGTGTACAATGAAAATACAGCCAAGACCATTTTCTTGCCCATAGGTAAGACCGGTCATGGTCGGCGCAAGAATGCGGGCGGTTGGCAGCCTGGCGAGACAGGTAAGGCCGGTACTCAGCGTTATGCCTCGCGTGGTGCATATAATAGTGCTACTGGGAAGAATCCGCTTTTTGCCGACCTCTATCGTCGTCCGGGTGCAATATATTGGTGTGAGACTTATTATTCCAATGTTAATGATAATTCCATGAAGGATGCAAATGGTAATATCATATATTCTGGGACGACTCCTGTTTTCAATGTTGTAAAGTCAGCTTCTTTCGATATAAACTTCTATTCAATGGGATTTGAAGGTTTTTCGA
>ERZ778495.2217-NODE-2217-length-11440-cov-3.978832_pt1 | contig 11440 bp, 8 predicted proteins | sample MGYA00433100_ERZ778495 | MGnify/ENA primary metagenome ERZ778495 (study PRJEB29527, sample SAMN07138962) | mouse gut metagenome | material: feces | host: mouse | place: China:Nanjing | collected 2016-01-25 ...
CCCAGCGCAGTTAATAATGTGATCTATAACGTTGTTGATAAATATAATAAGGAAGAAGTAGCAAAGGCAAAGAAAGAACATCGCAAAGCAGGCTTGCTTCCCAGAATCTCCGTCCATAACCTGCGGCATACCGCCTGTACAAATATGGCAAAGCAGGGGATGAATGTCAAGGTGTTACAATATATCATGGGACACGCTCACAGTGATGTGACAATGGATGTGTATAACCATATCGCAAATAAGCAGGATATCAGAGAAGAAGTGGAGCGTTATGCGAGAGTGGCAGGAAATTAGTACGCCAAAAATTTGAAAAAATGGTGTAGTAATGGTGTAGTAGAGCATAAAACGCCCGTTATTTTAAAAACATACAGCGCGTAAACCCGCATAAACACCGGGTTTGCAAAATTTTAATAAAATAATTAGCACTCACCTCTTGACAGTGCTAACAATAAGTTGTATTGTGATAGTGTAAATAGAACAGATTGACACAAAGCATCTGCAACGTCAAGGAGGTGGATGATATGAACTTAACGAAATTTACGCAGAAATCCATACAGGCGGTAGAAGGGTGTGAAAAGCTTGCCTACGAGTACGGCAACCAGGAGATCGAAGAAGAGCACCTGTTATACAGCCTGCTTACCATTGATGACAGCCTGATTCTCAAGCTGGTTGAGAAGATGGAGATACAGAAAGAATACTTTACGAACCGTGTGGAACAGGGGCTTTCCAAGCGCACAAAGGTGCAGGGCGGGCAGATTTTCATCGGACAGGACTTAAATAAGGTTCTGATCGGTGCGGAGGACGAGGCAAAGGCGCTGGGCGACGAGTATGTGTCGGTGGAGCATCTTTTCCTCGCCATGTTAAAACACCCGAATAAGGAGATCAAGGAGATTTTCCGGGAGTTCGGCATCACGAGGGAGCGGTTTTTGCAGGCGCTCTCCACTGTGCGGGGCAACCAACGGGTGACTTCGGATAACCCCGAAGCGACTTATGACACCTTGGAGAAATACGGGCAGGATCTGGTGGAGAAGGCGAGAGACCAGAAGCTTGACCCCGTGATCGGCAGGGATACCGAGATCCGCAACGTGATCCGGATTCTGTCAAGAAAGACGAAGAACAACCCCGTATTGATCGGGGAACCGGGCGTGGGAAAGACGGCGGTGGCGGAAGGGCTGGCGCAGCGGATTGTCCGGGGCGACGTGCCGGAAGGACTGAAAGATAAGAAGATTTTTTCGCTTGACATGGGCGCACTTGTGGCGGGCGCGAAGTATCGTGGCGAGTTTGAGGAGCGTCTGAAAGCGGTTTTGGACGATGTGAAAAACAGCGACGGACAGATTATTCTCTTTATCGACGAGCTGCACACGATTGTGGGCGCCGGCAAGACCGACGGCGCCATGGATGCGGGCAATATGTTAAAGCCCATGCTGGCGAGGGGCGAGCTGCACTGTATCGGTGCGACAACGCTGGACGAGTACCGTCAGTATATCGAGAAGGACGCGGCGTTGGAGCGGCGGTTCCAGCCGGTTATGGTGGAGGAGCCGACGGTGGAGGACACCATTTCGATCCTCCGCGGGCTGAAAGAGCGCTATGAGGTTTATCATGGGGTCAAGATCATGGACAATGCGCTGGTGAGCGCGGCTGTGCTGTCAAACCGCTATATCTCCGACCGCTTTCTGCCGGATAAAGCGATTGATCTGGTGGACGAGGCGTGCGCGTTGATCAAGACCGAGCTGGACTCCATGCCGACGGAGCTGGATGAGCTGCGCCGCAGGGTGATGCAGCTGGAGATCGAGGAGACGGCTCTGAAAAAGGAGGACGATCATTTAAGCAGAGAGCGGCTTGCCAATCTGCAAAAAGAGCTGGCAGAGTTGAAGGAAGAGCTGCAAAACCGCATGGCACAGTGGGAGAATGAGAAGGCCTCCGTGGAAAAACTTTCCAAAATCAGGGAGGAGATCGACGAGGTCAACAGCCGGATCCAGATTGCCCAGAGAGACGGAGATTATGAGAAGGCGGCGGAATTAAGCTATGGTAAGCTGCCAGCATTAAAGCAGCAGTTGGAGATTGAAGAGGACAAGGTCAGCGCGGAGGAGCTTTCGCTTGTACACCAGAGCGTATCCGACGAGGAGATTGCAAAAATCATTTCCCGCTGGACGGGCATCCCGGTGTCAAAGCTGACGGAGAGCGAGAGGAACAAGACGCTGCATCTGGACGAGGAACTGCACAAGAGGGTGATCGGACAGGACGAGGGCGTGACAAAGGTAACAGATGCTATTATTCGTTCCAAGGCGGGAATCAAGGATCCCACAAAGCCTATCGGTTCTTTCCTGTTCCTCGGTCCTACCGGCGTAGGAAAGACGGAACTGGCAAAGGCGCTGGCGGCTTCGCTGTTTGACGACGAGACGAACATGGTCCGTATCGACATGAGCGAATATATGGAGAAGTATTCTGTCTCCAGGCTGATCGGAGCGCCTCCCGGATATGTGGGTTATGAGGAGGGCGGCCAGTTGACGGAGGCAGTCAGAAGAAAGCCCTATTCGGTTGTGCTCTTTGATGAGATCGAGAAGGCACATCCCGATGTATTCAACGTGCTTCTGCAGGTGCTGGACGACGGCCGGATCACGGATTCTCAAGGGCGGACGGTGGATTTCAAGAATACGATCCTGATTATGACTTCCAATATCGGGGCGGAGTATCTGCTGGACGGGATTGACGCGCAGGGGGCGATCACGGAAGAGGCGGAGAAACTGGTGATGGGCGATCTGCGGAACCATTTCCGGCCGGAGTTTTTGAACAGGCTGGATGAAACGATCCTGTTCAAGCCTCTGACGAAGGAAAATATCGGCGGTATCATCCGTCTGATCGTGGACGATCTCAACAGAAGGCTGGCGGATCGGGAGCTTTCTATCGAACTTACGCCCGAGGCGGAAGCATTCGTTGTGGAAAACGCTTATGACCCGGTATATGGAGCGAGACCGTTGAAACGGTATATCCAGAAGTATGTGGAGACATTGTCCGCGAAGCTGATTCTCTCGGATCAGGTGAATGCGAAGGACGTGATTCTGATCACGGTGGAGGATGGCGCGCTGGCGGCGCGGAGAAAAGTGTGAAGGAAAACACTATGACGGGAAGATTAAAAAATAACAGGCGAACAGAAGGAGTAGATTAAAAACGCTTGTTATGATATGGGTTATAATTAAGGGAAATTAATAGAGAACAGACCCGGCGTTGGAGTTGGAATCCAAAACGCCGGGCCTTTTTTCGTATCGGCAAAGAGGCGGGTGCCAGAAGGGAGCAGAGGTGATGCAGGTTATGGTAATGGCATGAAATATTGACGGCAGGAGGTGACGGCGAGTGTGGACAGTGGAGCGATAAGCAGGAACGCAGGGGCAGAACAGGCTGGCAAGTTGTCTGCAAATGTGGTATGGTAGGAGAGAAGGTTAAAAGCAATAATTGACTTGCACGGTCATTGCTTTACATGAAAAGGAATGCAAAATAGTTGCGATGGAACAAAAAACGCCTGTGATTAAAATACGATTTAGCGAAATAGAACGAGAAAAGGACGAAAAGAGCAACGAAAGCTGTGGATAAGCCGCTGCTTTTGCGAAATGCTAAATCATAATTTAGCATAGAGAGCGGCAGCCATTTTGAATGGATGAGAAAACGGCGGGCGTTTTTGTAAAAGAGAAAGGATACAGGAGGTAAGTATGAGATATCCGGCATTTTTACGGGAAAACGGGACGATCGGGTTTGTGGCGCCGTCCTTTGGCTGCGCGACAGAGCCTTACAAAAGCGGATTCCTGAACGCGCAGAAGAGATGGAATGAGCAGGGATTTCATTTACAGCTTGGCCAGAACTGCTATGTGGAGGAGGGCGTGGGAATCAGCAATACGCCGAGGAAGTGCGGGGAAGAGCTGACCGCCTATTACTGCGATAAAAATAACGACTGTCTCATTTCCTGCGGGGGCGGAGAGCTGATGTGCGAGATTCTGGATTACGTGGATTTTGAGCAGATCAGGCAGGCGCCCCCGAAATGGTATCTGGGATATTCCGACAACACGAATTTTACGTTTCTCCTGACGACGCTGTGCGATGCAGCTTCTGTGTACGGCCCCTGTGCGGCGGCTTTCGGGATGGAGCCATTACACCCGTCATTGAATGATGCAATGCTGCTTCTTCAAGGGAAAAAGCTTACAATGCAGGGGTATGACAAATGGGAGAGGGAATCTTTGAAGGATGAGGAACATCCTTATGTACCGTATAACTTGACGGAAACATCTGTTATTAAATATTATCTGCCGGACGGCAGGACGAATGTGGAGAGCCTGCGGGGCACGGCGGCGAAGTATGCCGGGCAGGATGAGGCAGGTCAGCCATCGCTGTTGGAGAACCGGGAATGCAGAAAGGCGTTGCTACAGGAGAGTGCGGAGTTCCCGGCGGGTGAAAATGTCGAATTCGGCTTCTCGGGTCGGCTTCTCGGCGGCTGCATGGACTGCCTGGTCAATTTTCTGGGCACCCGCTATGATAAAGTGACGGAATTTGTGGAGCGTTATAAAGAGGATGGCATTATCTGGTTTTTGGAGGCGTGCGATCTGAACCTGATGGGCATACGCCGCGCCATGTGGCAGATGGAACATGCTGGGTGGTTCAAATACTGCAAAGGCTTTCTGATCGGCAGACCGAGGCTTGGCATGGGCGTGGAAGAGTTTGGCATTGACAGCTGTCAGGCGGTCTGCGAGATGCTGTACCCTTATCATGTGCCGGTGCTTATGGATCTGGATATCGGGCATCTTCCGCCTTCCATGCCGTTGATCTGCGGCAGCATGGCAAACGTGGCCAGCGACGGGAAGACTTACCGTGTGGAGATGGAGCTGAAATGACAGAGCGGCGTGTGTGGTAAATGGTGATGTAAGTATTGCGGTTAGCAGAGTAAAGCGGTTGAGAAAATGGATGAACCTGCTGTTTATTCTGAAGGTGGATATATAATGGAAGGCTGATAGCAAAATTTATGGAAAGGACAGGAAAAATGATACCGAATGACCCTGTGATGTTGCTGAGTTATGTAAACTTAAAGCTTCGGGATTTTTACAAAAATTTGGATGCGCTCTGTGAAGATCTGGATGTGGATCGTAGTGAAGTGGTCGAAAAATTGATGGGAATTAACTATCATTACGATGAGGAGAAAAATCAGTTTGTCTGAGCAAATAAAAATTACAATTGTTATGCATGACGAAAAACCGAAAGCTCACAAAGACGGCGAACCTGTCGGCGAAATGACGCTGACACAGGAGTCAGCTTTGACACTGATGCCGGTTTTGCTGAAAAACGGACTTATGGACGGCAGTTTTTGCGGCGGGAGAGGGGACTGCGGGAGGTGTGTTGTTCAGTTTCTGAAAGGGGCGCCGTTTCCTACAGGGTTGGAAAGAAGCCGCCTGGAACCGAGGGAGCTGCGGCAGGGTTACCGGCTGGCCTGCGTGACCAGACCGAAGACGGACTGTACGATCAAAATTCTCAAAGTGGAGGTGGCAGAGACGTCCATCGTCACGGAAAGTAATCTCCTGTCAGAAAATATTGACTTAAATGGTCAGGGAAATAGCTTATCTGAAAATCACAGATCAAATGTTATGAAATCAGATGTCGGTGCAGAAAAAGATGCGGATAGGCCGGTAAAAAATTCTCCTGTTATTTCTGAAACAGGAGCGAGTGTTATTGAAAATGGTGAGACAGGAGAAAAAAACGCGAAAAAAAAGATCGGCCGTTATATAATAGCCGTCGATCTGGGCACCACCACCATCGCCATGCAGCTCAGGGATGCTGAGACGGGAACGGTAGCCGAGACTTATTGCGCAATGAATCCCCAGCGCAGATACGGCACGGATGTGTTGGCGCGGATACAGGCGTCCGTTGACGGGCATGGGGAGGAGCTGCGCAGACTTGTCTGCGAGGTGATTTTGACAGGACTCAGGCAATTTGCGGTGTATGACAAGATTCTCTGCATGTGCATTGCCGGAAATACCGTCATGGAACATCTTCTGCTCGGATTAGACGTATCGTCTCTGGGAAAAGCGCCTTTCCTGCCGGTGGAGAAGGGCTTGCAGATCATAACGCCTGCCCGCCTTTTTGCAGGAATAGACGGCGCATCGGTGAGTCTGCGGCGTATGGGCGGCGGGACATTTCCTGATTATCCGGTCTATGTCGCGCCCTGTATCAGCGCTTTCGTGGGAGGCGATATCGTGGCGGGGCTGTATGCGCTGGGACTGCTTGCCTCTGATGTGTCGGGGGACAGAGAAAAACCGGGAAAGACAGATGTTGTCCTGATGATTGATCTGGGCACCAACGGCGAGATGGCTCTCACGGACGGACATCGTATGGTCGCGACGGCCACGGCGGCAGGCCCGGCTTTTGAGGGGGACGGCACGATGATCGGTACGGATCGGATCGCGCTCACCGCGCGGCTTCTGAAAAGAGGTATACTGGACGAGACGGGGCTTCTGGAGGAACCGTACTTCACGGAGGGGGTGCGGATAGAGGAGGGTAAGGAAATTCCGGCGGCTGGAAATTGGAAAAAGAACGAGTGTTATTTTAGACAGGAGGACGTCCGCGCCCTGCAGATGGCAAAGGCCGCCGTCCGTGCGGGTGTGGAGATTTTATGGGAGGAGATGGGACGGCCCGAATTGGAGCGGGTCATTTTGGCGGGCGGTTTTGGCTATTATCTGGATGCGGCGATTGCCATCGGCCTTTTACCTTCTTATATGCGCGGCAGAGTGCAGGCGGCAGGGAATACGTCTCTGGCGGGGGCATATGAGCTGGGAAGGGAACTGTGCGGGAACCGGGTGGACGCCGTTTGGCTGGAAGAGAGGACAGCTTTTGCGGAAAGCATAAATCTGGCGGAATCGGTGCGATTTGAGGAACTTTATCTGAAATATATGAATCTTGGGGAGAGTTAAAAGAGAGGGCGGTTTAAGGTTTGGTTAAGGCGGCGCCTCTTTTGCCTTAAGGAAAGCGTGTTATTCTGATAGGGTAAACAGGATGACGTCCCGATACAGGGGATGTCATATAAAAGGAGGAGACAAAACATGTGGACGAGAGGCAGGTTAAAGGAAGCGGCGAAGGCGGCACTGCACAGGAATTACTGGAAAATTGTGCTGGTGTCCGCAATTCTCATGCTGCTTGGCTGTGAGGCGGGAGGCGTCAGTTTCCATAAAACCGTCTATAACAACAGCGCGGAGACGAATGTAGAGGAATCTTATGAAAGCGGCTCTCTGCCGACCGGAAAAAAAGGCGTTGTCACCGTAAAGAAAGCGGCGGATTCGGATAAGATGACAGTGGAGACGATCGGCGGCGGGCAGTTTCAGATAGAAGGTGTGGAGATTGGCTCTTGGGAAGGCCTGTTCATCGGATTTGTGGCAGTCGGTATTTTCCTGATTATATTTGCGGTAGTCGTGGCGGTTATTCTGGTCGTTGATATCTTCCTGATCAATCCGTTCAGCGTGGGCGGCAAACGCTTTATGATAAAGAGCGTGGAGGACGTGGCGCAGGTGAAGGAAATCACCTACGGCTTTGACCACTCCTACAAAAATGTCGTCAAGGTGATGTTTCACAGGGAGCTGCGCGTCTTTTTGTGGTCGCTGCTGCTGATTGTACCGGGAATCATAAAAATGTATGAATATTATATGGTGCCCTACATCCTGTCGGAGAACCCGGACATGGAGTATCAGGCGGCGCTGCAGTTGAGTCGTGACATGATGGACGGCAATAAGTGGAAGACATTTGTTTTGGGGCTGTCGTTTATTTTGTGGGACATTCTGGGAGCGATCACGTTTGGAATTGTCGAGATCCTTTATGTGCAGCCTTATCGGAGCCTGACCTATGCCGCGCTGTACTGCCAGCTTAGAACAACGTGTGTTATGAATCATGCGGAAATCCCCGTAAATGCATACGGGCAATATGGCGGAAACGGCCAGTACGGCATCAATGGAAACGCGAGCGGACAATATGGTGGAAGCGGCCGGCAGTGGTAGTGTGAGAAATGCGAAAAGTACTACAAGACGTCTCGCCATAGGACGGAGACGCAAAGTCGGCAGAGCTGACTTGGAAGTACTGAGTTTCGCATAGGAGAATGCCAAAAATACGGGCATTCTCCGCACAGATTTGGGATTCCGCAGAGCGGAATCACGGCGGTTAGTGTGAAAAGATTTAAATGAGGGATGAAATGGCGTACAGGATATTAGTGGCGGATGACGAGGCGGATATCAGGGAGATACTCCGCCTGTATCTGGAAAAAGAAGGATATGAGATTGTGGAGGCGGCGGACGGCATGGAGGCGGTCAGACGAATCAAAGAGGAAAAGATTGATCTGGCGCTTCTTGATATCATGATGCCGGGCATGGATGGATATCGGGTGTTACGGAATGTCAGGGCGGAGAATAATCTGCCTGTAATTATGCTCTCGGCCAAGAGCAGCGATTCCGATAAGATTCTCGGGCTGGATCTGGGGGCGGACGATTATATCACGAAGCCCTTTGTCCCGCTGGAGGCGGTGGCGCGGGTGAAGTCCAATCTGAGGCGGTTTTATGCGCTTGGCGCCGGGGGGAGCCGGCGGGAAGAAAGCGAGCCCCTTGAGGTGGGGAAATTGCGGCTGGAGCAGGATTCCTGTCTGCTGTACCGGGACGGGGAGCGGATAGAGCTGACTTCTGTGGAATTTCGGATTATGAAGCTGTTTATGGAGAATCCGGGCAGGGTTTTTACCAAGCAGCAGATTTTTGAGGCGGGCTGGGAGGAGACATACATGGTTTCCGACAACAATGTGATGGTGTGCATTTCCAAGCTGCGCGCCAAGCTGGAGCAGGATGGCAGGGAGTATATTCGAACCATCAGAGGGCTGGGATATCGGATGGAAAAAGAGTGAGGACAGCCGAGAATGAAAAGTAACGTGAAATGGTTTCTGGTGCAGCGGTTCCTGATTACGATGTTCTGCGTGTATCTGGGTGTGGAGGCGATCAATTTCATTTACAGGGTGGCGCTCACCCCGGCCGTGATTGTATTTTTGGAAACCCAACAGATTGAGATTACGGGAAACAGCAATGTGGCGGTCTGGCTATTACAGATGTTATTTTATTTCTCGACAGATTTTCTGCCGCCCGGCGTCAGAGAGTGGGTACAGGAGGAGCTTGGGCGGGTGATGGGCGGCAGCATGAACATTCGGATTACTTCGCCGCTCTACGGCGGCGTGTGGGGCGTGGCGCTGCATATTATGATTATAGGGGGGATTATCGTGCTTCTGCTGGTCAGACTGCTTCCCTATCTGGTGGGGGCATTCTGCTATTCCCGGATCGTGACGAAGCAGTTTAATGAGCTGCTTGCGCAGGAGGAGGCGCAGAAGCAAGCCAGAGATCAGCGGCGGAATCTGCTGCTGTCGGATATTGCCCACGATATCAAAACGCCGATCACCACAATCTGCGGGTACAGTAAGGCACTTTCCGAGGGTGTTGCGGCAAAGAATGACAGGCAGTCTTATTTGGACGCGATTTATGCGAAGGCCATGCGGATGGATGAACTGGTAACGCTTCTCTTTGATTATGTGAAATTGGAGAGCGAGGGTTTTACTCTGCATAGGGAGCCGGGCGACCTGGCGGAGCTTACAAGGGAAATGGCGGCCTTTCTCTATGCGGATTTTGAAGACAGTGGGATGGAGCTTGTGTTGGACATTCTGGAGGAGAGGGTATTCTTTGATATGGACAGGCTGCAGCTTGGGCGGGCGATTACCAACCTGCTCACCAATGCGCTTCGCTACGGGAAGGCGGGCGGCAGGGTGCTTGTACGCTTACAGGAGTATGAGCTGACGGTGGCGGACGAGGGAGAAGCGATAGACCCGGATTTCGCGGCGCATATTTTTGAACCGTTTACAAGAGGCGACAGGGCCCGTTCCTCAAAGGGCGGCAGCGGCCTGGGGCTTGGCATTGCCCAAAAGATCGTGGAGATGCACGGGGGAAAGCTGCTTTTAAACCAGAACTTCGGGGAGGGATATACGAAAGCCTTCCAGATGCGGTTTCCTCCGCAATGACGGGAATTTGAATCTGGTGAAAACATCCGGCATATATATGGTAGTGAAAAGAGGTTGGCGGGTGTTGTCTCTTGATAAAGGTAAGGAAGGACGTTGTGTTATTGATTGCGCTTGCGGTTATCGTGCTTGCGGGAAGTCTTGGTATGAGAGAGGGAGGGGTTGAGCCTTTGGATGCGATTCAATGTGTAACAGGTGTTATTGATGAAAAGGAAGATGTGGATACGCCCAAAATAGCGATTACATTTGATGACGGGCCGCACCCGTACTATACGGAACAGCTTTTGGACGGATTGAAGGAGCGGGGAGCCAAAGCCACCTTTTTTGTGATGGGGAAGCAGGCGGAGGTATATCCGGAGCTGGTTTTGCGGATGCATGAGGAGGGGCATCTGGTCGGCAACCATACCTACAGCCATATGCAGCTGGGAAAAAATAACAGGGAGACTTTTAAAGCGGAGCTGATTAAGACAAACGAGGTGCTTCAAGGCATAACAGGGGAGGAACCGCAGTATGTGCGGCCACCTTACGGCAGCTGGGATAAAAATTTTGAGACAGAGCTTGTGATGATTCCGGTGCTCTGGACGATTGATCCGATGGATTGGTGCAGCAGCGACGTGAAGGGGATTGTCAAAAAAGTCACCCAGAAGGCGAAGGAAAATGCTGTCATTTTATTGCACGATGAATATGAGTCCAGCGTGACGGCAGCCCTTGAAATTGTGGACATTTTGCAAAAACAAGGGTATGAATTTGTGACGGTGGATGAGATTCTGTTTGACTGAAGAAGCGCATCCGTCAGGAAAGGTATTGGACTTTTTCTAAATAATCGTGTAGTATAGTACAATGAGGCAGCGGTTCGGTACGGAATTTGAGATGCCGGGCAGCGACGCATAGAAAGAAGAGTGACAGTACAGGCGCGTCAGAACAAAAAGGGAAAAAGGTAATACATGGGCACAACCGACAGAGAGGACGAAGAGAGGACTCACGCAAAGGATGCGGCAAAGGAGCGCGGGAAAAGGAGAAAAAAGCGCACCTTTGACAAGGCAAAGGTTGCGGAAAATAAGCGGAAAATAAAAGAGAAGAAGGCCAGGCAGAAAGCGGAGCGGGCACAGGAGAAGGGCGCCGGAATTGGGAAAAAACGGTGGATCATTGTGGCGGTCTGTTTTGTTGTGCTTGCGGCTGCCAGCGGGGTTGGAGGCTTTTTCATGCAGCGTCATATGGACATGCTCATGGCCGAGGGCGCGGCGGTGGAAGCTATGTTACATATGGAGGCTATGAAGCTGGCCGAGTACAGCAAAACCCAGCACAGAAAGGACAGCGTCAGACAGAATGCGGGTAAGGATACGACGCAGGCGCTGGTGGATGCGGCCCGCTATATGCTGGAGG
>ERZ778495.2221-NODE-2221-length-11422-cov-6.055336_pt1 | contig 11422 bp, 10 predicted proteins | sample MGYA00433100_ERZ778495 | MGnify/ENA primary metagenome ERZ778495 (study PRJEB29527, sample SAMN07138962) | mouse gut metagenome | material: feces | host: mouse | place: China:Nanjing | collected 2016-01-25 ...
TATCATTTTTTTGAATAAAAGTCGAGATGTAAAACTGGGTTTGTCAACAGTTCCATTTATGAAAACCACAAACCTTATGAAGAAAAGGAACCCTTTCGTTCCCGTGCTGCTGGCTGGTATCATTGCCGTGACAGGCTTTGCGACTACAACACTTTCCGCTTCGGCTTCTACCATATCGGAATATGATATGAGTCAGGAGCCGAGTTACAGAAGGCTCGACACGCTTAACGATGACACTTCAGCCGCGTCGACCCTTTCGACCAAAAGTGTAGGAGTTGATATGAGTTACACTATGTCTGACACCGACTGGGGGAACATCTATCGTGCCGCTCTAACCGCTGATATAGTTGTAACCAAAGACTATGTAACTTTGGGAGTAGATCACGGACACTCGGCTTTAATGGCTAGTGGAACAACAACAGTCGAGCATTATGGTCCTGCTAATGACAATGTTCCGGGGGCGAACGGCTTGAGTGACGAATACTCCTTTGCTAACTTGTGGAAGCACACAAAAACGTGTAGGGTATACGGCTATGACGGCATTACAGGCAGTCAGAGGAGTAGCATTGCAAACTATGCTAAAAAGAATTTGACAGGTTGGGAGTACAGTGCTGCTGCCAGTCGTACAGATGGTAATAAGATGAACTGCGCGACCTTGGTTTGGAAAGCGTACAATTCTGTCGGGATAACACTGAACGGCTACTGGAATGGTTTTCTGAGTTACACTATGCTTCCTAGTGACTTTGTCGAGCAAAATCCGAATTTGTCTATGAAGGCATCTGTTGGATGGACTAGCGGCGCGCATAATTGGAAGTGATAATATGAAGCGATATTTGTCTGTTTTGCTGAGCTTTGCGCTTATGTTCTTGTTGGCGGGCTGTCAAGGTAACACGGGCGATCCGGATTTCCGCGACGAAGCGGCTTACGATGCTCAGGAGGGCTTTGCGGAGTCCCTAAAATCGGATTATCTGAGTTTCCGCAAAAAATACCCGGAAATGAAAAATGACGTATGCTTCTATGTCAATGCTCAAAACAAAATGCCTGAAGGTCGCGAAGTGAAATACTGTTTAACAAAAGCGTTCGGAAGTGGATGGCGTGAGGCGGGTACATTGAAGATCACAACAAACGGTGTTAATGTGTCAGACGAACAAATGATTTTCTCGTTATATGGAAAACATTTTCCTGTTAAAACTGTTACGGAAATGACTGATTACGAAACGATTGATTTGCTTCGTGACAAAGTTGGGCAAGTTCAGACATACGCGGAATTGGGTAATTTTTGTGCTTTCACGGTCAATCAGTATGCAAAACGCCCCGAATATATTGATACCGTTTTCTTTGGAACAACGGATACCGTGAAGTCTGTCGATATCAGTTTGGGCGAATTTAGCCAACCGCCAGATCGTTCTATCCAGATTACAAATAAATACATCAATTATTTCGCTTACGAATATGAAGATATAACAAACAGTTCAATTATTATCGCGCAGATACCGCGTGACGGCGGAGAAGTCATAACCAGAAAAATTTTGTGCTCCGATCTAGGACTTCCCCCCTTATTCAACGGCAACTTTTGTGAGAATATATTTATAGACGGTGATTATCTGTTTTTCTTAAGCGATTATCTCTTGTCAACTGAACCCGAATATGTCAGTGAATTTTATATCACGGCGTATAATCTCAAAACCTACGAGTTTAACTTGTACAAAACACAGGATTTTAAGGGCGTGGGTAAACTGTTCCGTTATGAGAACGGCGTAGGGGTTACGACAGCTATGCTTGACGATAATGGCTATTTTTCGGATATGGGTGTTAGATTTCTTGATTTTGATGAGAACAATTGTAAATTGTCGAAAAAAAGTGATCTTTCATTACCACAATCTGAGGATTGGTCATACGGTATAAGCCTAAGCGGAAGAGACTTTTATTGTATAGGGGATACTCTTTGCGGTGTCTTAACTTATAAAGGCAATGACGCAATGCTTATGTATGTGGAGATTGACCTAAAAACAGGAGCGGTGACATCGTGTATTCCTTTTGCTAAAAACGATAGCAATGAAACAAAAGGCTGGGTGTATGGAAGTTTTTTAATCCGCGATAATGGAAAAGCCGTGTCACAACATAACTGCTCTTGATAGAGATAAATATTTGGAACAGCAAGGAGGTAGATAATTGAATAACACCGCGCCTTATCGGGAAGGTGCGGTGTTGAAGACTTCATTTCGTGCGTTTTGATTATCTTGTATCTATCCGTGGCTGCAATAACGCGATGGCATAGGAAATTCTCAGAACCGCAAAAAACCGTTACATAGCTTTTGGTGAGAGTGTTACCTACCAAATGAATGTACAACTCTCAAAAAGATAACGAACACGAAATACTCATTTCTGCAATGGTTCGTATTCAATAACGCGCAACTTCCCGTTTGATTTTGGGAAAACAAGGCATTTCATTGGGGGTGTATTGATGGGTAAAAGTATTAAGGGATTAGCGTTAATCCTTTTTGGAATTCTGGTCTCATTAGGAACAATCGTCGAATTGGCGTTTTGTTGGATAATCGGCTTATTAATTGGGATAGCAGGTTTGTTGCTTGTCCTTACTGACAGAGGAGGAAAAAAACTATGAAAAAAGTAATTTCGGTTGTCTTAATGCTGGTATTGTCTTTGACGATGTGTATCAGCGGCTATGCGGAAGAAGTCACCTCAGAAGTCACAACAAGTGATAAAATTGAGTACCTTGTTTCGCAGGGAATTCCCAAGGACTTGGTTAAGAACGCTTCAACTGAGGACATTGATGATATGTACACTACATTTTATGGGAAGTCAGTTGAGTATCTGGGAACTGAAACCGTGACGATGCAGGAAACACTTCCTGTCACGACGTATGGTACGATTTCGTCATCTGACTTAACGTTTGGTGTCTCGCGTATGGCTGTAAAAAATGACAAACTTGCCCAAAAAACGGATCCGATTGATTTCCTTTATGTTTACGCAGTTTATGAATGGCAAAAAAAGCCCATGGTTCGCTGGAAAGACGGAATAACTGTCAATTGGGATCCAGATGTCTTTACACTTCAACAAAACTCATATATCGGACCCGAGGGTGAGAGTCAACCTGCTGAGGCGAGTCAAGGCGGTCTTGGATTTTACGCTAACCTTTCAAAGGCTACCTACGGTAGCGCTAAATTCAAGTTGGTGCCCACTCACCGCCCGATGTATATAGACAAGGATACGTATAGTTTTCCGTATAATACAAATATTAACGGAAACTATTTACACAATAAAAATCCAATTGGTTTTTCTGTTGGTTTTAGTATTGAGATCGTTTCGGTAACAATGGATGTTGGAGGATTGAGTGATAGCATTGGTAGTACAATAACAATATCGTATAAGTAATCCGAGTTCGAACGTCAATAGTTATCGAAATGGTTCTATTCCATAAATGTGATTAACACATAGTGCTGCTACGGTTTGTAGCGTGAATGACCGCCCCATTAAATAGTGGGGCGGTCGCTCTATTCAATCAACATCTGCATTTATAGGTTTTCCCGTGCTGTTGTAGCACAGTTCGCCGTTCTTTTCATAGACTTCCTCTCCAAACACGTATTTTCCGTGATAAAAGTCCGAGATATTCATTCCGAGTGCTTCAATGATACGACAAGCGATCTCAAACGAGCAGTTCATAATGCTGCGTTCGCCGCTTTCAAACTTTTGGTATTGCTGTAAAACGATATTTGCTTTGTCAGCTACCTGCTGTTGGGTAAGTCCTAATACAACCCTTTTCTCTCTTAAAATGCCGTGAGCGTCATCGTCCAAATGGCATAGGTGAAACCCGTCTAAGTTAAAATTCTCCATATAATCCTCCTTGCAGTCAATTGAGTGTATTTATATTATACACGAAATTCTTAGATTTGTTGAGAGGATTACGGATTTTTTTTCGCAAAGCTGTTTACTTTGGGGTTAAGTCCTCTTATCAATCGTTTTCGACTGCTCCCGTTCTTTCTGCGCCTTAATGAGATTGTCTATGTAATCCCCCTCGACTATATTCTCATAAGCCGTTATCAGATCGGAAACGCGTTTCAGCTTTAACTGCTCATCGGACAATTCAGCTTTAACAGAATTTACCTCGCCTTTCAGACTTTTTAGCCGTTTCTCCAGCTCGGTAATATCGTCCTCGGACTTCACGCCGTGCCTATCCGCAATCTCACGCGCCGCCGCCAACTTCACTTGCTCCATTGTATCAAGCCGCTTGGATTTATCCCCGACAGAGAACAAGTGCCGCAGTTGCGCTATATCGGATTTGAGCGTGGGTATCTCGTCAGATATTTCTTTCAGCTTTGCGGTTTTCTCGTCTATGCTGTTTTTAAGGTTCTCGGCTTTAGCGCACATTTGCGGCTTAGACGTGAAGTTAAACTCGCCGATAGTGCAAAGCTGCTCCGAGAGGTAGTTGATGTTAGCGTCGTTCTGGAAAACATAGATTTTCTTAGGCTCGATCTTTCGCGGCTCAAGTCTGAATTTCTTGATCTCAATTATCATATCCATAACGGTAATGTTGAATTGTTTTTCAAGCGGGTTTGCCGTTGCGTTCTTTTTACGGACAGCGTTAGGGAATTTATCGCGGTCGGCTATGCGCTGTTCAAGATTTTTGGGGAGATACGCTTCGCCCAGAGATTTCAAGCGGACAAATCGTTCCGCGAATGTCGGCTTTACCGCGATATGCTTTCCGTTCTTGATTTGGTAACCGCGCTCTTTCAGCCTGTTGTACAAGTCGGCGAGATTTTCTGAGCAATAGATGAGCCTGTCAATATCAAGCCTAATTCTGTCACGCACTCCGATGCGTTCAGCGGTCGGCTTATAAGCTGCCGCAATTGCGGCGGCGGTCTTTTGCGCGTAGTCGGGAATATGGAGCGCATTGCTTTCCTCGACGAACGGCACGTTAGCTTTTTCAAGTTCCGCGGCGACATACTGCAGCTTATCATCCGAGAAAATCTCAAATGGTACGAATTTTGCATCGAGTTTCCGAGAGAGCGAAGAAATCTTCTCGTCACGCTTTTGTATCTCGGAGCGCATAAGTTCGTTTTGGTTCTTGATGAGTTCTATCTCGTCGGGTGTGAGATCGGCGGGATCCTTTTTTCTCAGCAAGTTAATATGCTCGTTGGTTCTCCGTATCTCGGTTTTCTGCGCGGCATACTGTTTGTAATCGTCAACCGTCAGATGTTCGCGGCGGACGTTCTTTATATCTCGGCTCAAATCGTGTTTGCGGAGAATATCAATCATTATATCGCGCTCCTGTTCTTCCCACGCCGCCCATTCGTTTTGTAATTTATTCGCCGAGGTAAACCCTTGTTCTCTTAAAGCGCCCTTCATAGACACCTTGACAGAAAGCCCGCTTTTAACCTTGTGCGTGATCGGAATGAAGTCTATATGTAAATGCGGAGTAGCCTCGTCAAGGTGCATAACAGCGTTGAACACTTTAAGATTAGGATTTCTTTTTTCAAATCCTTTCATATAATTGTCCAACATCAGTTTTGCCTTTTCCCATTTGCCCGACTTCAATCCGCAGCTCTCTATATCCCCGAATTGAACGACGATCTCACAATAAGGCTTGTTCCGTGAGGATTTCTTTAAGTGTTCATAATAGTCCGGTATCCGTCGGCTCTGTTGTGTTTGCCGTGCATTATATTCGGCAAGTGCTTGCCCGAATAATTCATTATACATCTCCCGAATGTCACGCCGCGTATATATTATGTTATCGGCTACGCGCTCACCGTCAACATTGTTGGCGATAAATTCTCTATTGTTGTGTTCAATTACCCCCTCATCTATCCGAAATGAGATTGAAAGAGATTTTGCATTTTGCCCGCTCATAAGCGTTACCCCCTTTTTTAAGTTTGTATGAATTTGCCCGTAGGCGTTTCCAATTTGAAGTGATTTTCCGTTGCTTATTTATGAAGTCACTCATTTAGGCTATACTCAATAGCCTAAATGTTTAGCAAAGCTAACCATTTAGGCGTTGAGTTAGGGGAAGTCCCCTAAAACCCCTCGCGCCCGACCTTAAAAAAATCGGGCAAAATTGTAAATTCCGAAACGGTCTTTACAATGAACTCACCGGCAAAATCTTTCCGATAGAAAAGTTTTTGCCAAGGAAATCACGGCAAACCCGAAACGGCTTTTGGATTTTTTGCCCCTGTTCAATGGCGAGTGCTGTTTACTTTCGGAATGGTTTTTCCCCCATTCCGAACGTCGGCTTGTTTTTGATCCACAGCACTTTTCGCGACTGTTTCCCGATTGCGCTTAATCAGTTTGAGCAGCTCGTTATAGTCCTTAACGCGGTTATCTATCAAAATCTTGTTGCAGGGTATCAAGCCGTTGTCCGAGATAAACTTCAATCCCTTTTCGTCGTTGTCCACACAGGCGTAAAGCCGCAAGCTGTTTTCGGACAATGGTTTTAGGCTGTTCGGCTTTAACCCCGCCATAGATACGAGAACGGAGTTTTGTATCTTGTCGGGGTTTGCAAGCTGCTTAAACGACAGCAAATCTATCGCGCTCTCAAAAACGTAGGCTCTGTTCGGTGTTCCGATCTTGACGGAGAACAAACTGTCCGACGTTCCCTCGGCTACTCCTTTGAACCGCTTGTAAGTATTCGTTCCTTGCAGCTCCGCGCCAACGATCTTCCCGTCCTCGTTCTTATGGAGGAAAACAGCATTGCCGAATTTATCTTGATACAACAATCCATCTCTCACCAGATCACTTACAATTTTGCTGTCTATCTTCCGTGTTTGGCACAGATAGGCGAATACATTTCTCATACTGTCAGCACGTTCGGGCAAAACCAACTCGCGCTTTTTTGTCGGCGGCGATGAGTAATGCTCATAGATAGGGGAGCGCGAATAAGAGCAACCCGTCAACTCGGAAACGGCGGTTTTCAAATCCATTCCGAGCATTTCCATAAGGCAGTTTATGGCGTTCCTGCCGCCGTTTTTGCCGCTTTTAGAGAAACAATACCATTCGTTGGTATCGGTTTTTATGTAAAAGCCGCCAAAGCCTTTGACGTGCAGCTCGTTGCGCCGCAGTTCACAGTCGTAGCCGTGAGTTTGAAAATATTCCGTGAGATTTGCACCTCTGGCAGCTTGTAACTGTTCGTCCGTAAATCCATAATACATATCAAAACCTCCATACAAAAAATGCCCCCGCCGAATTAACGGCGAGGGCAAAAGATAGGCTAAAAGAAATTAACGCTTGTTATGAGTAGGCGGCTTGGGCTTTCCGAGATCGTTGTCGTGTTCGTCACGGTTAGGCTTTTCATTATCCCTGTCCTCGTCCTCGCTCTCGTTCATAATAACCTCGTCGGTTTTCCCGACTTCAAGTTCAAGGTTAAGCTGAGTGAGCCGTTTGGATTTTGTTTCAAGTTCCTCCGCGTGTTCAAAGGGTTTACCCTTGCTTTCAAGAGCCGCCTTTAAATCGCTTTGTAATTCGACAAGTCTTTCCTCCATACTCGCGAGTTTCTTTCCTATACCGTCATTTACAAGGTTTTCAAGCCGCGTAACGTTTCCAATATCGCCCGTGATGTCCATAGTAGCGGCGTAAGTTATTCCGTGTCGCACAGCAACCTCGGCAACTGCCGTGCCCAAATAATCGTGTCCTCTTTCAATTGCCAACTCAAAACCTCGGAAATTTCCAATTGGCAAATGCAAGGTTCCGTTATCGTTTGCGAGAAAAGCGACCGCCTCTTGTCGCAGCGCTTCTCCCGCCGCCTTACGTTCCGTGTATACCTTGCCTCTTATTTCAACGCGGAAATCCTCGGTTGTCACAGGGTTTTGCTTTGCAAATTCTATATCGCTCTTTGCCGCCGAGATGTTATGTTCCATATTTTTTTTTCCGATCTCCGCGTCCTTAATCGTATCGTCAAGTCTGTACTGCTCGTTGTAGTATTCGCTTTCAAGCATTTTCAAACGCGCAACGTCCGTGTCGAGTTCTATCTTCTCCTTGATACGCGGATCGCCCGTAGCCAGAGCCTGCATTTCCGTGTAATTCAAAACCATTTCGTCAACGTCCTCACAAGAACGCGCCGAGGTATCACCGCTCATAAGCTGAGAAATGAATTTCTGCTTTGTGACGATTATGTTCATCATATACGCGTCGAACGTGTCCTTAGTGACGTAATTATACAACTCCACGCTGCTGTTTTCGTTGCCTTGACGTACTATTCGACCAACGCGCTGCTCTAAATCAGACGGTTTCCAAGGGATATCCAGATTGTGTAATGCAACAAGTTTATTCTGAATATTCGCGCCCGTTCCCAGCTTTGATGTGGACGCTATTACGATACGCTTTGTACCCGACCGAAGCTGAGCTTTCATCTCGTTTTGCTTTTTTGTCGTGTCCGCGTCGCCCGCAAAGCAAATCTCGTCCTTTGGAATACCGCGCCGAATGAGTTCAGCCTTTATGTAGTTGTAGACGGAGAATTTTCCTTCGTCATTCGGCTTAACCTTTTTCTGCTTTTTATCGTCGGTCAGTTCCTCCTGTTCGTTATCGCCGTTTACGGCAATATCACAGAAAATAGCCTGTACGCCCTTTTGCGCCGTGGTTCTGGTGTAAATCTCCATAACCTTGTCGATACAGAGATTGACCTTGCTGTCGTGATAGTTTTCCGCGTCGGGATTTAAGCACCGCGCGTCCAATCCGAGCAGACGAGCCTCGCCCGTTATCTTTAACATATTGTCAACCGTCGCGTCCACACTTCCGTTGTGTACCATTTCGGAGCGTTCCGCAAGGATTTGCATATATGCCTTTTGGAAATCGTTAGTCGTTGCTACAATGGTTTCGGGTTTACCGCCCCTTATTTCGGGTACGGGTAAATTCAGCATATCCGCTGTCCGAATATCCGCAAATTCCTTATACATCGCCATAAGTTCGGGAAGATTGTTAAACTTCGCGAAACGTTTCTTTGTCCGATAACCGTTGCCCGCGGGCTTTAATTCGGCTTTTGAAACGACCTCCCCGAATGTGTTTGCCCAATCGTCGAACGTCTGCATACCCGCCTGTGCCAAAAGCGACGGACGGAGATATCTCTGCATAATGTATAATTCGACCATACTGTTGCTAACAGGAGTGCCGATTGCAGGACAGCAACAAATATGACAAAGCCGATTATAGAACCGTTCCTAAACAACAAAAGCCCCTTACCAAGAGAAAATCGACAAGGGGTTGTTTTCATTGCGTCAATCTTCTGCAAAATGCTTGCTTGTTGTGAAAATCGGCACAATCAAGCGGCTTGATGATGTTTTCTTCAAGTTGCTGTTTGCGGACGGCATGGGGATAAGCGTCTCGTGTATACTAGACTTTGAAATAACGGAGCAAAACGGATAAGAAATCGGTTGCCTCGTTGTAAATATGAAAATAAGCATTGTATTTTGTCAAAAAATATGCTATACTGTATACTAAGGGGTGAGAATACTATGATTGGTATAACGTTTTCAACTATCACAGATGACGTACAACGTAATGAACTTCAAGTTTTCTATGCTGAGAACTACAAACGCTTTATGTATATAGCTATGCAAAAGGTGAATGATGAGGAAAGCGCCGCGGATGTTATTCAAGAGGTTTTTTCGGATATTGCGGACAAGCCCGAAATATTCTTTAATGTTCCGAAAGAGGAAAGGGTCACTTTTGTTGACGTACTCGTCAGAAACACCGCTATAGGTACGTTCAAAAAGGAGAACTATCGAACAAGCAAACTTCAGGATTTGCGTGAGGATATAATTGACGAAAGTGTGCGGATAGAAGACGACGCAATCACCAAAGACACCCGCGAGGAACTTGTAAAATACATACTCACATTACCCGAACAGCAACGAACAGTTTACGGACTTCGTGTTATAACCGGATTGTCGATCAGCGATATCGCCGAACAACTGGAAATATCCCGTGAAACGGTAAAGTGGCATTTGAAAGCGGCGAGGAAAAGCATCAGAAATTTCATTGATGAAAGGAACAAGTGCAATGAGTGAAAATGTTCTTAGGGAGATTATGCTTGAAGTACACAAAATTGAGTGCGGTGTACCTGATGATCTGCCCGACTTCAAGCCGTCTCTCAAACATCGCCTAGCAATGAAAAGGATATTTGCGCGATTTGAAAGAAACGCACGTAAACTGAGGAACATTTGGACTATTCAGGAACCGCCAATAACCGAGCATAAGGCAGGAAGATACAATTTAAAACAGCGTATACTCATAGCTACGCTTATCATTATCCTTATGACGGTGCTTGCGGGTTGTGTAACCGCTGTTGTTAAATTCGTTTCAGAGCATTTTAACGGAACGGTCTATGAGGATAATACGCAGTTGTTTGTTGCTAATTTGGATAACTGCCCCCAAACGATAGCGTATCAATATGTTTTAACCAACATACCAGAGGGATTTGAGTTGATCGAAACTATATCGTCGACAACTAACATTTGTACGCTTTATTTAAACAGTTCCACAAAACAAATCATAACTCTAAACCAATGGGTAAAATCCGAATTTACGCCGCATTACAACACCGAACATAAAACGTTTGAGGAATTTGAGGTAAACGATACTATGAGGTTGTTTATTGATTTAAGCAGCGATAAGCGAAATAATTCAGTTTTTGTTTGGGATAATGGAGATTACATAATTGAAATTTCGGCAGATTTAGACAAAAACAGCGCTATGAGTTTATTGAATATTGCCAAACTTTAAAAATTTTTATAATTCGACCTACCCAAAACGCTTCTCGAAAGATGTATTAAGTAGAGGGAGAAAAAAACCTAATTATACAAAGAGAGGAGGAGTTACCGATGCACCTCAAAGAAAAGATAGCTTCGCTTGGAGCGGCAATTCTTTTGTACTCGAATTTTAGTGTCGTTACCTATGCTGACACAGCAACCGTGACATCAATTGAAAACGACGGAATTTCGCCCGCATATGAGATCACGAACAGTTGTTCATCCAATTTGGAAATTGTAGGCGGAATAGCAGAATGTAAAAGCATAGCGAAGGGTACAGACGCTATAAGCATTACCGTAACACAAACCTTGCAAAAGTACTGGGGTTTGTGGATATGGGAAGATGTAAATGGAGCAACGTGGACAGAAACCACAGACATCAACTTTGTTTGTCTGTACAACACTAAGTCCAATCTCACGAGCGGAACATATCGTGTGAAGTCCACATTCGTATTGACGGATGCAAACGGCAAGAGCGAAACTATCACTATTTACAGCAACGAACAGAAGATATCGTAAAAAGGGAATATCTGATCTTGCTGTTGAAGGAGGATTGATATAAATATTTATTGAATAAGCACACCCAGCAACCCTATTCCATTAACAACATTGTTTAAAGACCTGCTAACAAAAGTCAACCCCTAAAACGAAAAAAAACACAAAATTTTTTA
>ERZ778495.2229-NODE-2229-length-11381-cov-3.282801_pt1 | contig 11381 bp, 8 predicted proteins | sample MGYA00433100_ERZ778495 | MGnify/ENA primary metagenome ERZ778495 (study PRJEB29527, sample SAMN07138962) | mouse gut metagenome | material: feces | host: mouse | place: China:Nanjing | collected 2016-01-25 ...
CTAAAAAAGATACGACACAAAAATAAATATCCATTGTAATATATTGCAGAAAAATTACAGACTGCACATTTTGACTGCCCATACATCCAAAATACTCCGTAATAAAATGTGGAACTTCATCTACTGCTCCCATATGAAGAAAACTATTTACAATCTTTCGATCAATGCGATTAATATCTATGGAATGAATATCCATAGGATTTCCTTTTGGAATTTTAGACAAATTGTTATTATCAAAAATAGCACTTTCTTTTTGCATATAACGATGAGAAAATGCACGATTTGCATCATTATAAGAATCTCCAAGCTGCCGCAAACGATTTACATAACTTCCAACCCCTATAAAATATTCTGCTTCTGGATACTTTTTTACAATTTCTACTATTTTCTTTAAATTACGTTCTGTTTTTTCTGCTAATTCTTCTTGTTTATCCCCCATAGCAAGAATTGCCATACCTTCTGTTCCCCGATCAAAATCATACCATCCCTCTTCTTTTGAAAACATCTGATTAATCTCCCATAACACTGTATTTTGATATTCTGAATAACTTTCTGCTTTTCCACCTGTTGTATCAATAAAACATAAAATCACCTGATACCAAGAAGCAGATAATTCCATTCCAAGCTCTTTTCCTTTTTCCAAAATTTCTGACATTGGTAATTCATTTCCTATTATTTTTCGGAAAAACATCTGCTTTTCTAATGTTCTGCGTTCTTTTCTTACTTCCTCTGTTAAATCAATATATTCCAGTTCCTTTCGACTTTTTTCAATAGCATCTACTTCTCTTCGGATAGATTCTAAAAGTTTTTTTGATGTGATTGGTTTTAAAAGATACTCTGTTACATTTAATCTTAATGCCTTTTGTGCATAAGAAAATTCATCATAACCACTTAAAATAATAATTTTCATATCGGGAAAATCCTTACGAACTAGCTCTGTCAACTCAAGCCCATCCATAAATGGCATTTTTATATCGGTAATTAAAATATCAGGCTTTAATTTTTGAATTTGCGGATAAGCCAGTTCTCCATCACTTGCTTCTCCAACAAATTCAATTCCCTCTGCTTCCCAATCAATATTATTTTTTATTCCAGTTCTCATAATAATCTCATCTTCTACTAAAAATAATTTTATCATTGTTTTTCTCCCTAATTATATTTCCATCTCTTTCTTTCCTGCTTTTGGAAGATAAATCTCTACAAAAGTCCCTTTTCCATAAGTGCTATTTATTTCTAAATGATATTCTGATCCAAACCGCAATCGCAGTCGTTCATTTACATTATAAATACCATAAGAATCATTATGTCGTTTTGCTTCTGGTAACATCATACTACGAATCTGCAAAAGTCGTTCTTCTCTCATACCAATTCCATTATCTTCTACAAAAAGTATCATATAATCCTTTTCCTCTCTGCTTCCTATCTTTATCATGCCCTGCCCTCGCTTCTTTTTAATTCCATGATATAATGCATTTTCTACTAAAGGCTGTAATGTAATTTTAGGAATACAATACTGACATGCTTTTTCAGATAAATTAATTTCATATTGTAAAATATCTTGATAACGTACTTGTTGAATTTTTAAATAACTCTCCACATGAAGAAGTTCATCTTCTACAAGAATTAAATCATTTCCATGATTAAGTGCCGCACGAAAAAAATTAGAAAGATTTTCTACCATCTGTACAACTTCTTTTTGCTTTTCTGACTCCGCAAGCCATACAATCGTATCTAATGTATTATAAAGAAAATGCGGATTAATCTGTGACTGTAATACTTCTAACTCGGCTTCTCTAAGACGAATCTGTTTTAATCGATCACGTTCGATTAAAGTACTAATCTGATCAATCATACTATTGAGGGAATCGCTTAATTTTTTTACTTCTGCTCCTGTCTTTAGTTCCGAACGTACTTTTAGATCTCCACCTGCAATCCGTTCTGTTAATTTTTGAAGATATAAAATAGGCTTTGTTACACTCTTTGATACTAAAAATGCCGCAATAATCACATAAAAAATAGCGATAAGAATAAAACAACCACTTAAAAAAAACATCTGTCTTGCCGATTGTTCCATTGCCTTACGAACATTTGCAATTGCTCTTGTTTCATTATGCAAAATCTCCAAAATATTTTCCCGTATTAAAGAAGTAACTACTTTTACATCATTTTCCCAAATATGAATATTATCATCATATTTTCCGCCTGCCACAATATTATCCTCTAAAACATAGGTATATTTTCGCAGTTTTTCCAGATATTTTAAATTTTGCCCAATCAATTCTACATTATCTTTATCTTCCTGTGATAAATTAATACTTTGTAAAATAGTTTCTGCCTGTTCAATATCTTTAATCACATCTGCTTTTTCCACTGTTAAATTTCCAACAACCATAAGATATATTTTATAATCATAATCTTTTTTAAAATCAAGACTAAAGTCACTAACAATCGATGCATTGCTAACTAAACTGGCATATTTACTATTATAATGAAAAATATAATATGCCCAAGAGGATAATAAAATAATAAATGGAATACAAACACCTATAAAAGTAACAAAAATACGTGTTGTTAATTTTAAATTTTGAAATCCATTTTTCAATTTTTCCATATAAATTGAAACTCCTTTCTTTTTAATCTAATCTTACTATAATGTGAAAATAGCCTAAAATCAATATAAATATCTTTAGATTTTTGCAAAAAAATAAGACTGTCACAGTAAGAATAAGAAACACTATGGTATCTTTTCTTCCTACTATAACAATCTTTTTTTTCCATTCTTAGTATTTCATCCAATCCATTGCCAGACCCTTATAGCCACATTTTGGACATTGATAGATTCCATAATAATATGGAATTTTCCATTCTTCTTCAATTCCAAACATATGTATTAAATTACAAAACCAAAGATAGGTATCCTCAAAGCTCTTTCCATCCCATTTTCCAAGAACAGATTCTGCGGGAACTATCATCTTTTCTAATATTTCTTTATCTGAAATACCATCAATTTCTATCTCACCATCAAAATAATCACAATTTGGACAAGTAAAACTTACTTGCTCCCAATTTCCACCAATCAAGGTATACGCCTTTTCCTTATCACCAAAAATAGCCATCAAACTTGTGCAAAAATATTTTAAATCCATTTTATCTTCCTTTTTTAGCTTCTCCATATTTTGCTGTAAAAATTCTTTTGCCATCTCCTTTAAAAGTTCGGTACTTAATTCATAGCTTTCTAAAATATCTTTTGGCAGCTCTTCCTTATTTGGATTAAAATAAGGAATATCCGTAGATAGCATAAGTCCTGTCTGTATAATAATCTGAAACTGCCATTTAAAATCATTCTCTCGTTTCTTTTTTTCCAAAAATAATAAAAGATATGGCATAGCTAAATAGGTAGCATCATAAAAAGAAAGCTGATGTAATAAATTTTCACATAAATTATCAAAATTAATCCATGCATCTTCCTTTTCCTCAAAATCCAATCGCCGAATTTTTTCCATCTCTGGCAGGGATTCCTTTGGACAAAATAAAAATGCCACATCCTCTCTAACATCACCATAAGCACCCGTATATTCTTCCCAAAGCTTTGATGTAAACGCAATTGGATGCAATCGCTCTCGAAGTTCTGACATCTCTTCTAAAGAATTTTCAATTTGTTCTCTCCATATCTGTGCTTGTTCTCTTTCTGTCATCTTTTTTCTCCTTATTTTATACTTACGAACGAAAAATTTTTTCTTTTTTTGTTCGTGAGTTCGTGCCGACCGCAGCCACGAAGTGGCTTAATTCTTGTTATGCCCATTTGGGCATGACCTGCCTTATGCGGTCGTGCACATCGTTTTATACTGAGCGGTCATATTTTTCGACCGCCAGTATATTATTTATGGTTTGCTGGTTCAACATTAATATTTTTTCCCTTAATTCGAGAAGATTTCATGGCATGAATCACTTCGGCTGCATATTGCCTTGGCACTTCTACAAATGTATATTTATCATACATATCAATTGTTCCAACTAAACGTCCCGGCATTCCCGTTTCTCCTGCTATCGCTCCTAAAATATCCCCCGGACGAATATTATTTTTCTTTCCAATATTGATAAACAGCCTTACCATGCCAGATTCTGCTCCTGTATCGCCATAATCATCCTCTGCAATTTCTTCTTCTTTTGGCTGTTCATCAAGTCCCATTGCAATTTTTAACAATGCTGCTGCTACATCTAAAGAAGTATATTCCTCCTCATCAATTCTCTCCTCTACTAAATTTAACATCTTTGTATGTGCATCCTCTAAAATAATTTCATGTACACGATTTAACACTTTTTCTGCTTTTGTATTTGTTACATCCTTTAAAGAAGGTACTGGCTGCAATTTAATTTTTGTCTTACAATATCGCATAATATCCTTTAATTTATACATTTCACGTCCAACGACAAAGGTAAATGCCATACCCTCACGTCCGGCTCGTCCAGTACGACCAATACGATGTACATAATATTCATCATCTTGTGGCACATCATAATTAAAAACTGCTTCTACATCGTCTACATCAATTCCACGTGCTGCCACATCTGTTGCAACTAAAATATCTGTCTTACCATTGCGGAATCCATTCATAACACGATCTCTCTGTGATTGTTTTAAATCACCATGTAGTCCTTCTGCAAAATATCCACGTCCTTTTAAAACTTCTACTAATTCATCTACCATACGCTTTGTATTGCAAAAAACAAGTGATAATTTTGGATCATAAATATCCAAAAGTCTGCATAAAACTTCATTTTTATTTTTCTTCTTTACTTCATAATAGTATTGTGTAATCTTTGGAACAGTTAATTCTTTTTTTACAACACGAATGATTTCAGCATCTTTTTGATAGGTTCTTGCAAGTTCCATAATCGGTTTTGGCATGGTTGCAGAAAATAATAATGTTTGTCTTTCCCTTGGTATATCCGAAAGAATGGTTTCAATATCTTCACGAAATCCCATATCTAACATTTCATCTGCTTCATCAAGAACAACCATAGTAACATGATCAAATTTTACTGTCTTTCGATTCATATGATCCATAATACGTCCCGGTGTTCCAATCACAATCTGTGTTCCTGCCTTTATAGAACGAATTTGCTTTACAATATCTTGTCCTCCATAAATAGGAAGCACCTTAATTCCATGCATAAATTTGGCAAGTTTTCTAATTTCCTCTGCCACTTGAATCGCAAGTTCTCTTGTTGGACAAAGAATCACTGCCTGCAAATGTTTATCCTTTGCATTGATTCTTTGTAATAATGGAATGCCAAATGCTGCTGTTTTTCCTGTTCCTGTCTGTGCCTGCCCTACAATATCCTTTCCTTCTAATACGATAGGAATTGCCTTTGCCTGAATTGGACTTGTTTCTTCAAATCCCATCTCTTGCACTGCCTTAATAATTGATGATTCTAAATTTAGTTCTTCAAATTTCATTCTATGATCTCCATCCTTTTTTCAACTAATTTTCTAAATGTAATATTCCCTACCATTCAACTTTTACAAATACAATCATAAAAGAAAAAACTCTTTCCAAAATTTCAAGAAAGAGTTTTTAATCAATTTATTATGTAGTGAACTCTCTATTAAACAATTAAATAAAATGTGTTCGTAGTGTAACATAAAAAACTTATCACTGTCAAGTATAAATATAAATTTTCACTGTTTATAAAATACTCCAACTTCTTTATAATGTGCAAGCTTATAATCAATCGTGCATAAACTGCATTGCAATTGTTCTATTTGTTTCAATATAAAATTTTTATGCTTTTCTAAAATCTTTTTTCTCTCCTCACAAGCATCTTCTTTCATACAAAGCTGCATAAATTCCCGAATTTCTTGTAATGGCATCTTACTATTTTTCAAACAACAAATTAACTGAATCCAACAAATATCCTGTTGTGTAAAACAGCGTCTGCCTGCTTTATCTCTATTTAATTGCGGCATTAATCCTAATTTATCATAATAACGCAAAGCAGAAGCTGTTAAGCCTGTACATTTTGATACTTGTTTTATCCCATACCATTTTTCTTTCATAAACATTCACATTCTTTTCTATATAAATAGGCAAAATAATTTTAATCTTTTTTATTTCTCAGCATTTGTTGCTTCTTGTGTAGACTCCAATGTTTTTTCAAAAGCTTTTCTTTCTTCTCTTGTAAATACTCCATTAATATCTAAAATGACGGCAAGCCCTTTTCCAGTGTCTGCAATAACTCCCGCATAATCTGTTTTTTCACTACGCACAATCTCTGGAACTTCATGTGCTTTATCATCCTCTAATGTTAAAATTTCTGCTACTTTATCTACTTCAAAGGCAATTGGCATTCCCTTAGAATTAGAAACAATCAAAGATGTCTCCTCTGTGGGACGTACTTTCTCCAATCCAAACTTTCTGCGAAGGTTAAGAATTGGGATAATCTCTCCCCGAAGATTAATCATTCCTTCAATATAATCTGGTGCATTTGGAATTGGTGTAACATCTACATATTTTTCAATTCCCCGCACATACCGAATATCAATACCATATACTTCTTTATCAATATGAAACAGCACCTTTTGTTCTACCATATTAATAGCCCCCTGTCTTTTCTTTATAAATCTTTTCTTCCCTTCGCAGTTTATATTATTTCTACTTCTTGTTCCAAATTTCCTTCTTTTTTATTGCGACCAAGACTGCACCACTTTAAATAAGCATTGATAAAGGGATCAAGATTTCCATCAAGAACTGCATTTACATTTCCCGATTCTTCATTTGTACGATGATCCTTTACCATAGTATAGGGCTGCATAACATAAGAACGAATTTGATTTCCCCATCCAATTTCTTTTGATTCTCCTCGAATTTCTGATTCCTTTGCTCTATTTTCCTGCTCTTTTAATATATATAGCTTTGCTTTTAACATTTGCATTGCTTTATCCTTATTTTGAAATTGAGAGCGTTCATTCTGACAAGTAACCACAATTCCTGTTGGAAAATGCGTAATCCGAATTGCTGAAGATGTCTTATTAATATGTTGTCCACCAGCCCCACTCGAACGATACGTATCAATCCGAATATCTTTATCATCTATCTCTATATCAATATTTCCTTCTATATCTGGCATTACATCACAGGAAACAAACGATGTCTGCCGCTTACCTGCTGCATTAAAAGGAGAAATTCTAACAAGACGATGGACTCCATGCTCTGAACGTAAATAACCATAGGCATTTTCACCAGAAATTTCCAAAGTCACCGATTTTAATCCTGCTTCTTCTCCATCTAAATAGTCAAGCATTTGAACAGAAAATCCTTTTTTATCTGCCCAACGTTGATACATACGACAAAGCATTCCTGCCCAGTCACAACTTTCTGTACCGCCAGCTCCTGCATGAAGTGTTAAAATTGCATTATTTTTATCATATTCCCCAGAAAGAAGTGTCATAATACGGAGTTCCTCTAATTCTCGAATAAATTCTTTTAAACTTTCTTCTATTTCTGGTAATAGTTCTGGATCGTTTTCTTCATAACCTATTTCTAATAATGTCTCTACATCTTCATATGCTGTTTCCAGTTTCTCATATGTTTCTACAATATCCTTTAATCCCTTTAATTCCTGAACTGTCTTTTGTGCCTTTTCTGCATTTTCCCAAAAACTTGGTTCTTCTAATATTCGTTCTAGTTCTTCTATTCGCAGCTTTTTATTAGCGAGGTCAAAGTGAATCCCCCACTTCTTTTAGCGGTTCTTCATAAGTTCCAAGTGTATACTTAAATTGATCAAGTTCAACCACCTTTTTCACATCCTTTCCAGTCGTTTGTTTTCCATAACAATCATCATTATTTTTTTATTTACTAATATTATTCATCTTATAATTATACAATTTTACGTCCACAACAGAATTTATATTTTTTCCCACTACCACATGGACATGGATCATTTGGCATAATCTTTTTTGACTCTCTCCGCTTTGGTGCTTTTGCCGTTGTTTCATCTTTATTTGTACCTGTTACTTTTACAACTTCTTCCCGTTCTACTTTTTGCTCTACTCGCACATGCATTAATGATTTTATTGTATCTATTTCAATGGCACGTGCCATTTCCTCAAACATATCATAGCCTTGGAATTTATATTCTACAACTGGATCACGCTGTCCATATGCCATAAGTCCAATACCCTGACGCAGTTGATCCATATCATCAATATGATCCATCCATTTACTATCAATTACCTTTAAAAGAATAACTCGCTCAATTTCACGCATTTGCTCTGCTTCAAATTCAGCTTCTTTTTCCTCATATAATTTTACAGCAGCTTCTTTTAAATACTGAATCAAACCTTTTCTATCTATATCCTTTAAAATCTCATCCTCTTTATCTAATGGTTCTATTGGAATCGTTGGTATAAGAATATTATTTAATTCTCCAAGATCCCATTCTTCTGGTGGTTGTTCATCACTAATACAAGTATTGACAGAAGATTCTACAACTTCTCCAATCATATTAATAATCTTATCACGCATATTTTCCCCGTCAAGTACTTTACGGCGATCTTTATAAATAATTTCTCTTTGATCATTATTTACCTGATCATATTCCAATAAATTTTTACGAATTCCAAAGTTATTATTTTCAATTTTCTTTTGTGCATTTTCAATTGCATTGCTTAACATTTTATGCTCAATTTGTTCGCCTTCTTCAATTCCTAACGATTTGAAAACTCCCATCATTTTTTCTGAAACAAACAAACGAATTAAATCATCTTCTAGTGACAAATAAAAACGAGATTCTCCCGGATCACCCTGCCGCCCAGAACGTCCACGTAACTGATTATCAATTCGGCGGGATTCATGACGTTCTGTTCCAATAATTTTTAGACCGCCAAGTTCTGCAACCCCTTCTCCAAGCTTAATATCCGTACCACGTCCTGCCATATTAGTAGCAATCGTAACAGCACCCTTTAGACCTGCATCTGCAATAATTTCTGCTTCCTGTTCATGAAATTTCGCATTTAAAACTTTATGTGGAATCCCTTTTCTTCGCAATTTTTCACTTAACATTTCCGAAGTTTCAATTGCAATTGTACCAACTAAAACAGGCTGTCCCTTTTCATGGGCTTCGCTAATTTCCTCTACAACCGCATCAAATTTCTCTCTCTTTGACATAAAAACAGCATCTTGCCAATCAGTACGCTGTACTGGCTTATTAGTAGGAACTTCAATAACATCCATACCATAAATTTCACGAAATTCTTTTTCTTCTGTAAGTGCTGTACCTGTCATACCTGATTTCTTCTTATATTTATTAAAGAAATTTTGGAATGTAATCGTTGCTAATGTCTTACTTTCCCTTTTTACTTTTACATGCTCTTTTGCTTCAATTGCTTGATGAAGTCCATCGGAATAACGCCTACCCGGCATAATACGTCCTGTAAATTCATCAACAATCAATACTTCATCATCTTTTACTACATAATCTTTATCTCGAAACATTAAATTATGTGCTCGCAGGGCAAGAATAATATTATGCTGAATTTCCAAATTTTCTGGATCGGCAAGATTTTCAATATGAAAGAACTGTTCTACCTTTTTTACACCTTCTCCTGTTAAATTTACTACTTTATCCTTTTCATTAACAACAAAATCTCCGGTTTCCTCGTCATCTTCTCCCATAAGTAAATCCATTTTAGACAACTCTTTTGCTGTACCACGCTCTAATTGCTTTGCAAGAACATCACAGGCTTCATATAATTTTGTTGATTTTCCACTTTGTCCAGAAATAATGAGTGGCGTTCTTGCTTCATCAATTAATACCGAGTCAACTTCATCGACAATAGCATAATTAAGTCCACGCTGTACTAATTTTTCCTTATAAATTACCATATTATCTCGAAGATAATCAAATCCAAGTTCATTATTGGTTGCATAAGTAATATCACAAGCATATTGTGTCTGGCGTTCTTCACTTTCCATATCATTTAAAATTACACCAACCGTAAGTCCTAAAAAGGTATAGACTTGTCCCATCCATTCTGCATCACGCTTTGCGAGATAATCATTAACAGTAACAATGTGTACGCCATCTCCAGATAATCCATTTAGATATGCAGGTAAGGTTGCTACTAATGTTTTTCCTTCTCCTGTACGCATCTCTGTAATACGTCCCTGATGAAGAATAACACCACCAATTAATTGTACTCTATAATGCCGCATGCCAAGAACACGTTTAGATGCTTCACGAACAACAGCATAGGCTTCTACTAATAAATCATCTAATGTCTCCCCTTGTTCCAAACGTGCCTTAAATTCATCTGTCTTTGTTTTTAAATCCTCATCTGATAATGCTTCCATTTCTGGTTCTAATGCCTCAATTTTATCTACAATTGGATAAATACGTTTTAGCTCATGCTCACTATGAGAACCAAATATTTTTGTAATTAAACTCATATTTTCCTCCATTCCGCTTGATAGCGTTTTCCACTTTCTTTCATTCCAACCTATTATACCCATTCTATTATATTTTTATCGGGAGATAGGTATTTGATTCCTATTGTAACATTCCTGTAAATAGTTAGCAATGATTTTTTTGTAAATTTTATGCAAAAAGAAACAGCTCTGAAAAATTCAGAGCTGCAACATTCGCAAAAACAATCTATTTAGAGACGAAATTACTGCCTCCCCATACAGTATTAGCACTCCGGCTCAATCAAACCAAAGCACCCGTCCTTGCGTTTGTATACGACATTAACTTCCTCTGTACGCGCATTACGGAATACATAGAACGAATGTCCAAGTAAATCCATTTGAACACATGCTTCCTCTGGGTCCATAGGCTTAATGGCAAATTTCTTTGTACGAATAATCTGGATCTCGTCATCCATGCTATCCTGTTCATCTAAAAACATCTTTGAAAAAGCAGATGACGATTGTTGCTGCTGAATGAGCTTGTTCTTATGCTTCCTCAGTTGGCGTTCAATTACATCTTCCACCAGATCAATTGATACATACATATCATCACTTACTTCTTCCGCACGAATTACGCTGCCCTTTACAGGAATTGTTACCTCTATTTTTTGTCTTTCCTTCTCCACGCTCATTGTCACATGGACCTCTGTAGAATCATTAAAATATCTTCCTAACTTTCCCAACTTTTCCTGAACTGCTGCCCTTAAACCCTCTGTTATGTCAATATTTTTTCCACTGATAATGTATTGCATCGTGCTCACTCCTTTTCTATGATGTCGTAAATACACTATTGCCGTATTTCCTTCTCATTCTATCATAAATCTTAGTCTTTTGCAAGCATTTTGTAGATTGCTCATAAAATTTTCATAAATTATGACAATATATTGTTTAATGTTACCAATAAAGAAAATT
>ERZ778495.2230-NODE-2230-length-11375-cov-4.579947_pt1 | contig 11375 bp, 12 predicted proteins | sample MGYA00433100_ERZ778495 | MGnify/ENA primary metagenome ERZ778495 (study PRJEB29527, sample SAMN07138962) | mouse gut metagenome | material: feces | host: mouse | place: China:Nanjing | collected 2016-01-25 ...
TGTTGGTGTATTTTTTCCATTGTTTTTAATGTTTTTTTCGGTTTGCTAAATATTAAAAATAATTAAGAAATTAATCTTACAATATTAGATAAAATGTCAAACATTAGAGTAATTATTTTAAAAGTATACAATGCATATGTTATCAATACTCTATTAATGATTAATATTATTTGATTAAAAATGTCAGGGATATATCTTTAAATCCTTTGCTTTATTCTATCACAGTTCATTATAAATACCATCTTTTTCGGGATCGGATATTCGATGTACTTGATACCAATAATCTCCCTTCACTATGATGGCATTCATTCCATCCTGAATAAGCATATATTCCCAAAAGTGATTTTCTGTAAAACGGCAATAAATAAGATAGTTGTTATTATCATTTAATCCAATTTGTTTTGCAATTTCATCTACAGACTTGACTTTCCGGTTTAATACTCTGCAAAAATCAATAAGTTTCTTTTTTTGCGTATTTCCAGCCTATCGCCTATACTTACATATTGGCATGGTTTCCCTAGCTGCTTTGCTATTTCCCATGTACCATAGTGTAAACCATAATACTTACAAACTGATAAAGAATCAATTTCATTATTAGGTTCTATATATTCTTCTACCTTTTCCATTTTGTACATGCCACTGCGAGCTTCTGGAATTACCAATTCTGTATCAGAAAGCAATATATACTCCCAATACCATCCAATTTTATCGTCTAAATTTTCCCATTCAGGGAAAAACTCTACAAAGTAATCGCCGTTCATCCCTAATTCCTGATAATGTCCACACTCCCGAAACATTTCAGTTATATCAGCGATTGCCACTAACCACAGGAATATCCTGAAACATGACTGCTTTCATTTTGAAATGTAAAACTTGTCAGAGTAAAGCATATTGTTGTACCTTTCAAATCATTGTAACATTCACCCCAGCCGTATTCACCATGCCATTGTGCTGTCATTACCCATGTTCCCCAAATGCACTGCGGAACAATATCCAAGCTTTTCATATCAACATGGATATCATTAAGTCTGTTTTCTTTATTGATGTTTTCATCTAATTGTTTATCATTGAAGAATTTTTCTTTTAAGTTATGTGTTTTGAAATCAATCGTATTGAAAATTATTACCTGTCTGTTGTCTATACTTGATTTTATATTATTTGAAACTTTCGTTTGTATTAGAATCTTTGTGATATGTAAGACAAGTAATACACATACCAACATGGTTAAGCCAGCAATTATTGCTTTTTTATTTTTCATATTCTTCCAACGGTTCCACAATGACATCCTTTAATCCTCCCTCTACATAGTAACTTTCATCATTATAATTTCCATAAAAAATATTCATTTCAACTTCTGTTCTGAAATCAAAATTACCATTGCAATTCTTTCTGCTACATATTTGATTTTCTTTATATTGTTTTCTTACCACACCACATTTCCTTCCTTTTGAATACGGTTTAAATCTACGTATGCTTTATCTTTCTGCTGGGCATAAATTTGAGCGTATTGTGTACTTCCATAAAAGAGTTTTAGGTTTGTACAGCCGGTAAAAGCTTCCTCACTAATATACTCCGCACTTTGTGGAATATATACTTTTTCCAACCGCTGGCAATTGGTACAAATATTCTCTATTCTAGTCAGACCTTTTGGAAGATGCAGTTCTTTTAGATTAGGACAATCCGAAACCGCATTAAATTTTATATCTTCTATTCCTTCTTCCATAATAATATATTCCAGCTTCGTACATAAAGAAAATGCTTCTCGTTCTATTACAGTAATACCCACAGGAAGAATTACCTGCTCAATATAGTTGTTATTGTAAAAACATTTTTCACCAATAATACACACGGTTCTTCCGTTTATTGTTTCAGGAACAAAAACAATCGATTCATCGCCAATATAGGACAATAATCGGATAGTCCCATCTTCTGAATATATTTCGTATTGATAATTCTGTGATAAAGCTATATTGTTATTTTCTGAAAAAGGAGCAATTGTTTCTTTTACAGAAGAAGTGTTTACACTTTCTGATAGGTAACGAAACTTTGGTATTTGCACCATTAATTTTGATTCCATTTTAATCGAATCTAATTTCTGATTGGGTTTGTTGTAGTTCCACCATAGTATTATTGTGTAGGCAAGACACATTATTAATAATATTTTGTCAAACTTATTGAATTTCATAGAGTTCTCCTTATTGATTTTATGGCATTTCATTACCGTTGTTTACTGATACAAATTTCATACCATATGCTTTTGCTACTTCTTCTGCTCGGCTTCCTTCCTGACCATATATGGTTATCAAATTACCATATTCGCAGAAATAGAAAAATAATTTATCATCAATATTTACAGTTCCTCTTGGAATATAGATTCTCTTTAACGTAGCGGAATACGTATCATATAAAATCGTTTTTAAACTTTCAGGATATTGAATTCTTTCTAACTTCTCACAATAGGCAAATGCATCTGCATAAATTACCTCTAAACCTTCTTTGAAGCATACTTCTAACAAATTATTGCATTTTTCAAAAGCAAATCTATCAATGCATCGCACAGAAGCCGGAATTACAATTTTAGTTAAATCGCAAGACTCCATAAAAGCTCCTTTTTCAATAGTTGTTAAGTTGTCTGGAAATTTAATGCTTTTAATTGATGCATACGCAAACGCATAATTATGAATTGTTAAGAGCTTCTGTGGAAAAACGATTTCTCCTAATTCCGAACCTTGAAACACACATTTGTTTATTTCTGTTAAATATGGTGGAAGATATAATTTTTCAACTTGTACACAGTTAAAACTACTATCACCGATATCGACTAGGGTATCGGGGAATATAATCTCTTGAAATGTTTTATCCTGCTCTACAACAGCTTCACCATATCCTGTAATATAGGAACATCCATCAATCGCAGTAATTCCATATGGAATGTTTACAATTAGATCTTTACCTGTCTGTGCTTTAATTAAGTGACTCCCTCTGATTTTAAACATCTCTTTATCACGTTTATTCTGCCATGCGCTGCCTTCAAATGCATATGCATCTATATGTGCATTTGCGTAGGTAATTTGTTCTAAATTTATTCTGTCTAAATTTGTACAGTTTGCAAATGCATTTTCGCCTATATATGTCACACTCGCTGGTATGGAAATTCCTTTTAAGCAATGATTATTAGAAAACGCATTATTTCCAATATATTGAAGTCCTTCGTTTAATTCAATTGTTTCCAGATTTGCACATCCTACGAAGGCATTTTCTGCAATATATCGAATCTTAGGACTAACTACTAATTTTTTAATATCTGTTCTATTACAAAAGGCTTCTTTATCAATACCTATAACTGGATATCTGTCGATGTATGCTGGAATAACAAGTTCTCCAAATTCTGATTCACCTCCTGTAATAACTGCTTCTGCTTGAGCAGTTATATTATAGATTAGAAAATCTTCTCTTTTATCTGATGCAAATACAATAAATGCTGCTTTTGGTATAATAGTAAATAACATTATTATAAGTATTGTTTTTATTATATGCTTATTTATAATTGATATCATTTTAATGGTTCAACTTCTCCTTCCTCACTTCCTAAACATCCGAGTTTCTCATTAATGCTTTTTACATAAGCATCTTCTACACCACTTTTTCCTTGTTTTCCTTCTCCATTATATGCTCTAACTCCTTCCTTTTCACTACCATTACTTCCATCTTCGTTTATAAGATATGCTAAATAACCCGTTCCACATGCTATACTCATATTAGGTGTAACTTCATCATAATGGATTAAATACTCATCTTTGCTATTCTTTAATGTTTGATCATCATTTTCACTTATAATAGTAATCACATTATCGAGGATTCTTAAACCAGTTCCAAATCCAGTTACAATACCACTATTAAATTCGGGTCTTATAGTGGCTTGTTTATATTCATCTCCATCTTTTACCCAAACTACTGGTTCTGAAATACCCATATGACTTCTTCCAAGTACTGTTGGATCATATCCTGATAATATCCATAAAGCATAATCACCCGGATACAGACATTGCATAACATCTCTAGAACAATTTTTAGCACCATCATCTCCCCAAGAGGATTCATCCATTATCATTGCTTTTATAATCTCTGGTCTTATCAAGATTTTATTATTTCCAAACATACCATTATTAATTTTCTGATTCCAATAATAACTCCATGCTACAATATTATTATCAAAATTTTTTGCAACATCTGCTCCAACAAATGCTCCTCTCTGTATAATTTCTATAGTCATACCGCAGTTTTGTGCTACAAATAAAATAATAAGAGAGATTTGATATTCTGAAATTTTTCCTTCTAAGTATAAATCCATATAATTTAATGCTGCTTCCATTGTTAGGTATGCATAGTCAAATCCTTGACCAGATGTAACTGGATAAATTAATCCTCCATGTTTGCAAAATAATATTGATGTCATTGTGATTCCTTCCGCATCTTTAAATTTCTGAATTGATACCTCCTAACATTTGACCAACACCCGCTGCATATTCGCTTGCTTGGATATCCTTTTTGATTAGATATTGATCTCCATCACTTAATTCCATATTATCCCATTCTTCATTTAGATTCATTAGGTTTTTACATACCCCATTTTCCTTACAATCATCTATATTATCTTTTATTCGTTCAATTTCTGATAATCTATTTGGTTTTTCTACGCAATTGCATCGAAATGGAATAATATTTTGTCCTTTTATTGTGTCCTTTACTGTCGCATACCATAAATTGTCTTTAAGCGACATTGGATTTTCTTTCACGTCCAATATGGTATATAAACGTTTATTTTCAGCTTCTGCACTGTATTTATTTAATGTAATTGTTGTTTCATCGTCTGCTTTATTTTGATTTAACATTCCTTTAGTACACCTTAAGCATGCGCCGTGAATAAGGTATTCCTTCATTATATCTTGGTTATTTGCCTCATCCAATATTTTTTGCTGTTTATCTTTCATCTTCTGTTCTGCTTTTTTGCATCTTGAATATCTTCAGTTATTTGCTCCTGTTTCTCTTATCCTTCTCCATCATAATTTCCTTTGAGATATTTTGCAAAATCACCCATAAACTTGTCCTCCTATCTTATGACTATTTATTGTATTCTAAATTCTCCACCAGTAAATGAAATATCGCCACTGAGTGTCATACTGGTTCCGCCCTGTTTCACCTGTAAAATATTATTTGCAGCGATTAGCAGTGATGCATTGTTGCTTGCTATGGTAAGGTTGTCTTTGGCATCAATAACAATATCTTTATCGCTGGTTATCATAATTCCTTCACTGTCATTCATTTCTACCATCATTCCTTGGTTGTTTGTCATTAAAATTGCGTCTGGAGTAAATAGAATTTCTTTACCATATTTTGTTTTAAAGGATTTATAATCTGGATTTTGTCTTGCTGTGTCTGTTTCTTTATGTACAGCGCTTAGGATAAAGCTGTTTTCCTCTTTGTCAGGGATGTACAGCCGTACACTGTCACCTTTTTCTGGCATACAATACCAGCCTGTTCCGTCAGGGGAAGAATATACCGTTGCATATTGAAACCATTTTTTGCCGTCTGATGCATTCCATTCATCCTTTGCAATGTCTACTTGTACACGGTCATTTTGTATTTCTGTTATGACTGCGTCAAAAGAACAGCCAGTTAATTCTTTATTGGACACTGGTAAAGAACTTAGGGCTTCTTTTTTTCTAAGATAATATGTATGACTGCATTCCCCTTTGTGATAGTTTGTTCTTATTTGATAAATGAAATAATTTACTCCTTGATAAGCGATTTTATCACCGATTTGATAGATTTCTCTATCGGTGATAATCAGTTCCATAACATCCGCCGCACGCAGCCATACCATGCCATTGCGCATTTTCTCCATATATTCATGCATATCCAACTTTGTGCGGATATTTGTGGTAGAAATCGTTCTTGTTATTCCTTCCGGCAGTCCAATGGTGTAGCGCACGCCTTTTCGCGGCGCATCCGGCACTAAATAGCGTCCTGTTCTTGCTGCAATACGCTTTAAAAATTCCCAGTCTGTTTCATGATATTGTATTAAGACTCCTAATGTTTTGTCGTTATCGCCTTCTGTAGCAAATACACGTCCTTCGGGGTATGCGTTTGTAATCTTTTCGTGAATTGTTTTACATAGTGTATTTTTGTTTTGAAATACCCTAAAATGCGGTTTTAAATCCATCAATATCGTACCGCTCGTCAATGTCAGGTTCATGGTCGTTCCATACATATCATGAGAAAATGAAAAATCTGTCACAAGTCCATAAAATAATACGGTATGTACTGTACTGCTGTCGCCCTCCTGCCCGTTGATTCCGGTTACTTTTACCCATGTTTCGGATGATAATATTCCAATATATTGTTCTTCCCATTTGTCTTTTATCTGAACTGTAATATATGCTTCTGCATGTGCGTTAACTTTTCTTATGATTTTCATTGCCTGCATTGTAATAAACTGAAAAGGATCTATTTTAATTTGCTGTTCTCTCATTGTTTTTTCCCTCCACTTGAATTGTTGTTAATAATTTTAAGACTGCCGGTTTCCATATATCATACTTTGGAAATACACAGTGAAAATTCCCTAATACTGCCTGTTCTTCTATCTGAAATAAAAAGAGCATACTATAGATCATCCCATTAATACAGAATGCTTTGAAATCCATCCATGCAACAGGAATGTTGTCTGCCACTATTTCTCCTATATCATAAAAAACATACTGCTTCCATATTTTTTCCATATCTGCGCGTATTTTTGCTAACCGTTGGGATATATTTTTTGTATTTTCATTATCTTCTTGTGATAATAGACCAAATGTAATAAATGCTTCTCCCTCTGTGTCTGTCTTTATCACTTCGGGGCGGTTTTGATTTTGATATTTTACGAAACGGTCTAAATAATCCATATCATCCATTGTTTCTGGCAGCATAATGGAACATAGATTATGAAATAATTGTTCTTTATAAAGCGGAATGGCAGCAGTTCCAATCTGTATTTCCTTTCGTAAAGTATCTTTGCTGCTTTTCAAGGTTTCTAATTGTTTTGACTCATATTTTTTTCGAAGCGCCATTATAATTGTGTCTGAATATTCCATTTTCTTTACTTTCCCTCTTTATTTCTATACTATTTAAAATATCCATTAGAATCTTTCTTCCCTCTTGCAACTGCCCTATTGGGAGGCAGTAATTTCCTATCATCATTTTTTCATCTATGGAAAGGATAAAAATATTATTGCAGTAGTCTTCTGTTATCCCGCCTGTAATAAAGGAGAAAAATCCTGCTTTTCCCGATGTTATCGTAAAAATTTTTGCCTGCTCTTTAATGCTTTCCGGATAAATATGTACGATAACCCGTTGTATCTCCGTGATTGCTGGATATATCTGGCTTTCCTGTAATGGCTTGTCGAGCAGACTGCATGTGATTATTCTGTTCTCCTGTAAGTCTGCGAATACTTCCTGTGGTTTCGTTCTGTATGGAAATTTCTTCTCCAATATTTCGTTCGAGGGTCGTTCCCATTCTTTTGGAAGCATAATACGGATTTTGTCTTGAAGGCAGTTTATTTTCTGCCATTCTAATTTTTCCATAATTGTCTGCATTTAAATTTTCCTCCTCAACTCTTTTGGGCTCTGCTGCGGCTAGTTCTAATTTGGGATGTTTCATCCCTTGCAATTGCTTGAATGCTGCGTTTTCATTTGATACTTTAAACGCTTGCGATCGTTTTATTGTATTTTCTCCATTAGGTACTTTAAACTCTTGAAATGATTTTATTTTATTATTATCTTTAGGTATTATAAAATCTTGGAATTGTTTAGTTTGTTTACTTTCTTTTGGTATCTTATACTCTTGAAGTCCTTTTATTGCCATATTACCTTTGGCAATTTTAAATTTTTGAAGCTTTTTTGGAGCCTTATTTTCTTTTGGTACTTTAAATGTTTTTGATTTCTTTCCTATTTTTTTGCCTTTCTTCTTTATTTCGTTAAGTTTTACGGAAACAGGTTTTGTGTAAAATTTATCTGTTCCAATTTTATCTGTTTTTGCTAAAAGTTGTTCCATTTTTTTCACGGCATAATTTTTAATATCAATAGAATTTAGACTGTTAATTCTATCAATGGCGGGATTTTTTCCAATGCCGCCAATTTTAACGCTTTCACTCATTTTAGTTCTTTCCTTCCTTTCATTTTTATAGGATTATTATTCATTGTTAACTGATTCCATGATGTATTTATTGTGTTTGCTTGTTTAGGGGGTTGAAATTGTACTTGTGCTTTTTTCTTTTCTTTTTTAGCATTTGGTTTTCCTACTTTGCCAAATACTGGTATATTTGCTGCCACAGATTCCATATCGGCACTTCCCATATCATTTGCTGGAATATTCGACAATAAATCTTCCGTAATATCTGTAACAGAATACTTTTCCTTTGTTTGAGCAGGCGTTGTCTTTTTTCTCTTTTTTTGTGTTATTTGTGCTGCATTGGAGGCAAAACTTCCAACTTTTCCAATGGAATCAAAAGCATTGCACAAATTAATTACGGTAGGAGATAATAAATCTTTCCGCACAAATGTAGCTTCCTTTGGTGTAGTAACCGTAATATTTTTTCCTTTTAATTCCACTTGTCCTTCTGCAAGCAAGGACAATTTATGGTTTGTAATAATGCCTAATGCAGAATTGTCCTTGATTGCAATTTCTGCATTTCTTCCAACCATATTGCATAGACCCATTTCAGAGGGCTGCATATACATTCGTTTTTGATATTTCGTAGTAAAATAGCGATTATTACAGTCTGCAAGATCACTGCAAAAGAATCCGTTTTCCCTAATATTATAAATAACTTCTCCTGAACATTCTTCTGCTTGACTAAAATACAATGCTGCTTTTGTGCCTGCCTCTGGCATACAATAAAGCAAATTTCCAGTAATAGGTTTCCACGCAAATTCATATGCTTCGAAGGGATTTTGAAACCGATCGATTCCTAAATGCAGTTTCACAAATTCCTGCCTTGATTCTAATATTCTTCCTGTAATCACTGTGCCTTCTAATGTTTTTGCTGGTATTTTCGACACCTTAAAACATTGTTTTGGAACGATAAGGCAGTTACATTTTAGGCAGCCTTGTGTATATTCTGTGTATGTATTCATTACATAATATAGAGAACCCTGTATTCGTATCTGATCACCGATTCTTACAAATTCCATATCATTTATTTGATAACCCATATATTTTTTATCTGTATTTTGGTCTTTAAAAATTTTTACGCTGTAGGAATATTGTTCTAATGCAATATTTCCCATATTATCCCCCTCTCGCAGACCAGCATATATGCATATTTTTGATGAAAAATCTCCTGCTGTAATCCCTTCCTGCAAATGGCTGCATATCCTTTGTAAAAATTGATAGTCTGTTTCTTTATATTGGATAATCGGATTCTCCAATGGTTTATCCGAAACATTCCATATTAGGGAAGCACCATACTCTTGTGTAACTGCCTGTGCCATTTCTCTATAAGTGATAGAAGTATTTTGGAATGATCGCGATCTTTTTTGTATATCCATTTTCCATGTATGCGATATAGCGTTTATGATAAGAACGGCATATACACCTTCTTCCACTAATTCCACACACTCTATCGTACCGGAAAAAAGAATTTGTTCTATCGCAGTATCATTGTCTTTAGATAATATTTCAATTTTATCCTCCAATACATCACAAATACGATTTCTTGCTTTATCACCTTCCACAATTGCTGTAACGGCGGCTTTTGTGTGACTATTGTAACTGGCATAAATGCTGCATTTACGTATGCTTAAAATACGAAATCTGCATTTTACTTGTAACTGTTTCGCTCCTGTTTCTATTGTCATATAATGCTCCTTTCCTCAATCATTTTCTAAAGTTATTACCTCTATTTCTTCTTGGCGCTGTACTCCTTTATAATATTCCAATAATATATGTTCTTCGTCCATCAATTCAATATTTATAATAGACCATATTGGATTTGCATCTACTGAAAATTCTCTAACAATTTTTTTATATACAATTCCTTCTTTAAAAAGATCTGTTAAAATTAATGTATGATTATCTTCCATATATGCAACATATTGATTATCTATTAATATTTCATTAAAATATGTATCTGACATTTGGGCGTTTTCTTTGTTAAAATAAAAAACATATCGAGCGGGAGAACCAAAACTTACACCGATTTCCAAAATATCTGATGTGAGTTCTTTTACCCAGGATATTGTGGGATATTGATAATCCACTGAATAAACTACATTACCTAATTTGTCATATAATGTTATTTTATTACCATCCTTTATTTCTTCGTAAGTAAATTGTTTATCTATACTACCATTACCAATTGATTCTATAGGTATGTCTTTCACTTTTTCTGTTGTTTTATTTTTTATTATCTCTCTGATTTGATTAAGATCTTTGTATTTTAATAAGCAACCATCCAAAAAATATTGGCTTGTCATTTTTATTTGCGACCTAAAATCATTACAATACAGCAGTAATGTACATATTCCTGTTATTATTAACATTACACAAACTTTATTTTTTTTCATTTTCACCACCAATAAGTAAAATTTGCTTATTTATATCTAAAAAATCTAAAATCATCGTTTTCTGATCCGGGAATTATTACTTCTTCCAATTCATTCCAATTCCAATCAGGTACTTCTTTATATTTTTGCGGATTTTTTTTATGAGCTGCTTTTTGAGTTTCAGGACTATAAAATAGAACCACACCTTCTGTTATATCTTCTGTTACACCTATATACACAGGCATAACTACTTCTATTATATGTTCTATTAAATCATTCCTATCAATGCCGCCATCTCTATTATTAAGATATGTTAATGCATCATTATATAAAGATGAGCCATATGCATCAAATCCGGAATACTTAATCACATCCGACGCACTATTATATTTAAACCTTTTTGACTGAACCCTATTCATTATGGTATTTGCTATTGCTAACCATGAAGATTCATTACATCCGCAAGCTTCTCCATAAATAGTTGCTATAAATAACATTTCTTCATCATTCAAATATGAACCAATCACTAAGTTTTCCTGTCCAGAAGTTACGGGATATATTAACCCACCATGCTTACAAAACAATATAGACGTCATTGTAATACCTTCTACATATTCTGTTTCAAAATATTCACTTGACATATCTTCAACTTTGCTGTCTGGTGTGAGTTCTTTTATATATTTATTTTTAACTGTCATATATTTTCTGTTTTCTCCTAATGGCATATTATCCCATTGTTCATTCAGACACATTAAATGTTTGCATACTCCAAAAATTGCACTCTCTTTATC
>ERZ778495.2231-NODE-2231-length-11365-cov-7.060389_pt1 | contig 11365 bp, 9 predicted proteins | sample MGYA00433100_ERZ778495 | MGnify/ENA primary metagenome ERZ778495 (study PRJEB29527, sample SAMN07138962) | mouse gut metagenome | material: feces | host: mouse | place: China:Nanjing | collected 2016-01-25 ...
TCTCCTTGGTGTTCTTGTCCTGGTCGTTGTATTTCCAGAGGTCGGCCACCAGCTTCAGCAGCGCGAACAGGTTGGTCGGCGACGAGACGATGACTTTCTTGTCGTAGGCGTCGGCCCAGATGGCCGGGTCGTTCTGCAAGGCCGCGAGAAAGGCCGGTTCGTTGGGGACGAACATGATGACGAAATCGGGCGAATCCAAAAGCCGCTGGTACTCCTTGCGTCCCAGTTCGCTGACGTGCTGGCGCACCGACGCCACGTGGGCGGCCAGCTGGCGGCGGCGTTCCTCCTCGTCTTCGGCCGCCGTGTAGCCCAGAAAGGCCGTCAGCGAAACTTTCGAGTCGATGACGATGTGCTTCTTCTCCGGCAGGTGCAGCACCACGTCGGGCCGCAGGTTGCGTCCTTCGGCATCCTTGATGTTGTACTGCGTTTCGTAATGGATGCCTTTCAGCAGCGACGAGTTGTCGAGGATGGTTTCCAGGAGCATCTCGCCCCAGTCGCCCTGCACCTTGGAGTTGCCTTTGAGGGCGTTGGTAAGGTTCTGCGCCTCGGCCGAAATCGAACGGTTGAGCTCCATGAGCCGTTGCAGTTCGTTTTTCAGTTCGCCGCGCTGCGAAGTCTGCGTGGTGTAGATTTCCTCGACGCGTTTGCGGAAGTCGGCGATGTTGTCCTTGAAAGGCTTGAGCAGCAGGTCGATGGATTCCTGGCTCGTTTGCCGGAAGCGCTGCGACTGCTCGCCGAGGATTTCGGTCGCTAAGTTGCGGAATTGGAGCCGCAGGGTCTCCTCTTCCTTTTCGCGGCGCTGTTTCTCCGCTTCGCGTTCTTCGGCCGTGCGGCGTTGCAGGGCCGCAAGTTCGGCTTCGGCGCGTGTGCGCAGGGCGTCGTTCTCGGCGCGGACCGCCGCGAGGATGCGCAAATCTTCCTGAGCGGCGGTTTTCTCTGCCGCAAGCCGCCGGGCTTCGCGCCGTTGCAGGATGCAGATGGCTGCAAGGGCTGCGGCGAGCGCCCCGAGGAGGACCAGGGCGATGATAAGGGTCGTATTCATACGCACGAAGGTAGTAAATAATTTCGAGCTGTGCAGGTTCGCGCCCCGAATTTATGGGGCGGGGGCGTTGCGGCCTGCGATTTGTTTTGTATTTTTGTAAAAAATCCCGCCTATGCCCCGTATAGTAGCCCCCTCGATGCTTTCGGCCGACTTCGGCCACCTCGACCGCGACACCCGCATGGTCCACCGCAGTGCCGCCGAATGGATTCATATCGACGTGATGGACGGCGTGTTCGTGCCCAACATCTCGTTCGGATTCCCGGTGCTGAAAGCCATCCGCAAGGCGTCGGACAAATGCCTGGACGTCCATCTGATGATTGTCGGGCCGGAACGTTACGTCGGGCGTTTCGCCGAAGCCGGGGCCGACATCCTTACGTTCCACTACGAAGCCACGGCCGACGTGAGGGCGTGCATCGGTTTGATTCGCAAGACCGGGGCGCGGGTGGGTATTTCCGTCAAGCCCGCCACTCCGGTCGGGGTGCTGCGCGACATCCTGCCGTTGGTCGACATGGTGCTGATAATGAGCGTTGAGCCCGGTTTCGGCGGGCAGGCGTTCATCCCCGAAGCGTTGCAGAAAATCGCCGACTTGCGGGCGATGGCCCGCCAGCAGGGGCTTGAAACCCTTATCGAGGTCGACGGCGGTATTTCGGCCCGCAATGCAGGCGAAATCTACGCCGCCGGGGCCGACATCTTGGTGGCCGGAAGCAGCGTTTTCGGCGCCGCCGATCCCGAGGCCGAAATCGTGCGGATGCTCGGAGCTTGAATTCCCCGCCGGCAATGGGGCGATTGTCGCGATAAATCGCTACCTTTGTCGCTATGATTTCATTGGACAACCTGACGGTCAGCTACGGCGGCTGGACCCTTTTCGACAATATCTCGTTTCTGATAAACCCCAAGGACCGCATCGGGCTCGTGGGCAAGAACGGCGCGGGCAAGACCACGCTGCTGCGCATCATCACGGGCGAGCAGCAGCCCACGTCGGGCGCCGTGACGGTCAACGGCGAGTGTACCATCGGTTACCTGCCGCAGACCATGCGCGTGGCCGACACCACGACCCTGGCCGACGAAACGGCCAAGGCGTTCGAGGAGGTGCTGCGCATAGAGGCCGAAATCGAGCGGCTGACGCGCGAAATCGCCGAGCGCACCGACTACGAGAGCGCCGACTACGAGCAGTTGCTCCATCGGCTCAACGACGCGCAGGACCACTACCATATTCTTGGCGGCGAGACGCGCGACGCCGACATCGAGAAGACGCTCTTGGGGCTGGGTTTCAAGCGCGAGGACTTCGGCCGTGCGACGAGCGAGTTTTCGGGCGGCTGGCGCATGCGCATCGAGTTGGCCAAGCTGCTGCTGCGCCGTCCCTCGATTTTTCTGCTCGACGAGCCGACCAACCACCTCGACATCGAATCCATCCAGTGGCTGGAGGAGTACCTGCGCAATTACAGCGGCGCCGTGCTGCTGATTTCGCACGACCGGGCTTTTCTGGACAACGTGACCAACCGCACCGTCGAGCTGTCGTTGGGCAAGGTGACCGACTACAAGGTTTCCTACTCCAAATATGTGGTCCTGCGGGCCGAACGGCGGGCGCAGCAGCTGGCTGCCTACGAGAACCAGCAGCGGATGATCGAGAAGACCGAGGAGTTCATCGAGAAGTTCCGCTACAAGCCTACGAAGTCCAACCAGGTGCAGTCGCGCATCAAGCAGCTCGAACGCCTCGACCGGCTGGAGGTCGAGGAGGAAGACCTGGCGACGCTCAATATCAAGTTCCCGCCCGCGCCGCGTTCGGGGCAGGTGGTGGCCGAAATCAAGGATGCCGGGATGTCGTTCGGCGCGAAACGCGTGTTCGGCGGCGCGAACTTCACCATTGGCAAGGGCGACCGCATCGCGCTGGTGGGCCGTAACGGCGAGGGCAAGACGACCCTTGCGCGGATGCTCATCGGCCAGTTGACTCCCACCGAGGGGTCGGTCCGGCTGGGGGCCAACGTCAACATAGGTTACTATGCGCAGAACCAGGACGACCTGATGGACGGCGAATTCACGGTCTATGACACCCTCGACCGGGTGGCCGTGGGCGACATCCGCACGCGCCTGCGCGACATCCTGGGGGCGTTCCTGTTCCGCGGCGAGGACATCGACAAGAAGGTGAAGGTGCTCTCGGGCGGCGAACGGGCCCGGCTGGCGATGGCCCGCATGATGCTCGAACCGCGCAACCTGCTGGTGCTCGACGAGCCCACCAACCACATGGACATGCGCTCGAAAGACATTCTCAAGAGCGCCATCATGAAGTACGACGGCACGGTGGTGGTCGTGTCGCACGACCGCGAATTCCTCGACGGCATGGTCGACAAGGTCTACGAGTTCCGCGACGGCGCGGTCAAGGAGTATTTGGGCGGCATCTACTATTTCCTGGAAAAGCGCAAACTCGAATCGTTGCAGGAAATCGAGCGGCACGACGCTCCCGAGAGGTCCAAAGGCGTCCCCGAGAAATCCGGCGCCGCTTCCGGCAAACTCTCCTACGAGCAGAAAAAGGAGCAGGAGAAGTTGGTGCGCAAGCTCCGCAAGGCGGTCGAGACCATCGAAGCCGGGTTGGCCGACATCGAGCGGCAGATTGCCGATTACGACACGAAATTCGCCGCAGCGACCGAGTACAACGAAGCCGATTACAAGGCTTACAACGAGCTCAAGGCCCGTTACGACCACCAGATGCACGAGTGGGAGAAGGCTTCCTACGAATTGGAAATAACGGAAGAACAATAATATGAACAATAATCTTATTTTCGGTATCCGCCCCGTAGCCGAAGCCATCGAGGCGGGCAAGCAAATCGAACGTCTCTACCTGCGCAAGGGGGCCGAGGGGCAATTGATGCAGGAGTTGAAGGACCTCTGCGCGCGGCACCGCCTGCGTTATCAGGAGGTGCCTGTCGAGAAGCTGAACCGCCTGACGCGCGGCAACCACCAGGGTGCTGTGGCGCAGATTGCCGCTATCGAGTATGTGGAGCTGGCCGACATTCTGGAACGGGTGCCCGAAGACGAAACGCCCCTCGTGGTGCTTTTCGACGGGGTGACCGACGTCCGTAACTTCGGCGCCATCGCCCGTTCGGCCGAATGCGCCGGGGCCCACGGTTTGATTGCGCCGCTCAAGAACTCCGCTCCGGTCAACGCCGAAGCGATCCGTTCGTCGGCCGGGGCGCTGACGACGATTCCGGTGTGCCGCGTGGGTTCGGTGCGCAACACGCTCAAGGTGTTGCAAGCCGAGGGATTCCAAGTGGTCGCCGCGACCGAAAAGAGCCGCAAGCTGCTCTACGACGCCGATTTCCGCAAACCGACGGTCCTTGTCATGGGGGCCGAGGATACGGGCATCTCGAAAGAAGTGCTGAAGATGTGCGACGAGCAGCTGGCCATTCCGCTCATCGGCCATATCGAATCGCTGAACGTCTCGGCCGCGGCTGCGGTGATGCTGTTCGAGGTCGTGCGGCAACGAATCAATGAATAGTGAATAATTAATAATGAATAGTTTTGGCCGGGTGCTCGCCTCTATTCGATAAAATCCTATGAAATTCAATCCGAAACATTATTGGCGCATCTTCCGCGAGGGGATGGTGCAGGTGGCGCGGAATTATCCGGTCGAGTTGCTGTTGGCCGTGTATGCGTGCGTGGTGTGGCTGGTGGCTTACGAGGCCGATTGGTCGCAGGGCTTCTGTCGGGCGGCGGTCGTGCCGCTCTTCTTCGTGTTGGCTTTGGCCGTCAGCCGGTTAGCGGGCCGCGGGCCGTGGCGCAAGGTTTATTGGGTGGTGTGGATGCCCTTGGTTCCGCTGTCGCTGTGGAGCGGGCTGAACGACTGGGTCGGCGAGACGCAGTATCTTGTCAGCCTGCTGATTCTTGCGCCGCTGGCCCTGCTGATGTGTCGCCGCGAAGCCCGCAACGAATGTTTCGTGAGCGACGCCATCGTGTGGCTGCGGTCGCTGCTGCTGGCCGAATTGTTCGCCAATGTGGCGCTGGGGCTTTTCGCCGCTATTCTCTTTTCGACGACCTACATCTTCGGCCTGCAAGGCAGGTGGATCGACCACGTTTGGACCTATGCGGCGATTCTCTCCGAATCGTTGGCTGCGCCGTGCCTGTTTCTGATGATGGCCGAGCGGTGGCGCGACGCTCAGGTCAAGGCCAACCGGATTCTGGCGGTTCTGCTCGACTACATCGTGACTCCGGCGCTGCTGGTCTATACGGCCATCCTCTACCTCTATGCGGTCAAAATCGTGGTCGCGTGGTCGCTGCCCGCGGGCGGCGTGGCCTACCTGGTTTTCGGATTCACTATCACGGCGTTGGTCGTCAAGGCGTTGCAGTTAGTGTTGGCGGAGCGCCGTTACGACTGGTTTTTCGATCGTTTCAGCCTGGTGTCGCTGCCGCTGCTGGTGCTTTTCTGGGTCGGCGTGGGGCGCCGCGTGGGCGAATACGGACTGACCGAGCCGCGCGTGTGGTTGGTGGCCTGCGGAGGGTTGATGACCCTTTGCGTGCTGTTGTTCCTTATGCGGCGGACGGCTCGTTACCGCTGGGTCTGCGCCGCTGGTTTCGTGCTCTTTGCGGCGCTGGCCTATGTGCCTGCGCTCGAACCCGAGCGCGTGGCCGTGCGTTCGCAGCTGCATCGTGCCGTGAGGATTGCCGGGGAGCTGGAGTTGCTCGACGGGGAGGGCGCTTTGCGGCTGGATGCTTTCCGGCAAATCGACAGCGCGAGCAAACCCCGGTTCCGCAATTTTTACGAAGCGGCGGACTACGTGGCTGACCGCGATACGGTGGCTTTCCGTCGCTTCGGCGTGCCGATGCGCGAAATCCGGAACGCGGTTCCGGCAGAATATTCCAATTATGTGCTCTACGGCTGGAATTCGGCGGCCGACACAGTGGAGGTGGTCGAGACGTTCTGGAGTGCGGAGACGCAACGGGGATTCCGTGTGGACGGAATCGGCGGCTATTCGGCGCTTTATACGGAGTGGCGGAGTTGGAATTCGGGGCAATATCCTTATTATGAATTGACCGACAGCACGTTGAACCTCCATTTTGCCGGGCTGCATCCCGATGTCGCCGTTCCGGCGGAGGAGCTTCTCGGCAATCTGCTGCGGCAGGCGGGCCTCGCTCCGGGGAGCGTGCCGGACGAAGCGGCGATTCGGGAGAAAAACGACGAGCTGCTGGTTTACAGAAGCAAGGAACTGGCCGTCGTCTTTTCCGAAGTGTGGTTCGAGCGGAGCGATTCGGCGCTGCGGGTCGATAAGGTCTCGGTCGACGTCGTGCTGACCCGATGATTTCCGTCTTCGACCATCCGCGGCTGGGTGAGGTCGTGCTGTCGCAGTCGCCGCGGGCCCGGCGCGTCTCGATTCGGGTGCGGCCGTCGGGCGCCGTGCGGGTCTCGTATCCGCGCGGGGTATCGCAGCGCCGGGCCCTGGCTTTTCTGGACGAAAAGGCCGGCTGGGTCGAAACGGCCCGTCAGCGTCTTGCGGCCCGCCGGGCAGCGCTGGCTCCTGCGCTTCCGCCCGAGGAAGAAAAGGCCCGTATCGAGGAGCTGCGCCGGGCGGCCAAGGCCGACCTGCCGGAACGCGCGGCCCGGCTCTCGCGGCAGACGGGACTGAGGTACGAAAAGCTCACCGTCCGTGCGGCCCGCACCAAGTGGGGGAGTTGCTCGGCAAAGGGCAGCATCTCGCTGAGCCTCTTTCTGATGACCCTGCCCGAGCACCTGCGCGATTTCGTCATCATCCACGAGCTCTGCCATACCGTCCACCACGACCATTCGCCGCGGTTCCACGCGCTGGTCGACCGGCTCACGGGCGGGCATGAAAAAGCCCTCTCGCGTGAGCTGAGGGCTTTTTCGATTCGCTGAAAAGCGATTACAACTTCTTGTCGAGCAGTTTGCCGCTCTCGGAGAAAGTCAGCATCTGGTTGCTGTTCTGTCCGTGGATGTCGGCTTCGTAGTAGGTCGAACCGCGGCGCACGAGCTTGCGGGCTTCCTTGACCTGGAAACCGGGGAACTGCTTGGCGATGTAGGCGTTGGCGGCTGCGGGCAGCTGCACGGCGGCGATTTCGTTGGTCGAGTTGATGAGCGTGCCTTCGGGCGAGATGTCAAGGCTGTAGTTGGCGCCGTCGATCTTGAACTCGGCGTTGTAGTAGTTGCCTTTCTCCTCGTAGTTCCACTCCACGGGCGATACGCGCGGGTAGCTCTTCAACACGTAGCTTTTCACGACGGCCGGAACCGACGATTCCTTGATGTTGCCTGCGAAGACGCCTGCCGTAGCGAACAGAGCGACTGCCAGTGTGGCGAATGTTTTTTTCATAGCGAAAAAGATAATAAATTGGTGAAATACTCCTTACGAGGTTTCTCAATCCATTATCAGTTGCAGGGTCAGCAGGTCGCGGAAGCCTTCCGGGGTGAGGGTCCAGTCGCGTTTGCAGCCGGTGCGGACGTATCCGGCCCGGCCGAACAGGCGCAGGCTCGCTGCGTTGGCGGCGTCCACCTCGCACCAGAGCTGATGAAGCCCAAGCGTGCGGCGGGCATAGCCTTCGAGCAGGCCGAGCGCTTCGGAAGCGTAGCCCCGGCACCGTTCGGACTTGTCGTAGACCAGTATGCCCACGCCCGCCCGGCGGTTGAGGGGGTCGAGCTCGAAGAGGTCGAGCGTGCCCGCGGCCTTTCCCTCGGGGTTCTCGATAATCAGTCGCAGCTGCCGCGTCAGATAGACGTCGGAGAGCTGCTCCTCGACGAATTTCATGAGCGCATGCCGCGAAAATGGTGCCAAAGTCCCGCTCACGCGCCATACCTCCGGGTCGTTTTCCCAAAGGTACATGATTTCCACGTCGTCCGGTTCCACGGCCCGCAGCCGCACCGTGGGGCCCTGCAATGCCGTCCGAGCCATCCGTTCAGCGATTTTCCGTTCCGGAGGGTTACACCAGGCCGATTACCTTGTTGCGGATAAGCATCGCCACGCCCCAGGCGTTGGCGTTTTCGCTCATCTTCGAGACGCGGAACTTGGTGTCCTTATATACAAGGTTGAGCGAATATTTGTTGGTCGCCGACTTGAGCGGCAGCATGATGTAGTCGCCCGCGGCCGCCAGGTTGCCGCCCACGATGACCGTCTCGGGGTTGAACGTGTTGATCAGGAACGCCACGGCCTTGCCCACTTTTTCGCCCGCTTCCTCGATAAGTTCGATGGAGAGATTGTCGTCGTTCTTCGCCGCGGCGATGATGTCGTCGATGTGGATGGTTTTCTGTTGGTCGTATTGTTCCCGCAGGATGGTGTTGACCCCTTTTTCGATCATCCGGCACATCTTGTCTTCGATGGCTATGCCCGACACTTCGGTTTCCAGGCAGCCTTTCTTGCCGCACGAGCAGATGATTTCGTTGTCGAAGAACGGGATATGGCCGAATTCGCCCGCAAAGCCGCTTTTGCCGCGGTAGAGTTGGCCGTCGACCACGATGCCGATGGCTACGCCGCGGCCCATGTGGAGGTAGAGTACGTTGCGGTCGTCCTTGGATTTGCCGCAGGTGTATTCCGCATAGCAGCGCGCGCGGGTGTCGTTTTCAAGCAGCACCCGGATGCCGACGCGTTCTTCGAGCAGGTCGCGCAGCGACTGTTCCGACGAGGTGAAGTATTTGTAGCTGCGGCCCGTTTCGGGGTTGACGCGGCCCGTCATGCAGACGCCCAGGCCCAGAATCTTGCCGCGGTCGATGCCGCAGTTGGCTATGAATTCTTCGATGCTGGTGCAGATGCGTTCCATGCACTGCGGGCGGTCCTGCAGCTCGAACGTGAAGTCGTTTTCCTCTTTGATGATGTTGTTCTGCAGGTCGGTAATCAGAAACCGCATGTTGTCGCGGCCCACGTTGACGCCTGCGAAGTAGATGGCCGAATTGGCCAGTCCGAAGACGTTGGGGCGGCGTCCGCCCGGGGTTTCGACCTTGCCCAGGTCGGAAACGATGTTTTCGTCGACCAGTTCCTGCACCAGTTTGGTGATGGTCGGGACGCTGATGTGCAGTTCCTTGGTCAGCTCCGAGAGCGTGCACTCGCCGTTGATGGCCATGTGCGCGATGATGTTGCGCTTGATAAGGCTGTTCTTGTGGGAGATGCCTTTGAGGGTTTCGTCTTCGTGCTTGTTGAAAAATTCGGTCAGCGATGTCATTCTCTGTATGTTTTGTTGCGAACGGTGCAAATATAACGAATTATTTTAGAAACGGCGATTGTTTTTAATCAATTTTAATAATCTTCGCCCGACCCGACCGCATATAAAAAGGAAGACTTCGGTTGCGAAGTCTTCCTTTCGGTGTGTGTGAGGCGGTTGCCTACAGCGTCGATTTCGATTCGACGGCCGCTTCGGCGTCGACCTTGCGGATGAGTCCTTGCAGTACGGTGCCGGGGCCCAGTTCGGTGAATTCGGTCACTCCGTCGGAAAGCATCTCCTTGACGATGTAGGTCCAGCGGACCGGAGCCGTCAGCTGCGCAATCAGATTGGCCTTGATTTGTGCAGGGTCGGTATAGGGTTTGGCGTCCACGTTCTGGTAGATGGGGCACGTCGGGGTCTGGAACGGTGCTTCGGCAATGGCCTTTTCGAGTTCCTGCTTGGCGGGTTCCATGAGCGGCGAGTGGAACGCTCCGCCCACAGGCAGACGCAGGGCGCGGCGTGCTCCGGCGGCTTTGGCTTTTTCGCAGGCGGCGTCCACAGCTTCCACGGCACCCGAGATGACGAGCTGGCCCGGGCAGTTGTAGTTGGCCGCTACTACGACGCCGTCGACCGACGCGCAGATTTCCTCGACCGTCTTGTCGTCCAGACCCAGTACGGCGGCCATCGTGCCGGGTTGTGCTTCGCATGCGGCTTGCATGGCCTGCGCACGCTTTGACACGAGCCGCAGACCGTCCTCGAACGAGAGGGCGCCGCTGACTACCAGGGCCGAGAATTCGCCCAGCGAGTGTCCGGCTACGGCGTCGGGCTTCACGCCCAGCGCCTTGGCCATGATGACCGAGTGGAGGAAGACGGCAGGCTGCGTGACCTTGGTCTGTTTCAGTTCTTCGTCCGTCCCGGCGAACATGATGTCGGTGATGCGGAAGCCGAGGATTTCGTTGGCTTTCTCGAACAGCTCCTTGGCTGCGGGTACGTTGTCGTAGAGGTCCTTGCCCATGCCGACGGCCTGGGCGCCCTGACCCGGAAATACGTATGCGTGTTTCATAAGTTTGCGGTTTTTATTCGTTTGCGGAGGCAAAGATACGGAAAATAAGGTGAAATTTGAAAAGTGAAAGGTCAAAGGTGCTTTTCGTTCGCCCTATTCATTCTCCTTGACGGGGCGCAGTTCCAGGAAAAGTTCGTCCAGCTGCGCCGGGTCTATCTGCGACGGAGCGTCGAGCATGACGTCGCGGCCCGCGTTGTTCTTCGGGAAAGCGATGTAGTCGCGGATCGACTCGCTGCCGCCGAAAAGCGAGCACAGGCGGTCGAAGCCGAACGCCAGTCCGCCGTGGGGCGGGGCGCCGAATTTGAAGGCGTTCATCAGGAAGCCGAACTGTTCCTGCGCTTTCTCGGGCGTGAAGCCCAGGCATTTGAAAATCGTGGCCTGGAGTTTGGCGTCGTGGATACGGATCGAGCCGCCGCCGATTTCGGTGCCGTTGCAGACGAAGTCGTAGGCGTTGGCGCGCACGCGGCCGGGGTCGCTCTCAAGATACTGGATGTCTTCGGGTTTGGGCGAGGTGAACGGGTGGTGCATGGCGTAGAAGCGCTGCGTCTCGTCGTCCCACTCGAACATCGGGAAGTCGACGACCCACAGCGGCGCGAATTTCTTGGGGTCGCGCAAGCCCAGCTGCTGGGCTACTTCGAGACGCAGGGCGCACAGCTGCGTCAGCGCCTTGAACTTCTTGCCGCAGAGGATGAATACCATGTCACCGGCCTTGGCACCGCAGCGTTCGGCCATCGCGCGCACTTCCTCGGGGGTGTAGAATTTGTCGACGGAGGACTTCACTCCGCCCTCCTCCATGCGGATCCAGACAAGGCCCTTGGCACCCACCTGCGGGCGCTTGACGAATTCGGTGAGGGCGTCGATTTGTTTGCGGGTGTAGGCCGCGCAGCCCGGGGCGGCGAATCCCGTGACGTACTCCGCATCGTCGAAGACGCTGAAACCGTGGCCTTGGGCCAGGTCGGTCAGGTCGGCGAATTCCATGCCGAAGCGCAGGTCGGGCTTGTCCGAACCGTATTTCTCCATCGCCTCGATCCACGGCATGCGGCGCAGCGGTTCTGTGAATTCGACGTCCATGACCGTGCGGAACATGTGCTTGGCCCAGCGCTCGAAGACTTCGAGGATGTCCTCCTGTT
>ERZ778495.2252-NODE-2252-length-11272-cov-9.443612_pt1 | contig 11272 bp, 9 predicted proteins | sample MGYA00433100_ERZ778495 | MGnify/ENA primary metagenome ERZ778495 (study PRJEB29527, sample SAMN07138962) | mouse gut metagenome | material: feces | host: mouse | place: China:Nanjing | collected 2016-01-25 ...
TTCCGGCTTTCCGCTAATATTGTATGTTTACTTGATGTTAGGATTCAGCGTGTGCCAGTCCTTGATAGCGGGGATGATTCCCATTTCAATCACTTCGTCACGAAGTTTGCACAGATGTTCGTAGCTCTTTTCCAGTTCTTCCTGTTCGGCAGGAGTTCCGGCTATTTCTTTATAAGTAACACCGTCTTTAGTAATCGAAGTTTCCATTGCCATCATGATATGGTCGAATTTACCATTGGAAACATACGTTCCGGCGGGCCAGCGGAAAGGTTGTCCGCCCATAGCGGCAGCAATCATTTCAATGGAAAGATAAGCCGGACTTTGGAAAGAAGAACGGCCGCGCAGGTCGATGATATGCTTTCCACCTTGGATGACACGTACTTTCAGCGCTTCCCATTCGGTCAACGGAAGGCGGGTAGTACCGATGAAATCGGTCAAAGGTTCTCCTTTTATTTTGGTGGTAGATGCGAATACAGCCATTTGTTCGCCATGACCGCCATAGGTGCGGCAATTCTGAATGTCGGAAGCGGGAATGTGGAAGTATTTCACCAGCTCGTTTTGCAAGCGGGTGCTGTCAAGGGCAGCCAATGTGGAAACCTGTGAAGGTTTCAAGCCTGCATATAATAAGGTAATCAAACCGGTGATGTCTGCCGGATTGAAGATGACAACGATATGTTTCACATTCGGGCAATATTGACGGACATCTTTACCGAATTGGGCGGCAATCTCTGCATTTCCTTTCAACAGATCTTCGCGGGTCATACCTGCCTTGCGGGCTGCTCCACCGGAAGAAACAATATAAGAAGCTCCGGTCAGCGCTTCCTTGATGTCGGAAGTATAGGTGAGGTTGACACCTTCAAAACCGCAGTGATACAGTTCTTCTGCCACTCCTTCCAAAGCTGGTGCGAATGGATCATAGAGACAAATATTCGGAGTGAGTTTCATCATCATGGCTGTTTGTGCCATGTTGGAGCCGATCATTCCGGCAGCTCCCACAATTGTAAGTTTCTCGTTGGTTAGAAATTCCATACTTATATGTTTAAAAGGTGAATAATTTACTTTTTCTTTTTTGCCGCTACAAAGTTAACATATTAGAAAGCAGATTGTTCATTGCAAATAGTTTTGCCTGATAACGAAAAGTTATAGCTGACTCGTTGAGAGATCTGTTCAAAATAGATTATCTTTGTATCTTATATAATAAATAGATAAGAATATGAGCATCGAATTAGGAAAGTTCAACCAGCTTGAAGTCGTGAAAGAAGTCGATTTCGGCGTATATCTCGACGGTGGGGAAGAAGGTGAGATTTTGTTGCCTACCCGTTATGTGCCCGAGGATTGTAAGATAGGGGATATTTTGAATGTGTTTCTTTATCTGGATATGGATGAGAGGCTGATTGCTACGACACTGACCCCGTTAGTGCAAGTCGGACAGTTTGCTTGTCTGGAAGTCTCCTGGGTAAATCAATACGGAGCTTTCCTGAACTGGGGATTGATGAAAGACCTGTTTGTGCCGTTCCGTGAGCAGAAGATGAAAATGCAGGTTGGACGGAAGTATGTGGTTCATGCACATTTGGATGAAGAGAGTTATCGTATTGTAGCTTCGGCAAAAGTGGAACGTTATCTGTCGAAAGAAAAGCCGGAATATGCTTCGGGAGCAGAGGTGAATATTCTTATCTGGCAGAAGACGGACTTAGGCTTTAAGGCAATTATAGATGATATGTATAGCGGTTTGTTGTATGAAAATGAAATATTCTGTCCGTTGGAGACAGGGATGGAGATGAAAACTTTTGTGAAACAGGTTCGTGAAGATGGCAAGGTGGATTTGGTTCTTCAGAAACCCGGTTTTGAAAAGATTGACGATTTTTCGAAAACGCTGCTAGAATATATCAAAGAGCACGGGGGACGAATCAACTTGAATGATAAAAGCCCTGCGGAAGATATCTACGGCACGTTTGGTGTCAGCAAGAAAACCTTTAAGAAAGGAGTGGGCGACTTGTATAAGAAACGTCTGATTACCTTGCACGAGGATGGCATTGTTTTGGCGGATTCCTAAACAGAATAGGGATTTCCCTACATACGAATAGAGAGAATCATTGGGGTGGGGAGTTTCCTCACCCTATTTTTGTGGTATCAGATTAAAGATATAAATAATAAAAACCAAATAAGTTATGCGTAAGATTATAATAAGTTTCTGTATCCTGTTCGCTGCCCTTTCCTTACAAGCACAGTCTGTTAACGGAATCCGCATCGACGGTGGGAATACTCCGATACTTGTTTACATGGGAGGAAACCAAATCAGTTTGCCAACTACCACTTGTTTCGTTGCTAATTTGAAATCGGGCTATTATACCGTCGAAGTGTATGCCACCCGGTTTACCCGGCCCGGTGAACGAGTATGGAAAGGGGAAAGATTGTACAATGAACGTGTTTATTTCAAAGGAAACGGTGTAATGGAAATAATGGTGAATGGACGTGATGAGATGCGTCCGGACAACAGACCCGGACGTCCGGAACACGGCGGACATCGCCCGGTTTATGATCGGTATGACAGGGTAATGAACAAACAGCTTTTTCAAGCGTTTTTTGATAATGTCAAGAATGAGCCTTTCGAGAAAGATCGCATCGCGTTAATCAATGCTGCATTGGCTAGTTCTGATTTTACGGTCGATCAATGTCTTCAGTTGGTGAAATTCTATGCGTTCGATAATGAGCGAATGAAGATTATGAAAATGATATATCCGCGGATTGTGGATAAAGAGGCTTTCTTTATGGTGATTAATAGTCTGACATTTTCTTCTAACAAAAAAAAGATGTATGATTTTGTGAAGAAATACAGTGAGCATTGATACTATATTAACTGTACGGTTATAGAACTGTACGATTATAGAGATATGTTACGCATGTTTATTGAGGAATATTATCAGAATAATAAATGATAGGAGATTGAATGATGAAACGAATACTGTTTTTACTCTTTGCGGTCGGTCTGGCTGCCAATATGACCGTAATGGCTGGAATGAGCACCGGCAAGGTACGTAAGGAGACACGTTTTCTTACCGATAAGATGGCGTATGAATTGAGCTTGAGTACACAGCAATATAATGATGCGTATGAGATTAATTACGACTTTATTTATTCTGTCCGTAATATAATGGATTACGTAGCACGTGGTTACGAATGGGCATTGGATGATTATTATGAAGCTTTGGATATCCGTAACGACGATCTTCGCTGGGTATTGAGCGATGCACAGTATCGCCGGTTTCTGGGTGCCGAGTATTTCTATCGGCCGATTTATGTAACCGGAGGGAAATGGAGTTTCAGGGTTTACATCCATTACCCGAACCATAGCTTGTTTTATTTTGGTGTGCCTTATCATTACCGTACTTATTGTGGAGCGCATTATCGTCCGCACTTTCACCATGCAAGCTACTATCGGGGAAGATATACTAATTTCAACCATTACTCTGCACCGCACCGGGTGAGAGATCAGAGAGTATATCACTCTTACCGTCGTTCGGACTTCGGTTCTGTCCGGTTCCGTCCCAATACTTCCATGCGTCCGCATAATGCACCGACGCGTCCGGGTCATTCTTCCCGTCCGGGGGCATCGGCAACACGTCCCGGAACATCTCGTCCAAGCACATCTACTCGTCCTGATACGTCTCGTCCTAATACGTCTCGTCCCGGAACAACAACGCGACCTGGGACGTCGACTCGTCCCCGTCCGGAAGCAAGTTCCGCTCCGAACCGTGAAAGTGGAAAAACAAGTAGCAGCTCAAGGGAAAGTTCAAGCAGGCGAAACAATAGTAGTGGTTCCTATAATAGAAATAACAGTTCCGAAAGAAACCATCGTTCTTCCAGTCATGGTAATTCTAGCCGTAGTAGTTCTAGCTCTACCCGGAGCAATGTTTCCAGCGGACCAACAGAAAGACGTTCTTCTTCCGGAAGTACGAGAGGTAATAACACTCAAAGCTCTTCCCGTTCCTCTGAAAGAAACAGCAGTTCAAGAAGATAACCTATTCCTTTATTATTTATATCAATCTCATTGCTCCTCAGTGGTAGGAGAACTAGACTCCGGTTTTTCACCGGCTAGACTATTCTGGGCGTCGCCCGTAACTTGGAATATCGGGGCGGATACTATCCGCCTCGATTTCACTTATTACTCCTTTCTGTGCGAAACGTTTTGTAATCTATCTGATGTCGCAAACGGATATGTTTTAAGGAACTACTATACTAAACTCAAATATATTTCTTTTTATTCAATGACTTGTCCTTTGTAGAAATCCAGAATTTTAGTCCGGAACAGATAGTCATATTTTGCTTGCAACTTATCCGAAAGAGCCCTAGTCAGATTAAGTTTGGCTTCATTATATTCTACAAAGGTAGCTTTGCCGTTATTGAACTTTTCGCTCATCAGGCGGAAAGACTCCTCGTTGGCTTTCACTGCCACTTCACTGGAATTGTATTTGCTTTCTGCAGCTAGAGCATTATACCAAGCCTGCTGAATCTCTTTGTAGAGTGCTTTCTTTGCGTTATCCAATCTCAAAGATAAGTCTATTTGTTGTAAACGCGCGGTACGTACCCGGTTTCGTGTAGAAAAACGATTAAAGATCGGAATGCTCAAGTTGAACCCTACATACTTATTCAGGTTGTTCTTTATCTGACTGCCGAAGCTGTTTCCTGATCTTCCGCTCACCGTATAGTAATTGCTACCCAAACCGGCGCTGAAAGAGAGTTGTGGATAGAATGCACTTTGAGCAATACGAATGCTATTAAGGCTACCTTGCAAACGGTATTCTGCAGCCTTAATACTTGGTTTGTAAGCAAGAGCCTGTGTATATATATCATCCGGTGGAGTGAGAGAATCGAACTCAAGTTCTTCCTTAGGACTTTCGAGCACGAATCCTTCAGGCGTAGGTAATTCCAAAAGCTGGGTGAGGTCTAATAATGACAACTTGTGCGTATTGTCTGATTGTATAGCAGTCATTTCGTCCTGTGCGACACGGGCTTGTGCTTCGGCCACTTCGGAAGGGGATGCTTTACCTACTCCGTGGAGCCCTTGGATACGCTTTAGCTGGTCTTTGCTTAAATTTACCTGATTGTGAGCAACCTTACTTAATTCTTGGTTGAATAAAACCTGCAAATAAGCGGAAGTGACATTGATTGCAATGTCTTCTTTGGCTTTATTCAAATCTTCTATAGCGGCTTTTAAATCCAACTTGGCAAGTGAATATTGGTTAGACAGTTGCAAACCGGTAAATATAGGTACATTGGCTCCCAAACTGAAACTGGTATTGGCACTGTTAATGTCACTATACGAGTTATCTATCGGAGAAGCAGCACGTCCCCAACTCCAGTTTTGGCTGGCGCTACCGCTCAAATTCGGAAGACGTGTCCATTTGCTAGTGTTTACACTCACTTTATTGGCTTCAACACTGTTGGCGGATTGACGAATCTCTATATTATGCTCGATGGCATAGTCGATACATTGCCGCAATGTCCATGCTTGCGGAGAGTTGTTCTGCGCTTGGATAGAAGTGATTCCGACCCCGGCAAGCAGAAGGGCTGATATGGTTTTACGAATTGTTTTCATTGAATTCAATTATTTATCTTTTTTCTCTGCACCCCGTATTTTGTCCTGTGCAGTTATTCCTTTCTTGATTTCTATCTTGATTCCATCACTCATACCGGCAATCACCTGTGTACGGCGGAACTTTTGCTCAGGCACTGAATCTGTCATGATGTACACAAATGTAGAGTCGCCATTAAACTCGATAGTGCTTTCGGGCACTGCCAATACTTGACTTGCCCTTTGCAACACGATTTCCGCATTAGCCGAATATCCGGAACGAATCTGAACGGAATCCGGAATAGTAATTGCAGCTTTGATTTCAAATTGGTTGGCACCGTTGGTTTCTACCCCTTTCGGAGAGATATATTCCAAAATGGCGTTGAATGTCAGATTCTGCAAAGCTCCGATGGTCAGCTTGATCGGCATCTGTTCGTGGATACGTCCCACTTCCGTTTCATCAATATTACCACGGAAAATCATGTCGCTCATGTTGGCTACCGTAGCAATTGTGGTTCCATCATTGAACGTGTTACTCATAATTACAGAATTACCGGCTTTTACAGGGACATCCAGAATCAACCCGTCAATGGTAGAACGAATCATCGTACTACTGAACGATGCGCTATTTTTAGTAATCCCTTCTTTTACGATTTCCAGATTATCTTTAGCCGTTTGTCTCTCTTCACGAGCCTGCTTCAAAGCTACTTCACTTTTCTCATATTCTTCCCGGCTAATCAGCTGATCTTCGTACAACTTCTTTACACGGGCAAAATCCGTTTCTGCCTGTGTTGCATTGATCTCTGCCAGGCGTACACGGCTTTCTGCAGAATTCAGTTGTCCGAGTTCTGGGATTACTTTTACTTTGGCAATCACTTCCCCTTTCTTCACAGCTTGTCCGGCTTCTTTATACACTTTGTCGATGATACCCGAAATCTGCGGTTTGATTAAAATTTCGTCTCTCGGTTCCACCTTTCCGGTAGCCACTGTGGTTTTTTGGAGGTCAGTGACTTCCGGTTTTACTATTTCGTAAGTGATTACTTTGGGCTTAGACTTCTGATAAAGGAATACGAATGTTCCGACAAGAAGGATAGCAATGACTACCAATAATGTGATTTTCAGATACTTTTTCATGACTTTATTTATATTTCTATTGTTTACGATTAATAATTGAAATCCCTCGCACCTCTTTATTCGTCGCGGATAGCTTCAATCGGTTTGATAGCCATAGCCCGGTAAGCAGGTGCCAGACCTGCCAACATTCCCAATGCGATCAGAAGAGCACAAGTGCCGATTGCCAGTCCGAAGGTAATCTGAAAACAGACGTCTCCTCCGTCGGCGTTTGCTCCCATTTCTACCAGTTGCAACACCATGACGGCAAAAGAGATTCCACACATTCCTGCAATAGTGGTAAGCAACATACTTTCCGATAGAATCTGTTGCAGGATATCTTTGGGGCGTGCGCCGATTGCCCGGCGGATGCCAATTTCGGTGGTACGTTCTTTCACGGTTACCATCATAATATTAGATACGCCGATAGCACCTGCCAGCAGAGTTCCCAATCCTACCATCCAAACCAGTATGTTGATGCCGGTAAACAGATTGTCTACCATCGAGAACATTGCTTCCGCATTCAGGTACATAAGTGCCTGTTTGTCATTAGGCGCGATATAATGCGCAGCTTTAATAATCTGCTCCATTTCCGGTTGTACGTCGGACACTTTGATGCCATGCTTCACGGTGAAGCAGATGACATCGATCCGTCCTCCTAAATTGTACGTTTGCTGCATGGTGGTGAAGGGCAGGGTGACAGCTTCCGAAGCCCGTCCCTGTATGTTCATATCCCCTTCGGAGGAAGACATGCCGATTACCTGATAATAAATACCGTCCACACGTATGTATTTTCCGCAAGGATCCTCTCCCGGTTTGAACAGGCTTTCATAGATACGCTTTCCGATGACACACACTTTACGCGCTTCCTGTATATCCACTTCGTTGATAAACCTGCCGTAGGCCATTTCCTGTGATTCGATGTGGAGATACTCCGGATATAATCCTTTCACGCTGCAATCGTATTTCTTATCTTCGTATACAGCTTTGGAACCCCAACGGGCAATGGAAGGAGTAATGACCTCCACATCTTTGACTTGCGAACGGAGGCGCTCGATGTCGATAGCTTCCAGATTCCACCATCTGCCTTTGCGGAAACCTTTGTAAGCTTCGCCCGTTTTCTGCGCGGCAAGGAAGCCGGAGTTGGTCGCGAATCCTTCAAAGTTCTTTTTCATCATGCCTTCCAGTCCTTGTCCGCCGCCGATTAGGGCGACGAGCATAAAGATTCCCCAGAAAACACCGAATGCAGTCAGCAGGCTTCTCGTTTTATTTCTTGTAATGGTAATGAGGATTTCCTCACAAGTATCCATATCTATTCTCATAGTCTTAATCTGCTCTAAGTGCTTCGATTGGTCGGATGCTGACTGCTTTTCGGGCAGGGAATAATCCGGCTAACGTACCAGCTATTATTAATGTGAGTGTAGCCTGTATGGCGATTCTTATATCTACTGTCGGATTCAGGAAAACAGTTTCCGTCCACATTCCGGTATCCATTGTCTGATTGCCAAAGGCGTTATTCATCCATTCGGTCACTCCGATGCCCGCCACCATACCTATATATCCGAATATCGTGGTAATGGTGACACTCTCTACGATAATCAGCCAAAGAATAGAAAGCGGCTTGGCACCCAGAGCTTTGCGGATACCGAATTCACGGGTACGTTCTTTAACAGTAATCAACATGATGTTGGACACTCCTACAATCCCGCTTAACAGTGTGAAGATACCGATCACCCAGATAGCGATACGTAGCATGTTCGAGCCTTGTTGCTGTTGTAAGTAGTTGGTAAACCGGTTCCAAATCCAGATAGCACTATGGTCTGTCGGATCGAAGCGATGATTAGCCCCCAGCACCTTGCGGTAATGAGCTTCAAATGCTTCATTCGTTTCTATCGTTTCCAGGTTCTTGGTAGTCATGACAAGGTTATTCAGCTTGTCTCCTTTGTTGTAAATCGTTTGCAGGGTAGTAAAGGGGATGTAAGCATCGCTGTCTCCGCTGTCTCCTTTATCATTATACAGCCCTACTACCTGATAAACCACATTGCCGGCATTGACAAACTGCCCGATAGGTTCGGTATGCGTTTTATCGAAAAGAATCTCTGCTGTCTTTTTATGGAGCACCATTACTTTCCGGCGCTCTTTAATATCAATTTCATTGATGAAGCGTCCTTTGAAGAGTTTCACCACTTCTACTTCCGTATGGTTGGGATATACACCGGAAAGATTCAAACTGACGTATTCTTGCCCGAAGCTTAAATTAATGCCTCCTTGCCACACGGTTGCCCCGGCTTTAATGACATGGTCCGGAAAATAATGGCCGGTAGCATCCACGTCTTTATTATCCAGTTGCACTTGTCTTCCTTCTTTCAGTCCATCGTATGATTTGCTGGTCCATCCCGGAAAAATCTTGATGGAGTTCATGGCACGTTCGGAAGCCGATTGCTCGAATGCATGGATCAATCCGTTGCCTGCGCCTAACAGGACGATTAGCATAAAGATACCCCATGCCACAGCAAATCCTGTAAGAAAAGTCCTTAGCTTGTTACGCTTAATGGTACTGTATATTTCTTGCCAAATATCAATCATTTTTAATACTTATTTCATGAAACCGTTTTTGCCGAACGGAGAGGCGTCGTGGTCGATATTATCTTCAATGCGTTCGATGACTCCGTCTTTGATATGTATAATCTTGTCTGTCTGATTGGCAACTCCGCTTTCGTGGGTGACAACTACAATCGTCATTCCCAGCTTATGAAGATCTTTCAGAATTTGCATCACTTCCACGGAAGTTTTACTGTCCAAAGCTCCCGTAGGCTCATCTGCCAGAATGATTTGCGGTTGGGTGATTAAAGCCCGTGCGATTGCCACACGTTGTTTCTGACCGCCACTCATTTCGTTGGGCATGTGATGTGCCCAGTCTTTTAAACCCAGACGGTCGAGATATTCCAAGGCAAGTGCATTTCGCTTCTTGCGGCTTATCCCTTGATAAAATAAAGGAAGTGCTACATTCTCTACGGCATCTTTAAAGGAAATCAGGTTGAATGACTGGAAGATAAATCCGATCATGCGGTTCCGGTATTCGGCAGCTTTGGTTTCGCTTAAGTTTTTGATGAGTACGTTATTCAGATAATACTCTCCGGTGTCGTAGTTGTCGAGAATTCCCAATATATTGAGTAAAGTTGATTTCCCAGACCCGGATGCTCCCATGATGGAAACAAATTCTCCCTGTTCGATATTGAGATTGATACCTTTAAGCACATGGAGAGGCGCTCCGTTGTTGTAGGTCTTGTTGACATTTGTTAGTAGTATCACAATTTTCTGTATTTAGATTCTGTTTTCTAATAATTTTCTACTATTAGACGACTGCAAGACACGAAAAGTTGCAAAGAGGTTGAACTTTTTTTGAAAAACATTTTGTAGACTCAATCTTCTTTACGTAATTTGTGTGCAGTAAACTTAATGATTAACTAACCCTTTTAAATAAAAGTATCATGAATTCAAACATGGAAAAGCCCTACGTAGTAGGTATTGACATAGGCGGAACGAATACCGTCTTTGGAATTGTAGACGCACGCGGAACTATTATTGCCAGCAGTTCGATCAAAACTGCCGGTTATCCTACTGCCGAAGAATATGCTGACGAAGTTTGCAAGAACCTGCTTCCGTTGATTATTGCTAATGGTGGCGTTGATAAAATCAGAGGTATCGGTATCGGTGCTCCGAATGGTAACTATTACACGGGAACAATTGAATTTGCTCCGAACTTGCCTTGGAAAGGAATTCTTCCGTTGGCTGCCATGTTTGAAGAAAGACTGGGTATCCCCACTGCTTTGACAAACGATGCAAATGCTGCCGCTATCGGTGAAATGACTTACGGTGCTGCCCGTGGTATGAAAGATTTTATCATGATTACACTGGGTACCGGTGTGGGTAGTGGTATCGTTATCAACGGTCAGATGGTGTATGGACATGACGGTTTTGCAGGCGAATTAGGACACGTGATCGCTCGTCGCGATGGTCGTATCTGCGGTTGTGGCCGTAAGGGATGTCTGGAAACTTACTGTTCGGCTACCGGTGTGGCTCGCACAGCTCGCGAATTCCTTGCCGCTCGTACGGATGCCAGCTTGCTTCGTAACATTCCTGCAGAAAACATTACTTCAAAAGATGTATATGACGCAGCTGTACAAGGGGATAAACTGGCACAGGAAATCTTCGAATTTACAGGTAATATCTTGGGTGAAGCTTTGGCGGATGCTATTGCATTCTCCAGCCCTGAAGCCATTGTATTGTTCGGTGGGTTGGCTAAATCGGGGGATTATATCATGAAACCGATTCAGAAGTCAATTGACGACAATGTGTTGAATATCTATAAAGGCAAGACGAAATTGCTCGTTTCCGAGCTGAAAGACTCCGATGCTGCTGTATTGGGTGCCAGTGCATTGGCTTGGGAACTGAAAGATTTGAAGGAATAATATGTCATTATTATAATAAAGGTAATGAAGCCTCGGGAGTCTATGACTTTCGGGGCTTTGTTTTAGAGTCTGTTTAAATTCTCTTCAGTCATAATATTATAGCTGATATTTTAACTTA
>ERZ778495.2257-NODE-2257-length-11257-cov-6.025531_pt1 | contig 11257 bp, 9 predicted proteins | sample MGYA00433100_ERZ778495 | MGnify/ENA primary metagenome ERZ778495 (study PRJEB29527, sample SAMN07138962) | mouse gut metagenome | material: feces | host: mouse | place: China:Nanjing | collected 2016-01-25 ...
ATAGCAGATTTATCTACAAAATATTCACTGTTTAACAATTCCTGATATAAAATTAGTGCTGATTTTGTATTTAAACACGTTGTCATACTTACTCCCCTATTCCATTTCAATTGCTCAATCCAATTTAGCTGTAAATCTCATCTATGCTATCATATTTTCTGCCATTCCTTTCCAAGGCACAAACAAATTGTGAAAGTTTTGTCAAATTCTTTCACTCTTCTATCCATTTGGATAAATGCAATACTGAAACGTCACTTCATCTGGCAGTTCATAATAGCGCTTCATCCAAGTTTCAATGTTTTTATATCCTTCTTGGTAAGGCATCATATTTGCGTAGTTATCATCACACAGTTTATATAATACAATCTCACTTACCGATTTACCCGCATTATAATCTTCTTTCGCTTGCAGCAATCTGCTGTGATTTTCTTGATTTATTCTATAATTATTTTTGTATCCTGTAGTAATCGTTACATAATTACATACAATATATAAAACCAGTAAAATTATACCACAATGAAACAATATTTGTTGTGTTTTATTTTCTTTTATCTTTTCTAACAAATACATAATACTCTCTGTTAATACCATATGCAGTATAAATTCCATCATAATATGGCTGCGCAATGGTACTGCTGGTGACACAATCATCATAAATTGCGATCCAAATCCTACCCCAAGCAGCGCCAAAAGAAGAAACTGGTTCTTTCTATAATAATATATCACAAGCGCCGGCAGAAATATCAATATCCAAAATACACCTAAAATTACCCCTATTTCCTTAGGAACAGGGATTATCCGTTCTAATATTAAAAGTGTCGTGATTGTAATAATAGATATTGTTAAACATTTGTTCTTCAGATATATAATAATTGCTGTTCCGCAAAATACAGTTACGATAAAAACAAATGCCCAGTTGTAAAGCCCAAAATTGTCGTTTATTATCCAACCAATATTTTGAACTGTTCTTACAATAATATTCTTATTATAAAATGCACTATATAAGCCTGCCTGCGCTCTTTCAAAATTACCCGGGGCTAGTATAGTCAGTGCCCCTCCAATCAATGCAGTTATAAACATAACAAACATATACCGCGGCACTTGTGAGAATAAGGGTTCTTTATTCTGCTGCTTTGTATATTTTATTACAATGAAAAAGAAAACTAGTAAAATCGTCATTACAGCGATTTGCTCCTGCGAAAAAGCGGCGAGGAAAGTAAGCAATATACAGCCCGCTTTCTTCAAGCTTGTTTCCTTTTTCTCTATGGAAAGATATAAATATATGCTTCCAAAAAACGGCAGCAGCGGCCATACATATAAAACACTTGCCGAAAACCAATATATTCCGTCTCGCAATGTTTTCAGATGAAATGTGCCAAACAAAAGCAGCGATAGCATAACGCATTGATATAAATTCGTTTTGATTATCATAGATACTATTTTTCCAGATATTACAGCGATTGTGATTATAATTACCGCCTGCATAAACTGCATAAGGGTTAAACCGCCATAACGAAATATTACAATTTCAAAGAAGAAATACAATATCCTGCCTCCCCAATGAAGGTAATGCATTTGTAGAAATTCCAAAATATCTGTCAGTCCATATAATGTTCCTGCTTGATTTTGCGGATTGATATAGGATAAGCTGGCATAACCATAATCATCAAAATACATATAGACATAACGATGTTGTAAAAATATAAAAAATGCAAGGGATGCGCTAATGCTAATCCATATTAATTTTTCTATTTTTTTCATAGATATAGTTACCTCATTGAGAAAATTGCCGCTGTGCAGCTGATGCAGCCGCACGGCATATCTTTTTTACGTTCCGTATATCTAGTCAATCTCCTCAATAATACACTGGTGTTCTTTTTCTCTCGTATCATAGTTTATGCCAACTGCTAAGATTTTTTTCACGTTTACTTTCCGCAGTTTTTCGCTGTATTCTTTCTCTTTTATTTGCGCAATCGCTGTTTCGGGAGTGGCGTCTGCTTTTAATTCAATGATTATGCCAGGATGGGTTTTGCGTTTGGGATAGAAGATAAAATCAACGTATCCTTTTCCACTTTTTTCCTCGCGCTCTACTCTGTATTTATTTCGTGCTGCGAGATATGCCAGTGTTACCACGCAGGAAAGACTGTTTTCATCGTTGTATTTCAATATTGGGAGTTCGCTGTTGTGGATATTGTGGAGATAGGATGCTACTACTTCCCCTTTCTTGTTTAGGGTTGCTTCCAATACCTCATTGGAACTACTAACCAATTTGGCTACATAACCGAATTCATCATCTTCTAAGGCGTTCTCAAACTCTATCATTAGTTCTTTGTTTGGTATGCGAAGTTCTCCATCATTATATGACAGCAGACCATATATAACCATTGCAGCATAAATATCCTTTCTGTTTACGGGATTCCCCTGCCCTGCACTGTATTCTTTTTCAATATCAATCTTAACCGCCATATTATTCACCATTTTTACCACATCGTCACGCACTTCGGCGATATTGTATTTTAGGAAAAATAATACTTCATCCATCTTGCCGGTTCTTGTCCAGTAGCTTTGGCACGCTGCATCTTCTAATGCACAGATTACTGATCTTGGATTATAAATCCTGCTGCCGTCTTTTGTTTGGTATCCGTTGTACCAATCACGGATTTCGTCCATGGAAAGCGCTGTCTGCTTTTTGCACAGCATTTCCACTTCGCTTTCTGTAAAGCCGAAATATTCCTCAAAAAAGGGATCTTTGAGCATGGTATATTCTTTAAACATATTTAATGCCGATCCTGTGCTGTATTTTTTAATAGGCAGTACACCGGTCATATATGTTAATGCCACGTAGGGTCTATCTTTTAGCAAATCACGCAGAAACTCTAAGAAATCACCTTGATGTTCGGGATATAGTTCATGACTGAATATATAATCCCATTCATCAATCAAAAAGATAAATTCATCTTCGGTGGCGGTCAGCAGTTCGGGAATATTGTTAAACTCCCTGCCTTGCAGTGTCGGATATGCTTCCCTTATATCGTTTACAATGGAATCCTTAATTAAGTCAATGTAGTCATGATACGTATTCCCTTTGCCAGATAGGTTGTTTAAACACAGGCTGATAACATTGTACTGGTTTAAATAAGTATGATATTTTTGACTCTTGCTTATCTCTAATTTATCAAATACTTCTTTTGCGCTATACGCTTTATTAAAGTATGCCCCAAGCATATTTAAAATAGATGTTTTCCCAAATCTGCGCGGTTTTGTAATGCAGACGTATTTCGTATTAGTCCGGATGCGCTTGCTGATATTTTCAATAATAGCAGATTTATCTACAAAATATTCACTGTTTAACAATTCCTGATATAAAATTAATGCTGATTTTGTATTTAAGCACACTGCCATAAAATCCTTCTCCCCTTTTCGTAATATTAGTCAAAATATTGAAATTTCTCCACAAGTTCTCTCAGTGAATCTGCCTGACCTGATAATTCTTCTGAAGCGGCGGCACTCTCTTGTGAGGTTGCAGAGTTGGATTCCACTACCATTGCAATTTGATTAATTCCTTCTGTTATCTGCGCCGCTGCCGCTGCTTGGTTGTCGGAAGCCTGTGCAATTTCAGCGATAGAAGCATTGACTGTCTTTGCATTATCAACTACGGCAATTAATGCTTCCGCTGTAGAATTGGCAAGCGTTGTGCCTTCTTCCACGGCAATTAGTGCATTTTGAATCAATGTCTTTGTATTTTTTGCTGCTTCTGAACTTTGGTCTGCAAGAATTCCCACTTGCGTTGCAACAACCGCAAAACCCTTGCCAGCTTCTCCTGCCCGTGCGGCTTCAATTGACGCATTCAGCGCAAGGAGATTGGTCTGATCAGCAATATCCTCAATACTGCTGATAATTTCCGCAATTTTATCCGAAGCAGTTTTAATCTTCTCCATTGCATCCGTGCTGGATTTCATCTTTTGGTTGCTCTCGACAATTCGACTGTTCATATTATCTACTATCTGCCTTGCCTTATCTGCATTTTGCGCATTTATATGGATTTTCTCCGAAATATCTGTAATCGTTGCTGTTAACTCCTCCACTGCACTCGCCTGATCGGTTGCGCCTTCCGCAAGCAGCTGCACGGCTCCTGCAAGATCATTGGCACCTTTCTGCACGCCTTGTGCATTGGTGTCTATATTCCTCATAGCAGAACTGAGAGCAGATACAATTCCACGGAACGAATCACAAATCTGTTCAAAATCCCCCTTATAATCCTCATCAATTGCAATCTTAAAGTTTCCAGCAGACAATTTCGATAAATGATCGCGGATATCAAAAATCACCGTATTTAAGTCCTGAATGGTTTCCGAAAGACTATTCATTAGTATTGCTGTTTCATCATTTTCCTGTGGCACTGGAGAAGCGGAATGCAAATCACCCTCTGCCAACAGTTTTAGACGTTCCACAGAAATTTTAATGGGTTCTGCAACGGCTTTCCCCAGCTGTTTTCCTTTCGTCACCCCATAAACGGTAAATATTACAACAGCTAAAGTGGTCAGACATAGTGCAAGATAAAATTTCCCCAAAAATTCATTTTGAACCGCTGAAACGCCAATGTTCCATCCCTCTGAATCAGGTATTGGGGAATAAGCCACAACTTTTGTTTTTCCACCATAAGTGTAAGTACCTGTACCGTGTTCTCCTGCCGCCATTTTTTTGCAGATACTGCTGAACTTTTTCAGACGGAAATCCGTTTCGCCAAGCGCAATGCAATCTTCCACGCCTACAAGCGACGAATCAATATCCGCAATCGTTATTCCGTTGGAATCCACCATAAAAGCTGTACCGCTCTTACCAACTTTTATCGAGCGCATAATATCATTCAGCGTTTCACCGTCGGGAATAAACACGACAACGCCCACCACTTCCGAATTTAAAACGCCGTCTTTCCATAATGGCGCCGATACCGCAAAAGATACGTTCTGCGTCACGTCGCTGTATGCTGGCGTTGAAACATAAGTTTTCCCTTTCATACCTTCTTTAAAATACACTCTATCCGACAAATCCTCACCACTTATAATATCTATTCCGTCTGTTCCTAATAGAAAACCGCCATCAAATTTGTGATCGATGATCTTTTGCTCAAAAAGTTCCTTTTTTTCTTCAACCGTTCTATCAGGGTCAGAAAGCCGTGCAGTATTTCCTGTTTCATAGGCAACCGATATATATGTTTTTAATGATGCCGCCACATATGCTGCTGCTACATTTGAAGTACTGTCGATGGTTTCCGATACCGCACTAATGGATGATATATAACTTAAAATAGATATAATCACTCCCAGCAAAATACAGCTTATACTTACAATCCACCCAATTCGTTTTGAAATCTTCGTTTCAATACTGATAAACTGCCCACTTTGTTTTCCATTTCTGTTTTTTTCCTGCATAAGCGCCTCCCATAATTACAACAACTACTTTGTTTCCGATGCCGTCCAGTATTGTGTAATGCCTAAATTACCAATTTTCCCCCCTCTCTTGTACTTTTTTGTTGGAATAAGTGATGCAAAAACTTGAAAAAACAGATAAAAGATGAATAGATATAAAATGTCAGAAAAAGTCAATAGAACGTTTATGATTTTATACAAATTCACGTTTTATAATTGATTTATATTCAGTTATACACATCTTATTTACTAAGATTATAACAGAATTTATGGAAATTTTCTATAATATTTATATTTTTTTCAAAAAACTTTATTTCTCCAAGAATTTTAAGGAATCCCGAAAGAAAAAATTAAGATTTCGTTACGGAATTTGAAAGGTTCTTCTGGTATCCTAAGAATATCAAAAGAGAGGAGTTCTATAAGTATGAAATACCTAACATTTACTGTTCCCTGTTACAATTCACAAGATTATATGAAACGTTGTATTGACTCGCTGCTTGTGGGAGGAACGGATGTTGAAATTATTATTATTGATGACGGATCTACTGACCAGACGGGAGCAATTGCAGACGCATATCAAGCACGCTACCCAGATATTGTAAAAGCTGTGCATCAGCCAAACGGCGGGCATGGCGCTGGTGTAAACAAGGGGTTGTCGCTCGCTACGGGAATATATTTTAAGGTGGTCGATTCTGATGACTGGCTCGACTGCGACGCTTACCAAAAACTTCTGCAGCAGATAAAAACATTTTGCAGCATACAAGAAGCCGACAAATCAGGCAATACACCAATCCCTGACTTATTTGTATGCAACTATATTTATGACCATTTAAACGAAGGCACGCAGAAAAAGATATCATATGAAAATGTATTTCCTACCGAAAAAATATGCAATTGGAATCAGATTGGACATTTTCGCGTTTCGCAGTATTTAATTATGCACTCCTTAATCTTCCGCACAGCGACATTATTGGAATCCGGCGTCAAGCTCCCTGAGCATATGTTCTATGTTGATAATTTATTTGCCTGCCAGCCGTTATACTATGTAAAAAGCATCTACTATATGGATTTGGATTTATATCACTATTTCCTTGGAAGGGACGACCAGTCTGTGAATGAAAAGGTATTGATGCAGCGCATTAATCAGCAGATTGAAGTAACGAAGCTGGTTGCGCAGAGCGCCGATTTAGCACAAATTCGCAAAACCTATCCCAAACTGGAACGGTATTTGTGCCGCAATATTTCCATAATGATGGCGATTTCTTCGATTCATCTGCTGTTAATACAGACACGCGCGGCACAGGAACAGCGTGCTGACCTTTGGGAAGAACTGAAAAATTACAATTCTGCGCTCTACTATCGTCTGCGCTTCTGTACATTAAGCGGCTTTACATACTTACCAACAAAAGCTGGTGATCATTTGACATTATGGGGCTACCGCACAGCGCAGAAACTATTTATGTTTCAGTAAAGGAGGTACACATGAGCAGTATTTATATCGCTTTTGTTGATACCCCCGGCATTTTTGCAAGTATTATCCGCGCCGTATTAAAACAAAAATATATTCATGTTGTAATTTCTATGGATAAAGCGCTGGACGAGGCATACAGCTTCGGTCGGCGCAGCCCTTTTATCCCCTTTTTTGCAGGATTTGAGAAAGAAAACAAGCAAAAAATCCTAAAGAAATACCCAACAGCGGACTATATGATATGCCGCGTGACATGCAGTTCTGAACAAAAATCCGCAATTTATGCCGTTTTACAGGAAGATTATCAGAAACGCTTCCGCTATCATTACGCCGTTTTAGGGCTGCCATTTATTCTGCTGCAAAAACCGTTTCAGCAGAAAAATTGTTATACTTGTTCGTCCTATTTAGCGCAGCTTTTGGAAAATGCCGGAATCTGGCATTGGAAAAAGCATATCTCACTTGTAACGCCAAAAGATTTCTATTGCGATTTAGAAAAGGAAATAATTTTTGAAGGCAGGCTGCACACCTTATGCAGTATTACGCAGACTGCTGCGGCGTAAGGAGTCATATTGATATGTCAAAATACGCTTTACGACTTGCAGCGAGTATAACCCGCACTTATACTACATAACGCCAGAATTTACCGTGTTGTACTGGTTAAACTTATATGGCTGGCGTTATGTAGTCAGGTTACTCGGAAATTTTAACTGTTAAGCAGTATAATTTATACTGCACACCGATTAAATTTACAGTACAACCAGACTGCGAACCGCCAGTCATGTACTTTCCTGACGGCATCACTGTAAATTCTGGCGGTTTGCAGTATAACGAAAGGAATTACGCAGACAATGAAAATCACGCGAAAGAACATAATCCAATTTGCCCTTTTTGGAATGATTATGCTGCTGACATTTTATACATTGTTTCAGAAGCACGATATTGGCAGAATTATAACAGAAATCCAGCAGATGACTGTAAGGAGCATTTTCTGCGCTGTTTTGCTGTCTGTATTCTTTGTCAGTGCAGAGGGTATTATGATTTGGTATTTATTGTCTGCTTTGGGCAATTCATGCAAAGTACGGCAGTGTGTCAGCTACTCTTTTATCGGTTTCTTTTATTCCGGCATTACTCCGTCCGCTACTGGCGGACAGCCAATGCAGCTTTATTATATGAAAAAAGACGGCTTGCCTACCTCGGATTCCTCCGTTATTTTAATGATTGTGGCACTCGCCTATAAGCTGGTTCTCGTTGTTATCGGTTTTGGCATCCTACTTGTATGGCACACTCCGCTTTGTTCTTACCTAAAAGGTTATATGCTTCTATATTATATTGGGATTTTGCTGAATCTTGGCGTGGTTTTGGTTTTAATCGGCGTCATGGTATTTCCGCGTATTTTATTAAAAATTGCTTTCTTTTTGGACTCGGTAATCATACGTCTGCATTTATGGAAACCAAGCAAAATACGCCGTCAGCGGATAGAACATTTTATTGACAGTTATCAATTGGCTGTAGAATTTATTTCAAAACACCGCACCAAACTGCTTTTTATAGGAATTATAACCCTGTTACAACGAAGCAGTATGTTTCTGCTGACCTTTGTGATTTATCAAGGATTTCCTTTAGGCGGCGCATCTTTATGGGAAATTATGGCGCTTCAGGCGGCAGTATATATCGCAGTGGATATGCTGCCAATCCCCGGCGCACAAGGCATTACAGAACTAGTGTATCAAACTACATTTACAGAAATTTTCACAGCGCAATATCTCGTTCCCTCTATGATGGTAATTCGTGGGATAAATTTTTATCTGCTGCTAATTATATGCGGCGGCGTTGCGGGGTGGGCGGCTTGGAAGCAGAGAAATGCAAAACAATAAAACCCATTCTAATTAACCGGGGCTGTTGGGAAATAAACAGATGAAAACATTTTATTTTATGGTATTATAGAGAAATCCTCTGTATATTCCCCTGTGTGGTAATCATATATCTGTATTTTGTGTGGTTTTTCTAAAGAAACCCATATATCAAACTCTGCTGGTTCAAACGCTCCATTCGTACATATTTCATCACCAACGCCCCAGTAAACAGCGTTTTCGCCAACAATATAGTCCACACAAAACCGCACACCTTCGATCCCGTCAACAGTTTCTATCCCATATCCCCAACGTAAAGGATTTTTTTCTATGTTTAGCTGTGGAATACGTTGGTAAATTTCTTGTTGGATTTCAAGGAAAAGTTCATTGTGATCCTTATACCAATTATATACTTCTTGTTGTTCATAATCCCCGCCGACAAGATAAACTTTTTTCCCTTTTACATTTGGTATTGTAATAGAAAACTGTTTTTCCTCCTTTTGAAACGGCAAAGCTTCCGCCAAATAGACTGAAACGTCAATACGATTTTCTTCCTTACTATTCTCTTTCCATGAAACATGGCTGATATGTGAAACAGCTTGGAATACTTCCATCTCCAATGTTAAACTGTCTGTTTCTTCATAATACGTATAATTAGAACAATTCATGTATCCTACTCCCAATATACTTCCAAATACATAAATCTTTAAAAATATTGTACCAATAAGCAGCAACAGTACACCAGAAACAATACAGACTGCTGCTTTTAATACCTTTGTTCTTTTATTTATCTTCTGAAAACCATCAACGGCTGCTTTTTCCTGAAGGGTAATCTGTCCTTCACTCTCCAAACTTTCTTTCATTTCCTTATAACATTTGCTGCACTGCTTACATTCTTTTAAATGTCCTTCTACAGCACTATTGCCTGTTTCGCTTAAAATCCCGTCAATATACCCAGGCATTAAATCTTTAATAATATCACAAGCGTATTGATTATTCATTGTTTTCCAACTCCTTCCTGATTTTTTGTTTCGCACGATAAAAAACTGTTCTGCTCCAGTTTTCACTTTTTCCAAGGATTTCACCAATCTGCCGGAAAGAAAGTTCTCCAGTAATGCGGTACAAAACCACCTCCCGCTCTTGCTCTGGCAAATGATGGATTGCCTGATATATTTCTAATTTCTGCTCTTGCTGCAATACATTTGTTTCCCCATCCTGATTAGAAGGATCTGGCAACTCTTCTGGAAATGCTTCCGTTTTCCGTTTATTTTTCTTGCGTAGTTCCTGCCATAAAATATGTTTTGCAATCTGACAAAGCCATACCGATAATTTACATGAACCATTATAGCGTGATATAGAACTAACTGCGCGCAAAAATGTTTCCTGCATTAACTCCTGCGCCCATTCGGCGTCATGTGTATGCGCATACAGAAAGCGGAAAATTAATTCCGCATATTCCTGATAAGCAGACTCCATATCAATATCGCTATTGTAGTTTTTCTGCACCATTTCACCCCCTTGTAATATTGTCCTATCCTTTCAAATACTTCTGTATACAGTTCCTATCCTTTATATCCCATATAAAGATAATTCGTTACAAAATATAAAAAAAAGAATATCCTGTTCCTAACAAGATACTCTTTCCTCCTAATCCTTAATTTTATGCAGTTCCTCTAATACTTTTTTGTCCTCCAATGGTTCATAGGCATCCATATATCCTTTGTATCCGCCGCTTTTTTGTGCCAATGCAGCGCTGACGCTCCATAAAATATTATCCTGATCGACAGTTCCCTGCACTTTATGGTATAAGAGCGCAACAAGCCGATAAGGATTACTGTACAAAAAGTCCTGCAAACCTAACGCAAAAAACATATACGCAAACGGAAATACATTCTCTGCTGTAATTTGTGCCCCTGACAAATACGCAATACAGCCATCAAATATCGTTTCCGCTCCATATTCTGCCACAATCTTCTCCGCTTTCTCGCACAAGTCATAATACGCCGATTCATCCTCCGGCAATGAACAATATTCTGCAATTAAATTTTCAATAAGAATCCGTGCAGATATTGGCATAACACGCCCCCATTCCATGATTATCTGATATTATACATATCCGTATCAGCAATAAAATATATTCTGCATTTACGCATGAGCCAGCGTCGGCGCCATAATCCGTTCCTGCTCAAATTGGGTAAAACCGCTGCCTTTTATAAACTATCTTTTGTCGTTCTTAACGCAGCTCTATACGCACAAGCGATAAATTTTACCATGTCACTTAAGATAATTTCGCTTATAAGTCGGCATTATTGGCAAATTTAGGTACTCGCCAGTATAAATTCCGCAACATACTTATTCTACCTAATTTTCCGCTAAATGTAAAGTAAGGAACGCATTTTGCAAATGGATTTTTACTCGCAATATGCACGTTTTCGCACAAATTTAGCAGTAAATGCTAAGGAACTGTTCAGAAATTACTTGTGACAAGTACGCCGTATAAATGTTCCTAT
>ERZ778495.2269-NODE-2269-length-11225-cov-5.436526_pt1 | contig 11225 bp, 6 predicted proteins | sample MGYA00433100_ERZ778495 | MGnify/ENA primary metagenome ERZ778495 (study PRJEB29527, sample SAMN07138962) | mouse gut metagenome | material: feces | host: mouse | place: China:Nanjing | collected 2016-01-25 ...
GGTTATTCCGGCTGAGGATGAGAAAGCTGCTTGGAAAGATTTGCAATTATGGCCAGTTAAATGAGGATCACGAACCTCTGTATACAGATGTAGTAGTGGATATGCCACCAGGAAGTGATGAGTACGCAGATGCACTATTAAGTGAAATTAGGAAATTGGCTTCAAATAGCAAGATAAAGCTTATCTATTATAGTCTTACAACTATAGACCGGGGGCATTTGTATGCTACGGTAGATTACATTCAGAATCTGGTACAAGCAATTGACAGAAGGCAGGAGATTTGCTGTGTGTTTTCAGAAATGTCTGAGAATGAATTTCAAAATGATTACAAAAAGCTTAATGAGTGTTTTTCTGCGGTGGCTGAAGAGTACAAAGACTTTTCCGAATATCTAAAGAATAATTTAATTTATTATGCAAATCATTTTTCGAGGGATTATTACGATACAACCCATAGCAGTGAGGCGGTGAAACTGGGAAAAAAGATTTCAAAGCTGTCATATTTGAATAATCATTTTGAGGTGATGTAGAATGGGAATAGCGAATAAACCGGATACAAAAGTATTTTCTTCTGATGAAATGCAGAACTATTTGGAGGATTTTGATGTAATCGGACAAAAATATTTTTATTGGCTGGACAAGCAAACAGTTGATAAGAGTGAGTTGGATGATTTAAAGGACAGGATATTTCGGCGGTGGCATCAAAATGATATGATAGACCGTTATAGTGTTGAGAATGCAATAGATACATATCAGACATTGGAGAAAGTATATGGAAAGAAATACAGAGGAGATGAAAATTATCTAAAAGTAGGACTTCCCAATTTGGTAACAGAAAGATTCCTAAAACACTATGTAAACATACCAGGTGCAGATAAGCTGTTCAGTTCCAAATATTTTGGATTTGAATGGGGAATGCATCTGGAATATAAGGAGAAGAAGAAAGATTATTCTTATTATAGAGATCATTATATTCATCAGATTAGAAATATGTATGAGATGTTTATAATGCTTGATGATCTTAAGTTTCGTGATTTGTGTAAAATAGTATACAGTCAGAACAATAGCGTGATTGGGGAATGCATTTGGCATAGTATTGATGAGGAAATACGAGGATTGAGGCTTGAGGACGAAAGCATTTTTCAGGATATATATAAGATATATGAAAAGTCTGTAAATGGTAAACTAAAGTTGGGTGAACTTCAAAGAGAAATATATTTTCATGAAATTATTTGTTCGGCATCTGTTCTGGCTGCATTGGTTCATGATATTGGGTATCCGGTGACATACATGTCCAGAGTGGCTGACGAGCTGCAGGATTTCGTTCCTATTATTAGAGATTTTATGGATATTAAGATGAATATCCCCCATATATATGCAGAGCTGGAGCAAAGTGTACTGTTTCGCTTTTTTTCTCACGAATTAATAGAGAAGAAATTAAAGGACAGAGATCATGGTGCAGTATCGGCAGTCATATTATTAAAGTACTATTATAACAAAGGATTTATCAGGCAATTCTCTCCGGTTAAAAGGATGGTTATAGAACTGGCGGCAGTAGTGATATTCTCACATACATTGAAATACAAGATTCATGATGAAAAAGAATATGACGAGATTCGTCCGATGTTCTATGAAAACCCTTTATCATTTCTTTTCCGTTTGTGTGATGATATGCAGGAGTGGGATCGTGAATATTTTGAGATTTCTTTTAAGCATAATTACTTTATATGCGAGAAATGCCATACCATGCATTATTATGATAAGAAAGAGAAAAAATATTATTGCTGCTGCAATACAAGCAGAGGCATTAATTTAACAGGTTTTTTATACAGGAGATTAGTACAGGTTAATACATCAGATGAAGTCGTGATGCAATATAGTTATGGAGAGAGTAATGATACAATTGGTAAGCTGGTTATCCATATAAAATATGACTTGTTTAAACTGCTTCTGATGTCTAATTACAACAGTAATTTTGCCAAGATAAGAGCAGAGGAAATCAGAAAAATTAAAAGGGAGCTGGCTAACCAGCGTAATTTTCCGCAAACACTTATCGACAGCGTGATAACTGCGAATCCTATTATATTAAAAATTAAAATTATAGAGAAATTTGATGACAATTCATTCAATATTAATTTAAACAGGATGGATTATAGCGATGTAGATGCTTTGTTTGAGTGTATCAAAAAAGAAAATGATTTTTATGGGGAAGTGGAAAAGTTTATAAATAAAATAACTTGTATAAAATTGAAACAACGCACTGAAACTGATACTGTAATAGTCGGTTTAGAGAGCACGCTTATGACAGATAAACTGAAATTCTATGTACGTATGATGTTTGCAGGAAAAATTATACGTAAATATGGCAGAAGTATAAAAATTAATGGTAAAGCATTAAATGTTGATGATTTGTATGAATTGTTCTTGAAAATGGCATCGGATGATTTATTTGTGGAATGGGATTTAAGCGACCCGGCGCTGCAGTATTTATGTGCAGATTATTTATGGCAATGTAGAAACGAGCTTTCTCCTAATCAATTTTTTGACCATTTAGATATTGATTCATACTATGATTTGTATATACAAACAGACTTCATTGGTGATGAAGTAAGGGCGTACACAAATGAATCCAAGTATGGAGAAATTGTTAGAAAATGTAATTCAAACAAATTATATCCTCCTATTCCTATTGACTTCTTTTCGGATTTATATATGTTTTATGAAATGATTAAAGCGTCAAAAGGGTTAATTAAGAAACATGACCACAATATATAGAATATGTATGTCTGTCCAAATCACAATATATTGTACTATTCTTTTGAAAAATACCCTTTTGACGGGCTAATCATGAAATGAATGAATATATAAAACAGATGGATGAAGACCGTAAAAAGAGTGGTGGAATATAATTTTGATTTTATGTAAAGTTTTCAGTGAGGGATGTCAATAAAATTAATATTTATACTAAAAAACGTTAAGATTTTCCAATTTCTACGCAACCTATCTTGCATAAGCGGGCAATATGTGTTGTGTAGAAAGGAAAATCTAATCGTTTTTGAGTATAGTATGATAAAAGGGCTATGGGAAAATAATGCAATTTTTTCAATATATTATGTGACACATTTGCCATCATGATGATATATTGTAGGCAAATTGCATTTCCCGACAGCCCTATTTTTTCGTCTGCATTTAGTATAAAGCTAATTACTAAAATGGAGTTCAGACAAATTAATATATAGATCGTTATAAATATTTACTTTGATAGTATCCTGAAAAGTATAGGTTTCCATTTCAAAATTTGTTTGACTAAGGTAATAAACAATGACCTTTTGACGCAGTGGATCTACAATCCAGTATTCAAGAACGTTGGCATCCATATATAGGTTTAGTTTCCGCACATAGTCATGACCAGGATTTCCGGGGGATATGATTTCGATTATCCAGTCAGGAGCACCAGAGCAACCTTGGTCTGTGAGTTTAGTAGTGTCGCATATTACGCTGATATCTGGTTCAACAATCGTTTTTTTGTCATCAAATAATTTGACAGCAAACGGAGCAGGATAAACTTCGCAGGAACCATTTTGGGATGCAATATAATTGGCGATAACTCTTGATAGGTGCATAAGTATTTTTTGATGTAAACGGTTTGGAGCCGCCATGTCGTAAAACTGACCATCAATTAATTCTTTGCGGATATGTTCAGGTAAATTGTAATAGTCATCTTCGGTATATGAGTTTGGCTGCGGTAATGCCATAATAACACTTCCTTTCCTTGATATTAGTGCTGCTGAATCGAAGTCCCTATCCCAATAAGTTTTTGATGTTTATATATTATTAAAAATGTAACACATATGTTTTTAAAATTCAAGAAAAAGGAAGCGATTAATCATATATTCTATTAAATAAGGAAGAAAAATCTAAGCGTTTTTGAGTATCATAAGGAACCTACAGATTTTTGCAGAATAAGCAGATTGAAAAAAATAAATAGCTATGGTAATATAGTTTAGGTAATACACGGTAATAATTGGATACGAAAAAATGCAATAATTTTAATAAAATAGTCGCATTTACGTGAAAACTATGTTAGAATGCTTGTGGGCATATCAAAGACCCAAATGAAAAAAGGAAAGGAGCTAACGAATGTATATTCTCAATAGTGCCATAATATTAATACCTACACTATTTGCCCTATTCGTACATAATTACATTTGTCATGGGAAGCTGACGTTTCTTAGAAAACTCTCCTTTTTCTTTCTCTATGGTGTAATCATAGGCGCATTAATGTATGGCATTGCATGGATGCGAGGCATTAAAGGAACAGGCATAGCACATATGACGATATCACACAAAATAGAATTTACACTGTTGGGATGCGTGATGTCATTTTGCATCGCCTTTGCAGTATGCCTGGCAGTGGAAAAAGACATAACCAGCCAAAAACTAAAAATGTATCTGCTTCGTTTTCAAAACGATATACGAAAATACTTTCAATATGCAGTGCGTTCCGCGAAAGCGGATTTGCGTTCGGAAGTGGCAAACGCCTATTTGGATTGGCTGTGGTGGTTGATTGAGCCATTTTGTATGATGCTGATATATACATTGATATTCGGTGTAGTATTTAAGGCATCGGAGCAGTTCTTTCCTGTGTTTATTTTTTCGGGATTGGCGATGTGGACATTTTTTTCAAGAGGCATGAATGTCAGTGTCAATATTGTGCGGGCGAATAAAGGCATTATTTCAAAGATATATTTGCCGAAATTTATATTGTATTTTGCCCGTATGCTGGTCAATGGCTTTAAAATGCTGGTATCCTTTGCAATTGTTGTTATTATGATGATCGTATTCCGCGTTCCGATATCGGTGAACATCCTATATATTGTTCCGATTATGATTGTATTTTTCTTATTTACATTTGGATTGGGCACGATTTTAATGCACTTTGGCGTATATGTCAACGACCTATCCTATATTGTTGGAATTGTGCTGAGTATGCTGATGTACTTTACAGGAACGTTTTATTCGGTAGGAAACCGGATTCCAGCGCCGTTTGGGGAACTTCTGGAACAATTTAATCCCGTCGCTTACTGCATTGCATCTATGAGAAATGCAGTTTTGTATTGCAAAGCGCCGCAGATAGACTTGCTGATTATGTGGGCAATGGTATCCATTGTATTAGCAGCACTGGGAGTATACACGATTTATCGCAATGAAAACGCGTATGTAAAGGTGATTTAATGGAAGAGAAAGAGATTGTAGTAGAAGCAAAAAATGTATGTATTAACTATAGAATTATGAAAAATGTCACAGTCCGCCACAATCTGTTTCAGAAACACACGCACGAAGAAGTGTTTGAGGCAGTAAAAGATGTGTCATTTACAGTAGAAAAAGGCGGAATACTTGGTATTATAGGAAGAAACGGCAGCGGAAAATCCACGCTGCTGCGTGCAATCGCAGGCGTATTTTCACCAAACAGCGGCACCATTGACCTAAAAGGTCATACGGTTTCTCTAATGGCGTTGGGCGTCGGTTTTAAGGACAACCTTACAGGACGCGATAATATTTCCCTATCAGGAATGCTTCTAGGATTCAGCGAAAAGCAGATACAAGACAAAATGGAGGAAATTATTGAATTTGCCGAGATTGGCGATTTTATTGACCGACCCGTAAGAACCTATTCCAGCGGCATGCACTCCAAACTGGCGTTTGCGATTACCGCAATGCTGGAAACGGATATTATGCTGGTGGATGAAGTACTAAGCGTGGGGGATGAACGTTTTAAGAAGAAAAGTTTGAATAAGATGAAAGAGTTGATTAATGATAGGGATAGGACTGTTATTATTGTGTCACATAGTATTGACACACTGAAAAGTTTGTGTGACAGGGTGATGTGGATTCATGACGGTGAAATGAAGGAAATTGGAGAACCCAAAAAGGTATTGGACAACTATCTAAAATTTATGAACCAATAATAGGATGTAAAAAATGGCGAATAAAGCAGGATGTAAAGTATCGGTAATTGTTCCGGTGTATCGTGTAGAAAAATATATTGACAGATGCATAAGAAGTCTGATAAAGCAGACTTTGACCAATATTGAAATTCTATGTATTTGTGAAAAGGAAGATACTTCCTATCAGAAACTGCTTGCCTATGAACAAAAGGACAGCAGAGTAACGGTAATAGAGAAGACAAATACAGGAGTATCGGCGGCCCGAAACGCAGGGATACAGGCGGCAAAAGGAAAGTATATCGCATTTGTAGATGCGGATGACTGGATAGAACGATATGCATTAAAACAATTATACAATACAGCAGAACGATATCAAGCACAGATAGTAGCATATGGAATATGGCCAACCGTAGAACCAAGCAGTGATAAAAGAAGTATCTTTGACTGTACACCAACAAGGAATGTAATATATCGTGGCAATGGAATAAAGGCATTGTTTTATGAGCATGGAAGCAGACCCTATATAGGAAATAAATTTTATAATAGAGAATTTTTGAATCAGTATAAAATCTGCTTTGATGAATCGGTACAAATTGGAGAGGATCAGTTGCTGCAATTTGAAGCATTTGGTACAGCTAAAAACATATGTTTTGTTAGGGAAAAGCTATATCATTACGATATAAAAAGAAGCAGTTCTGCAATGAATCAATGTGAACGGCAACAAAAAGCAGAAGAAAGTAATTTTCAATTATTGCAAATAATAATGGACAAAAAAAGAGAAAAATACAAAAGTGAATATAACAAAGAATATACATTATGGATATTACAGGATTATGGAGGACTGGTAAACCAAAAACAGCAAAGAATTTCTGATTCCAGAAAAAATAAAATTTTGGCGATTCAAGGCTATCTTGTAGAGTTAGGGGCAGAGAATTATATTTCAGATTTGCCAAGAGAGTACAAATATCTATGTAAACGATTTTTAGCTTACCAAGGTTCTCAAAATGCAGATAACTATATGAGATTGCCCTATAGAGAATATAATGCATATTTAGCAAAACAAACATTAGGATTATATCAAGAGATACTTATCTCAGAAAATCACTTAAATATACTGCGACGACTTTATGAAATGATTGTATTTCATGAAATTCGTCATTGGGTAATTACAATACCTATTCGAATGGTACAAAGGTACAAGATAAACAAAGCAAGAAAAACTTGTCTACTTTAATATCAGCAGCATGAGGATTGTTATGGAAGAAAGAAAGCAATATAAAATATCCGTTGTGACAGCAGTATACAATGTAGAAGAATATTTAGGAGAAATGATAGAAAGTATTCTTTCTCAGACGATTGGATTGAAAAATATACAACTTATATTAGTAGATGATGGTTCGCAAGACCATTCGGGAAAGATTTGTGATAAATATGCTACACAATATCCAGAGAATATAAAAGTAATACACAAGGACAACGGAGGTGTTTCCTCGGCAAGAAATGAAGGGTTAAAATACGTTATAGGAGAATATATCAATTTTACAGATGCAGATGATATGCTGGAAAAGAATGCATTGGAGAAGATGTATCAATATCTGGAAAAGAATAAGGACAAGATAGATATTGTTGCGATACCAATGAAGTATTATGGCAGCAGTGGAACGCATCCATTAGATTATAAGTTTAAACAGACAAAAATTGTAGATTTGGAAAAGCAGTATGATTATATACAATTAGCAATAAATAGTACTCTTGTAAAAAAGGAATGTTTTCATAATAGATATTTTGATAAAGAATTATCGTATGCAGAAGATGCACAGCTTGTAATAGATATACTGTTGGAAAAGATGCGATATGGAATTGTATGTGGAACAAGCTATTTATATAGAAAACGTGATACAGAAGATTCAGCAATTGATTTGGGAAGAAGTAAGTACAATTATTACCTTCCATATATAAAGAAATTTATATTACATTCAATCAAAAATGCTAATCTCAAGAAAAAATACATTCCACGTTTTGTTCAATACACATGTATGTATGATTTACAATGGCGTTTTAACAGAACCCCAATTGTAGAACAAGGAGTACTTAAAAGCGAAGAAATACAGGAATACAAAAAATTAATCTTAAAAGCATTACAATATATTAAGGATAAGATTATTTGGGAACAAAGATATATGAATAATCAATGCAAGTTGGAAATTTTATCCTTAAAAAAGGAACATCAAGATTCAAACAATAGATTGTTTTGTGAATTTATAGAATTTACAGCGCAAGATATTATAATAGAAGGAACTCTAAAATGTTGTTCCAGTCTAATTGAATCCGATATTATATTGAAAGTGATAAAACAAAATCAATGTATTGCACAATACAAGGCTGAACGAAAAAATAAAGAAGACGAAGGATTCTTTCAAGATGAGAAGTCCATCGGTTTCCGTTTTTGCATAAAGTGTAATGTATTGCCTGGCGATGTAAAATTTCAATTTTTCCTTCACAGTCAACAAAATGAAATTGCAATGAAATATATTTGGTTTGGGAAATTTTTTCCACTATCCAATCGGCTAAAGAAAAGCTACATATACGAAGATGAATTGTTACTGACATATTCAGAAAATATGTTGTGCTTATTGAAAACTTCTGATATGCGCATTATAAGAAGATGCGAGAGAAGATTTCAAAGAGAAATGCTGTCAAAAAAAGATAAGAAAGTATATCGTGGCTGGGTTGCAAGGAAAATGTATATGATGTTAAAGCCATTAAAACGAAACGAACTTTGGCTAATTAGTGATAGACTGTCCAAAGCAGATGACAATGGTGAAGCATTTTTTACTTATATGAATACAATCGGTAAAAATCACAATATAGACACATATTTTGTATTGGATAAAAACGCGAAAGATTATAAGCGGCTAAGTAAAATTGGCAAGGTAGTGCCTTATCATACGACAAAACATAAAATATTATCCCTTTTGTGTGATAAAAAGATATCATCACAGGGAGATGAATATGTATATAATCGTTTTTTTGATTTGTCGTATTTGTTCGGGGATATACAGCACCGACAGAAGTTTGTATTTTTACAGCATGGAATAACAAAAGATGATTCCAGTAAATGGCTGAAAAAAACAGAAACTAATATCAGCTTGTTTGTAACAGCTACCAACATGGAATACCAATCAATCTTTCAGTATCCATATGGCTATACTGAAAAACAGGTAAAATGCACAGGATTTCCGCGGTATGATTATCTTTATCATAGCAAGCAGGAAAAGAACATTATTACTTTTATGCCGACATGGCGGCTTTATTTAACACAAAATTTTGACGACCATACAGATTCAAGAACATTAGTCAAAGGATTTGAAAACAGTTCTTATTGCAAAATGTATCGTCAAGTGTTGTCAGACAGTAAGCTGTTTGAGACAGCAAAAAAATTGGGGTATCAAATAAAGTTAATGCTGCATCCAGCTATGCCAAGAGAATGCATCCCATATTTCCATTGTGATAAAAGGCTGGAAATATTGGACAAGAATACACGATATAGAGATTTATATGCAGATTCGAAGTTAATTATTACCGATTATTCATCAGCAGTTTTTGACTTTGCATATCTAAAGAAACCAGTACTCTATTATCAACAAGATGTAGACGAGTTCTTCTATGGAAATCACGTATATCGAAAAGGGTACTTCGATTATGAGAATGATGGCTTTGGAGAAGTCGAATATACAGCAGAAGCGTTGGTGAAGCGGATGATTGTGTATATGGAAAATGGATGCCAGTTAAAAGATGTTTATCGTAAACGGATTGAGAAAACATTTCCTTTTTGTGATAGGGGGAATTGTAGGCGAGTTTATGAGGGAATTAGGGAATTGTAGGATTGTATAAAAACGAAGTAGGAGAAGAGAGTGCTATGGAAGAAACAACAAGATATAAAGTATCAATTGTAACAGCGGTCTATAATGTAGAAGAATACTTGGCAGAAATGATAGATAGTATTATTGAGCAGACAATTGGATTTGAAAATGTACAATTGATATTGGTGGATGATGGAGCGACAGATAGTTCAGGAGATATTTGTGATCAGTATGCAATGCAATATCCAAATAATATAGTGGTAATACATAAAGAGAATGGTGGGGTTTCTTCTGCAAGAAATGAGGGATTAAAGTATGTTGAAGGAGAATATATTAATTTTACAGACGCAGATGATAAGTTAAGAAATAATGCATTAGAGAAAATGTATGATTATTTGAAAGCTAATGAGGAATGGATTGATTTAGTAGCGATAAGACTGAGTTTTTTTGGGGCAAAGGGTGGTGGACATCCATTAAATTATAGGTTTAAGAAGACGCGATTAGTTGATTTAAGACAAGAGCATACTTGCATACAGTTATCAATAAGTGGAGCTTTGGTAAAAAGAGAATGTTTTTTTGAAAGGCGTTTTGACCCAGATTTGGCTTATGCAGAAGACGGACAACTTGTGGTAGATATATTGTTAGAAAAAATGCGGTATGGATTATTATGTGGGACAAACTATTTCTATAGAAAGCGTGACACAGGTGATTCAGCGATTGATCAAGGAAGAAAGAAAGTTGCATATTATGTTCCGTATATGGAGAAATTTATTTTATATTCTCTGAAAAATGCAAAAGAAAAAAAAGGATATATACCTCAGTTTATACAATACACTTGTATGTATGATTTGCAATGGCGTTTGAATAGAAATTTATTAATTGAACCAAATGTTCTTACGGAAACTGAAGCATTAAAATATAAGCAACTTTTAAGGGAAACCATTCAATATATTGATAATAATATAATTCTTGAACAGAAGAATATTGGCAATAATTATAAAATGGCGATTTTGTTATTAAAAGAAGAAAATAAAAATAAACAAGAATTGGTTATTTGTCCAAACGATTTAAAGATTTGCATTGAAGATATTTCTTCTGCATACGCAAGTTCATATACTATGGTTTTTGAATTTGCTAATATTTTCCCAGAAGAAGTGGTTATTGAAGGATATGTTAGATATTTTATTGAACTAGATGATATTGAAATTGTATTTAAGGAAAAAAACGAAGAAATATTAATTGAGTATAAGGCAGAAATTCTTGAAAGAGAAGAAAAGCAAACTCTTTGTATGGATGAAGTAATAACAGAAGCAAAAGGATTTAGATTTAGAATAAAACGTGATGAATTACCCGAAAGTTCAGAACTAATTTTATGTTTGCGTTATAAAGGTACAGATATCATATGTAGAAATATTGT
>ERZ778495.2276-NODE-2276-length-11204-cov-4.938111_pt1 | contig 11204 bp, 8 predicted proteins | sample MGYA00433100_ERZ778495 | MGnify/ENA primary metagenome ERZ778495 (study PRJEB29527, sample SAMN07138962) | mouse gut metagenome | material: feces | host: mouse | place: China:Nanjing | collected 2016-01-25 ...
TTTTCCATGCATCCTCAGTTTTTGGTCTGGTGTCTAACCTTTGGGGCGCAGTTCAGCGCACGCTGGACACCAGTTCGCCAAACCCCGCCATGCCTTGTTTAAACCATAAAATAGAAACAAAGAGCACAATCCCCACCAGTGAGTTCAGCAACATGGCGATGAGAATGGTAGAGGAGGTCTGGGTGATGCGCACCATCAGCGTGTTCTGGACTACCAGACCAATTCCGGCGGCAATCAAAAAAGCAAGGGTGAGCGACTGATTCATCCAATCGCGTCCGGTTCAGTGCGTTCGTCGAGTTGCAACTGCATAAATGTCAGATCCAGCCAGCGCCCAAATTTAGTGCCCACCTGCGGCATTTGTGCGGTGACGACAAATCCCAGCGACTGGTGCAGATGCAGCGAGGCCTGATTTTGCGATTCGATCCCGGCGACCATGACATGCTTCCCGCAATCCCGCGCTTCATCAATCAATCGGCTTAACAATTTACGCCCCAGACCTTTGCCCTGATGATCGGGATGGACATAAACCGAATGTTCCACGGTATGGCGAAAACCATCGAAACTACGCCAGTCGCCAAACGAGGCATATCCCGTCACTACGCCATCTTCTTCACTCACCAGCACCGGATAACCTGCTATGGTCCGCGCTTCAAACCAGGCAATGCGGTTATCTGCATCAACCGTTTGGTCATTCCAGATAGCCGCCGTATACAACACGGCGTGGTTATAAATTTCCGCAATGGCAGCACAATCGGCTTTGCGGGCAAAACGGATGGACATGTCTGGCCTCGATAAAATAATGATGATGATGTTATCAATACTATCGAAAACAGCCCGAAGCAACGGATTCCTCGATGAAATTATTGCGTGTTGCAGAGGGGATGTGACGGCTGCAAACAAAACTAATCCCGTGAGCCTGCTACTATTGATGGATTCATGCCAAAAGCACAGGAGAGCATTATGGGGCAACAAAAGCAGCGTAATCGACGTTGGGTTCTGGCCTCGCGTCCACATGGCGCACCGGTTCCGGAGAATTTCCGTCTTGAAGAAGATGATGTCGCCACACCGGGTGAAGGACAGGTGTTACTGCGCACAGTTTATTTGTCCCTGGACCCGTATATGCGTGGACGTATGAGCGATGAGCCATCTTATTCACCGCCTGTTGATATTGGCGGCGTGATGGTCGGCGGCACGGTGAGCCGTGTTGTGGAGTCGAATCATCCTGATTATCAGCCTGGCGACTGGGTGCTGGGCTACAGTGGATGGCAGGACTATGACATATCCAGTGGTGATGATCTGGTGAAACTTGGCGATCATCCGCAAAATCCATCGTGGTCGCTGGGTGTGCTGGGGATGCCAGGCTTTACCGCTTATATGGGGCTGCTGGATATCGGTCAGCCTAAAGAGGGCGAAACGTTGGTGGTAGCTGCGGCGACAGGTCCTGTGGGAGCAACGGTGGGGCAAATCGGCAAACTTAAAGGTTGCAGGGTGGTGGGGGTTGCCGGTGGCGCGGAAAAATGCCGCCATGCTATCGAGGTGCTGGGCTTCGATGTTTGTCTTGATCACCACGCGGATGATTTTGCCGAACAACTGGTGAAAGCGTGCCCAAAAGGTATTGATATCTATTATGAAAACGTGGGCGGTAAGGTATTTGATGCAGTGCTACCATTACTTAATACATCTGCGCGCATTCCCGTTTGTGGCTTAGTGAGCAGCTATAACGCTACAGAGCTACCACCCGGTCCGGATCGTTTACCCCTGTTGATGGCAACGGTGCTGAAAAAACGTATTCGCTTGCAAGGGTTTATTATCGCTCAGGATTATGGTCACCGCATCCATGAGTTTCAGAAGGAGATGGGGCAATGGGTGAAAGAGGATAAAATCCACTACCACGAAGATATTACTGATGGTTTAGAGAATGCGCCACAGACGTTTATCGGCCTGCTGAAGGGTAAAAACTTCGGCAAAGTGGTGATCCGCGTCGCGGGTGATGATTAAAGTTTCAACGGCGGCGTAAGCCGCCATAAAAATCCAGGCAAAAAGCTTATTTTCAGCTTTAATTAACTAACCACGTCATTGTTCTGCTGCTAATAACAACAAAGGTGGGTGGTTTATGATTATTCACTTTAATACACCAGGTGAACTCCTTCTGCCGTGCAGGCAGGGTTGGACAGAAAACACGCGAAGGAATTAAAATGCCTGGAATGGGAAAAATGAAACATGTCAGTTTGACTCTGCAGGTTGAGAACGACCTGAAACATCAGCTTAGTATTGGCGCATTAAAACCTGGCGCACGCCTGATTACTAAAAATCTGGCGGAGCAATTAGGTATGAGTATTACACCTGTGCGTGAAGCATTATTACGTCTGGTTTCGGTGAATGCGCTTTCTGTCGCACCTGCACAAGCATTTACAGTTCCGGAAGTGAGGAAACGTCAATTAGACGAAATCAATCGGATCCGCTACGAACTGGAATTAATGGCAGTTGCTCTGGCTGTTGAAAACCTCACCCCGCAAGACCTGGCGGAACTCCAGGAATTGCTCGAGAAATTACAGCAGGCGCAAGAAAAGGGCGACATGGAACAAATCATTAATGTAAACAGGCTATTTCGCTTAGCGATTTATCATCGCTCAAATATGCCCATCCTGTGTGAGATGATTGAGCAACTGTGGGTCAGGATGGGGCCTGGTTTACATTATCTCTATGAAGCGATTAATCCAGCGGAATTACGGGAGCATATAGAAAACTATCATCTGTTACTCGCTGCGTTAAAAGCAAAAGACAAAGAGGGATGCAGACATTGTCTTGCTGAAATTATGCAACAAAATATTGCTATTTTATACCAGCAATACAATCGTTAAAGTAAATGCCCGGCAAATACCGGGCATCAAGGTAATTACTCAAATCTCCACGCAATATTCATGCCGACACCATAATTTCGTCCGGGCGAAGGTTCGTAATATCGCCCGTTTGACTCATTGACAATGACAGAACCAACGTATTCTTTATCGAATAAATTATCGACACGACCAAATAAATCCACAGTTAAATTGTGGTAATTGTATTTATACCCGGTGAATAAGCCGACGAGAGTATAAGACGGCGCTTTTGCCGTATTTTCATCATCTGCCATAATATCGCCCATATAACGCGCTTCCGTGCCTGCATACCAACCATCTTCCGGTACATAACCTATCGACGCAAAGCCCATATTACGGGCGATCCCTGGCATCCGGTTACCGTTACAATCCTGTTCATTGCAAACATTGCTGCGATAGGTCGCATCAAGCCAGGTCCAGGACGCTTTTACGCGAAAATCTCCCGCGAAACGTTGATCCCATGCCAGTTCAGCGCCTTGACGACGGGTCTTTCCGGCATTTTTGTAAGTCGTACGCCCACCGCTACTGCTATCGACAACAATTTCATCATCAGTGTCGGTCTGAAACAATGCGAGACTAAGCAGCCCATCACCAATACGCGTTTTACTGCCGATCTCAATTGTATCGTTGGTGGATGGTTTTAAACCAAAGTTCATACCGCTTTGCCCATCAGCGCGATAAGACAGCTCATTAATCGTCGGCGTTTCAAAACCTCGCCCGGCTGCCAGATAGATATTCCAGGCATCGGTCATTGCATATTTTAACGAACCGGCAGGTAGCCATTTATGATAACTGGCATCACCGCTGTCATCGCCGTTACCCGGAGTAACGTAATGATCATTGGAATCAAACCACACGGAGCTGTAGCGCACGCCAGCATCCAGCGACAGTTTTTCGCTCAGCTGCCACTGCGTCTGTAAATAGGGATCGACGTTCCACATCAGATTGCGTTCGTCGCGACGCAACTCACCTTTTTGCCCGTATTCCGGCACGCCGCTATTCAGGCGAAAGTTATTGTAGCCCTTGCGGTTTTCACTCATGTTTTCGTAGTTCAGGCCGGTAGTGAACGTGACCGGAACGCCCAGCTCGCCACGGTGTGTCCAGCGACTGTCTACCCCCTGATAATGGCGTTGCAGAGTAATCACGCCGCCCGCATGCGACGGGTTAAGTTGGGGGGCCATCGGGATTGACTGGTACTGGGTCGTTTCTCGCTCTCCGGCATACATCATCACACTCATATCATCTTGCGCGCTCAGGCTACGCTCATAGTGCAACCCAGCCTGAGTTTGCTTGATGGTTTTTCGCGTGTCGTACTGTTCTGCACGAGGCGCTTGTTGTGGATTCGCCTTCCATTCTGCTTTGGTTAGCCCACCTGGGTCATCTGCTTTGATATCCACACTATTGAAAATCAGGCTTAATTTGCTGGCTTCATCAATGCGTACGCCCAGTTTGGCATTGGCTAAATTTTTCTGTGCGCCACTATGGTCACGATAGCCGTGGGTCGTAAAACGCGTGGTTGAGACGGTGTAATCAACATCGCCGGGCTGTGTGCCGTCTCCCGTTGCGCCCGTTGCTTTCAGCCCATAGCGCCAGCTGCCGAAACTGCCGTAGTAACTACTGGCTTCAATGGTTGGTGGCTGTTGTCCGGTCTGGGTGGTGACATTCATTACACCGCCAGACGCGTTGCCATACAGGGCAGAGAAGGGGCCACGCAGCACTTCCACATTTTGCACACTGCTTAAATCGATGTTGGATGTTTGCCCTTGCCCGTCGGGCATGGTGGCGGGAATACCGTCCATATACAGGCGAATACCGCGAATACCGTAAGTGGAGCGGGAGCCAAATCCGCGAATCGACAGCTGTAAATCTTGCGCATAGTTCTGCCGGTTTTGTACCTGCAAACCAGGCACGCCGGTCAGTGATTCGGACAAGTTAATGCGCGGTGTTGCCAGGCGCATCTCCTCGCCATCCACCACGCTTACTGCTGCTGGGGTATCCAGTTCTGAAACCACCTGCGGTGCGGCACTGACAATCATGGTCTGTTCATCAGCGGCAAAAACAACGGGGGAAAGGGCAAGTAGTGCGGGCAAAACGGTCTGTCGAACGGAAAAAATCTTCATGAAAAAAGCCAGGTTAAGAATGGGAAAACGCCGTCATGGTAATGAAATTGTAAATTTATGGAAAATGAAACGGCACAATACGTTAAGTAATTGAGAAAATTGTAGTCGTAACGGCAAGAAATGCTCCACATTTGAGAAAATAATGATTACCATTCCCATTTATAACAAGAGCGTAACGATGATTACGCTTAGCGAAGCATTGTGAAGCAGCAAAAATATCGGTTCATCAAAGGGAGTCGTCATGCATTTACGTCATCTGTTTTCATCGCGCCTGCGTGGTTCATTACTGTTAGGTTCATTGCTTGTTGCTTCATCATTCAGTACGCAGGCCGCAGAAGAAATGCTGCGTAAAGCGGTAGGTAAAGGTGCCTACGAAATGGCTTATAGCCAGCAAGAAAACGCGCTGTGGCTCGCCACTTCGCAAAGCCGCAAACTGGATAAAGGTGGCGTGGTTTATCGTCTTGATCCGGTCACTCTGGAAGTGACGCAGGCGATCCATAACGATCTCAAGCCGTTTGGTGCCACCATCAATAACACGACTCAGACGTTGTGGTTTGGTAACACCGTAAACAGCGCGGTCACGGCGATAGATGCCAAAACTGGCGAGGTGAAAGGCCGTCTGGTGCTGGATGATCGTAAGCGCACGGAAGAGGTGCGCCCGCTGCAACCGCGTGAGCTGGTAGCTGATGATGCCACGAACACCGTTTACATCAGTGGTATTGGTAAAGAGAGCGTGATTTGGGTCGTTGATGGCGAGAATATCAAACTGAAAACCGCCATCCAGAACACCGGTAAAATGAGTACCGGTCTGGCGCTGGATAGCAAAGGCAAACGTCTTTACACCACTAACGCTGACGGCGAATTGATTACCATCGACACCGCCGACAATAAAATCCTCAGCCGTAAAAAGCTGCTGGATGACGGCAAAGAGCACTTCTTTATCAACATTAGCCTTGATACCGCCAGGCAGCGTGCATTTATCACCGATTCTAAAGCCGCAGAAGTGTTAGTGGTCGATACCCGTAATGGCAATATTCTGGCGAAGGTTGCGGCACCAGAATCACTGGCTGTGCTGTTTAACCCAGCGCGTAATGAAGCCTACGTAACGCATCGTCAGGCAGGTAAAGTCAGTGTGATTGACGCGAAAAGCTATAAAGTGGTGAAAACGTTCGATACGCCGACTCATCCAAACAGCCTGGCGCTGTCTGCCGATGGCAAAACGCTGTATGTCAGTGTGAAACAAAAATCCACTAAACAGCAGGAAGCTACCCAGCCGGACGATGTGATTCGTATTGCGCTGTAATAGATGTGGCGAGGGTGAAAACGGAGAGACTTGCCTGACTTTTATCACGCCGCATGCGGCACACCTTCGTCAGTAATCTAAATTTGCCCGGCACGTAGCCGGGCAATTTTGCAATTAGCTCGCCGTTTCAGGCTTAAACACAATTTCCTGTTTTTCTTCATCTTCCTCGACGACTGGCGCAGTGCTGTGAATTTCAGCAACGCGTTTGCGCACACCAAACCAGCCTATAACCAGCAGAATACCGATAATCGGCAGCGCCGCGATAGTATAAGTCCCGTTCGGGTAATCGAACGCCATCAGCACAAGGACACTCAGTAAAAACAGTAATGTCAGCCAGGAAGTGAAGGGCGCGCCAGGCAGTTTAAAACTGACATCCGCTGCTTTGCCTTGTTTAATTGCTTTACGCAGGCGCATCTGGCACACGATGATAAACGCCCATGAAGCGATGATTCCCAGCGACGCGAAGTTCAACACAATCTCAAATACGCGCGACGGCACCAGATAGTTGAGGAATACGCCGACGACATACACAACTAGTGTCGCCAGAATCCCGGCATACGGCACATGCTGACGACTCATTTTCGCCATAAAACTCGGTGCGGAACCGCCCATCGCCATTGAGCGCAGAATACGTCCGGTGCAGTACAGACCTGAGTTCAGGCTGGAGAGGGCAGCGGTCAGCACCACAATGTTCATAATGCTGCCGATATATGGCACACCCAGTTTAGAGAAAAACGTCACGAACGGACTTTGCCCCGCCTGATACGCGCTCCACGGCAATAGCATAACCAGCAACACCACGGAGCCGACGTAAAACAGGCCAATACGCCAAATCACGCTGTTAATCGCTTTAGGCACCATGGTCTGCGGATCTTTACATTCTCCGGCAGCTGTACCCACCATTTCAATGGAGGCAAAAGCAAACACTACGCCCTGAATCAACACCAGAGCAGGCAGCAAACCGTGGGGGAAGAAGCCGCCATTATCGGTAATTAAATGAAAGCCAGTGGTGTTGCCATCCAGCGGCTGACCACTACCGAGGAACACTGTACCCACGACCAAAAAGGTCACAATGGCGAGCACTTTAATAAGCGCAAACCAGAACTCCATCTCCGCAAACCATTTCACACCGATCATATTCATGGTGCCAACGATGGTAAGTGCAGCGAGCGCAAAGACCCACTGCGGCACGCCGCCAAACGCACCCCAGTAATGCATATACAGAGCGACGGCGGTAATATCAACAATCCCCGTCATCGCCCAGTTGATGAAGTACATCCAGCCAGCAACATAAGCGGCTTTCTCACCCAAAAACTCACGGGCATAAGAGACAAAACTGCCACTGGAAGGGCGGTGTAGCACCAGCTCACCCAATGCACGCAGAATAAAAAACGAAAACAAGCCACAAATTAAATAAACCAGTGCCAATGCTGGACCCGCCATTTGCAGTCGGGCTCCTGCACCTAAAAACAAGCCGGTGCCAATCGCGCCGCCAATGGCGATCATCTGTACCTGGCGATTGCCCATCGCTTTGTGATACCCCTCTTCGTGGGCATTAAGCCAGCGGCGTTTCGCGGCGTGTTGATCTGAAGTGTCGGTGTCGTGTTTACTCATTGCTCTCCCTGATTGCTTTAATGAAAAAGTCATATAAGTTGCCATGAACAATGTTTATTCATCCTGGCGATGATAGTTATCACCATTATTCTTTATGGGTATAAAACTATCGGCGCAGCATCCTACCCGTTATCGATAAACGATGCAAAACATCCCCTTACAATCCTGAAGGGGAATAATACAACTGACGAAAAAATGACAAATCTTTTTGCTGGTTAACCTGTGTACTGTCCTACACTTAATCTTTAAAAGATTGTGAGGGCATATGATTAAGGTGTATGGCGTACCCGGATGGGGCTCTACAATCAGTGAGCTGATGCTAACACTGGCTGATATTCCTTATCAGTTCGTTGATGTCAGTGGTTTTGACCACGAGGGAGCTTCACGCGAGTTATTGAAAACCCTGAACCCGTTGTGTCAGGTTCCGACACTGGCGCTGGAAAATGACGAGATTATGACGGAGACAGCGGCGATTGCATTTATGGTTCTCGATCGTCGCCCGGACCTTGCGCCACCGGTTGGGCGCGCCGAACGTCAGCAGTTTCAACGGCTATTGGTCTGGCTGGTTGCTAATGTCTATCCAACATTCACTTTCGCCGATTACCCTGAGCGTTGGGCATCTGACGCACCTGAACAGTTAAAGAAGAATGTAATTGAATATCGCAAATCACTTTATATCTGGCTGAATTCACAATTGACCGCTGAACCTTATGCCTTTGGTGAGCAACTAACGCTGGTGGACTGTTATCTCTGCACCATGCGCACATGGGGGCCGGGGCATGAATGGTTTCAGGATAATGCGCAGAATATCAGCGCGATCGCTGATGCTGTATGTCAGTTACCGAAATTACAAGAAGTATTAAAAAGGAATGAAATTATTTGAGTGGGATACCAGAAGATTATGTTATTTATTATTCAGTAACTTTATCCACAATGATGGGTGTAATTAATTAAATTCATGTTATGTTTTTTGATTTATATCACTCTCCCCTTCATTCAGCTTGTCTATTTCATTTCCTCTGAAAAGAAACTAACTATTCACATTGTGCAGATGTTTCACTTGTTATCACAGGTATTCTATAATCTCAAAAAGTTTTTAATGATGGATATGCTCGGAGTTGGAGATGCAATTAATATTAATACAAATAAAAATATCCGGCAGGTATGCTAAAAGGATAAATGGCGTTCTCTGTATTTATTCGCAATTATCTGTAGGACAAATATGGAGAGCTTGATGAGTCAGAGCTAAAACAGCAATTGATTAATAAACATGTTGATTTATTCAAGAAAATGGATGTATTTTAAATGTTGATTCTTAATATAACCTAATCAATAGATTATCAAGTGAGAGCTACACATTATTGGAGGGGCAGGGGAAAACACCATTTTGGGAACAATGCATCAGGTACTCTTACCACTGAAGCAAGATCATCCGGCACCAGGTGGTGGTGCAGTGCTTTGGAAATGGTCCCCTCGGGGGAGTTGTCATTATTTTCTATGCTATTTGCTTATGATATTCATCAGGTGAATTTAATAAATTCCTAATTTGAAATATCCACTATTAAGCCAGTGTTTAACGACGTTAAGATGGCAATGTGCAGATCATGTTATCAGGGTGGGGCGGTAGCGTATATTCCTAATACAAATCATCATTCATTTCAATGATTGTTATTGAATTATTTATTGTTGTGAATAAAAAGACATTATGAATATTGGTTTGACTTTGCATATCAGGTTTTTTATTACTCGCTGTAATGTACGAGCCTGTCGTGAATAACGTCGAGAACCCATCCGTTGCGTTTGTGATTATTTTGTTGACTAAACAGACACCCGTTTCTCTGAAGTAAAATCCCAGACTAAATCATCACATAACCATGACATTTTTCTGATATTCCCCGGTAACGCCAGATGTCGACTCGCTTATCTCATCCGCCCGACATGTTGTACATGCAATATGTGCGGATTATTATTCATTTTCACGGAGGTTGCTATGTCAACCGGATTACGTTTCACACTTGAAGTGGACGGCCTGCCACCGGACGCGTTTGCGGTGGTTTCCTTTCATCTCACCCAGTCACTCTCTTCACTTTTTTCCCTCGACCTTTCTCTGGTCAGTCAGCAGTTTCTTTCCCTTGAATTTGCGCAGGTGCTGGACAAAATGGCCTACCTGACGGTATGGCAGGGCGATGACGTACAGCGCCGGGTGAAAGGTGTGGTGACCTGGTTTGAACTGGGGGAGAACGACAAAAACCAGATGCTGTACAGCATGAAGGTGTGCCCGCCGCTGTGGCGCACAGGGCTGCGCCAGAACTTCCGTATCTTCCAGAATGAGGACATCGAAAGCATCCTCGCTACGATCCTGAAGGAAAACGGTGTGACCGAGTGGAGTCCGCTGTTCAGCGAGCCGCATCCTTCCCGTGAGTTTTGTGTCCAGTACGGCGAAACCGATTACGATTTCCTGTGCCGGATGGCGGCGGAGGAAGGCATCTTCTTTTATGAGGAGCACGCGCAAAAAAGTACCGACCAGAGCCTGGTCCTGTGCGACACCGTGCGTTATCTGCCGGAGTCCTTTGAGATCCCCTGGAATCCGAACACCCGTACCGAGGTGAGCACCCTCTGCATCAGCCAGTTCCGCTACAGCGCACAAATCCGCCCTTCTTCCGTGGTGACCAAGGACTACACCTTTAAACGACCCGGCTGGGCAGGGCGTTTTGATCAGGAAGGCCAGTACCAGGATTACCAGCGCACGCAGTATGAAGTGTATGACTACCCCGGACGTTTCAAGGGTGCCCACGGGCAGAACTTTGCCCGCTGGCAGATGGACGGCTGGCGAAACAATGCAGAAACCGCGCGGGGAATGAGTCGCTCGCCGGAGATATGGCCGGGACGACGAATTGTGCTGACGGGGCATCCGCAGGCGAACCTGAACCGGGAATGGCAGGTGGTGGCAAGTGAACTGCACGGCGAACAGCCACAGGCGGTGCCAGGACGGCAGGGAGCGGGGACGGCGCTGGAGAACCATTTTGCGGTGATCCCGGCAGACAGAACATGGCGACCACAGCCGTTGCTGAAACCGCTGGTCGACGGCCCGCAGAGCGCTGTCGTGACAGGACCGGCAGGCGAGGAAATCTTCTGCGACGAACATGGTCGCGTGCGGGTGAAGTTCAACTGGGACCGTTATAACCCGGCAGACCAAGACAGTTCGTGCTGGATCCGTGTGGCACAGGCGTGGGCAGGCACCGGTTTTGGCCACCTGGCGATACCGCGTGTGGGTCAGGAGGTGATTGT